>ENA-OSEO01001929-OSEO01001929.1-sediment-metagenome-genome-assembly--contig:-NODE-1929-length-32895-cov-7.556189_pt1 | contig 32895 bp, 26 predicted proteins | sample MGYA00237883_ERZ534232 | MGnify/ENA metagenome assembly ERZ534232 | reverse complement strand
AATTCATACTATTCCCCAATGTTCAATAGTGTCTTAGCCGATAAAAGCCAAATATCAGAGGTACCGGACCTGATCAAATTCTGTGTCACGCATCGGTTATTAATACGGCTTGCACGGCCTCTCGATGTGAGAGGCCTTGCAAGCCATCGAAATAACCAACTATTTCTTCTTCACCGCAGTTCCACCTTCCTTTTTGTATCCTAACGTGTAGAGAGCCTTGTCAGCTTCCTTGATGATCTCATCCACCCATTTGGGATCCTTAACACCCTTTTCGCGGATGAACTTGAAAACCGGGGGCTGGGCCAACACCCTGAACTGAGCGACTTCATCCGGTGTGGGATCGTAGATTTTCACTCCCGCTTCGACGAGGATGGACCTACCGATATCACGATACACCCGGTTGGCGCGCTCGCCGGCATAACCAGCCAACTCGCCGCCGCGCAGGACGATCTCCTGGTACTCCTTGGGCAGACCGTTGAACCATTTATCGTTGCAAAACATGTGGAGCTGGGTATAAACGTGGCCGTCCATAACCATGTACTTCGTCACTTCTTGTATGGACCCCAGGATCATGGTGGGAATGGAGTTTTCGTGACCATCCACCACGCCGGTTTGCAGCGCGGTGTACGTCTCCGCCCAGGAGATGGGTACGGGATTGGCACCCAAGGAACGCACGATCTCCATGTGGGCCGGTATGTCCATGGTGCGGATTTTGAGGCCTTTCATATCCTTGGGAGTACGAACTTCGCGCACATTATTGGTGTAGTTGCGGAAGCCGCCATTATCCCAAACACCGATCATGCGAAGGCCGGTCTGCTTGCGCATGTCCTCCCATAGTCTTTTACCAAAATCACCGCGAAAGACTTCCAGGGCCTGGTCCACTTTATCAAAGAGGTAAGGTATTGTGAGGCACTGGATATTGGGATACACGATGGCGATGGTGCCCTCGGTATGCGAGGTCGAGATCTCGACCTCGCCTGTCATGGTCTGTTCCTGTATAGAGGCGGTATTCCCCAAGGCTGCAGCGGGGCTGATGTTCACCTGGATTTTTCCGTTGGATTCCTTTTCAACATACGCTTTGAAAGCGACCGCACCCGCATGCACATACATAGTGGGGTCGGCAACATCGGCGTGGGCCAGGGTCACTTTCACGACCTTATCGGAGGCATTTGCCGGCTGCATGCCGATCATCAAAGCGGCTGCGACAGTCAATCCCAACACACCCCAATTCTTAATCGTCTTTTTAAATGCCATGTTGATCATCTCCTTTCCTGGTTAAGGGTTAAGGTTACACTTTTTCGCATCCTTGCCTTTGGTTAACCTTTGGGTAAGAAAATTTTCAGACTGATGGATGACCACTAGGCCTCTCTTTTTGGTCACGGGGAATCACGGCATTTACGGATCAGGCTTTGCCAGCTTCTTTCAACATTGTTTTGAAACTCCGCCGCAGCCTCGGGCCCCATGACCTTGAACCTTCCTTGAATTTTCAGATATACATCTATAGGCTCTTTTTCCGGCATGGGGCTCAACTTCCAAGGGAATCGAGTTGAACGCCAACCAGGTATTCAAGCGGACGCCAAACAGCAGGCGCCGCTTAATTTTCCATTCGGCTGTATCAGGATGATGGATGAACTTCAACGAAGCCGATACCAGAGCTAAACTCATCGATCCGGCTATTCACAAGCGTGGCTGGACGGAGGATCTCATTCGCCGGGAAGAGACGGCGGGTACGGTCGAGATCATAAGCGGCAAGGCCCGTCGGCGCTCACGGGGAAAGATCGACTATGTCCTGCGGGTCAAGGTCAACGTCGATACCCAGCCGGTTGCCCTGGCGCTTATCGAGGCCAAGAAGGAAAGTCTGCCGCCCGGACACGGCCTGGATCAGGCCAAAGGTTATGCCGAATGCAGGCGACACAACGTCAAATTCATCTTTTCATCAAACGGTCATCAATTCGTTGGGTTTGACTGTTTTTCGGGATTGACATCCTCACCGAAGCCGATAGCAACTTTTCCATTCCCGGCTGAGCTTCGCGCAAGGTATGAACACGGCATGGGCTATACGCTTGAATCACCCGTCGCAAGACCTCTCTTGCAGCGGTACCCGGGCGGTGAAGGCACTCGGCGATATTATCAGGATGCAGCCATCCGAGCGGTAATGGAAAAAATCGCAAGATGCGAAAACACCGGGCTCCCCAAGCGCGCTTTGCTGGCCCTTGCCACAGGTTCAGGCAAAACTTTTATTGCCGTTAATCTGCTCAAGAGAATATCAGATGCCGGCCGGCTTACCCGCGCTTTGTTTGTCTGCGACCGCGACGAACTTCGCACCCAGGCCCTCAAGGCCTTCCAGAACGTCTTCGGCTCCGACGCCGCCGAAGTCTTTCGCAAGCCGGACGGCGTCAACAACGCCAAGAATGCCCGCATTCATATCGCCACATACCAAACCCTCGGAATTGATAATGATAACGGGGATGCTAACTTTTTAACCACATATTATCCCGAAAACCACTTCACCCATATTGTTATAGACGAATGCCATCGCTCAGCCTGGGGGAAATGGTCACAGGTACTTTTGAGAAATAAGAAAGCCGTCCAGATCGGTCTTACTGCAACTCCGCGGCAACTGGTGGAAAAACTCAAGCGAGAGACCGAGAAGGGCGAAACGGATTATCCGGAGCCCATGCAACAGGCTGCTGAAAAGAGGGTTGAAGCCAAGCTTATAAAGCTTGTTGATCGCCGTTTACCTTACGGCATTGATAAAGAGATTTTAGCCGACGCTGCATTAACGGCTAACAATCTCGATTATTTCGGTGATCCGGCCTATGAATATGACATCGCCCAGGCTATCGAGGATGGCTATCTTGCTGCCTGCGAAATTCAGAAAGGCCGGGTTAATCTTGATGACACCGGCATAACCAAAGCGGAGATTATCGCCCGCAATCCCGTTGACGCCATTACAGGCCAGTCTCTAACTCCTGAGCAGATTGACGACCTCTATGAACGATACCAGTTTGAAGATCGCATTCTTTTACCCGATCGTGTTTTAGCCATGTCTATGGATCTGTTTCAATATCTGCTCGATGCCGGAGGCCCGGAGCAGAAGTCTATCATCTTTTGCGCCCGCGACCGCCACGCCGACGATGTGGCCGTATGCATGAACAACCTCTATGCCAATTGGTGTGCCGACAAGGGCAAACAATGGTTGGACAATTACGCGTTCAAGTGCACGGCAGCAAGCAGTGGTAACGATCAGCTTCCTGACCTGCGTGCCTCCTCTCGCAGTCACTTTATCGCTACAACGGTGGATCTTTTATCAACCGGCGTGGACGTTCCCTGCGTGCGGAATATCGTCTTTTTCAGGTATCTGAAAAGCCCCATCAGCTTCTACCAGATGGTGGGGCGCGGCACGCGCATCGACGCACCTACAGGCAAGCTGATGTTTCGAGTCTATGACTACACCGATGCCACCCGTCTTTTCGGCGAGGAATTCATCACCAAACCGACCAAGCCTCGTGAAGGCCCCGAACCGCCACCACCGCCACCGCCGCCAGAGCCGACCATCAGCGTCGAAGGGTTCGACGTTCACATAACAGACGCCGGGCGCTTCATCGTCGCCGATGTGGACGGCAAGGCCATGCCTGTGCCGCTGGATGAATACAAGGCCCGCCTGGCCGCACGCCTTATTCAGGAGGTTCAGACGCTGAACGAGTTTCGCAGCCGCTGGATCGACCCGCCGTCGCGTCAGGAACTGATCGACACGCTGGTGACTTCCGGCTACTCGCCGACCGTTGTGCGGATGGTGGACGACAGACAGGCGTACGACCTTTATGATGTGCTGGCCGAACTGGGCTGGGGTATGAACCCGCGCACACGCCATGACCGAACAGCGGCCTTTACCTATAAACATGAAGACTGGATGAATGCGCTCTCCGAACGCGCTGCTGCCGCCATCCGCGCCATCGCCGGCCAGTTCGAACGCGGCGGCATCGAGGGCCTGGAAAATCCGCAAATCTTCCAGACGCCCGAGGTCAAAGCCGCCGGAGGTCTGGCTGCCCTGCAAACAGCGGGCAATCCGCGCGACCTGCTCATTGAGACCAAGGCGAGGATGTTTGCTGCATGAATTCCACCGCCAAAATACAAAGACACCTGGAGGAGAAACGGAAACTTCCCAACGGCCTGCCTGCGCCGCTGAGTAACGCGACACGGCAGGCAGGCTGGCGCTGGGCAAGGCTAGAGGAAGTATGCAAACAAGACAGGCAGATCGTTGAGTCCTTCTCCGACGAGGCAGGTCGACTCACCTATTTAAGTCTTGAGCACATCGAAGCTGAAACAGGACGTATTTTAAGGGTACCCACAGAACAGGTTAACGATGAGGGAAAAAGCACGACGTTTTATTTTGACGAACGCCATGTACTTTATGGAAAGTTGCGGCCATACTTGAACAAAGTGGCCTTACCAAACACACAGGGGCGATGTACGACAGAAATGATTCCCTTGATTCCTTTGGACAATACTAATCGCGAGTATCTGGCTTGGTTACTCCGTCGCCGGGAAACAATAGATTTCGCCATGCAAGGAAGGACTGGCTCACGAATGCCCAGAGCAGATATGGGCAACCTTTTAAAATTATCGATTCCCATCCCATCTCTATTGGAACAACAACGCATTTCGGGAGTATTGCGCGAGCAGATGGCGGCGGTGGAGAAAGCCCGCGCGGCAGCTCAGGCCCGTCTTAAGGCGATAAAAGCCCTGCCCGCCGCCTTCCTCCGGCAGGTATTTCCTCAACCCGGCCAGCCCCTTCCCGACGGCTGGCGCTGGGTCAAGTTGGGAGATGTGTGCGAATTGAACCCACGACGCCCCTTTATCGATCGAAAAGACTCTGATCCCACGTCGTTTATCCCAATGGAAGCAGTTGATGCGATTTCGGGTTCGGTTTCAGATTTGAGGATCAGGCCATACGGCGAGATTAAAAAAGGCTACACTTATTTCGCTGACGGAGACGTTCTTTTTGCCAAGATAACCCCCTGCATGCAAAATGGCAAACATGCGATAGCGAAAAGTCTAATTAACGGATTAGGGTTTGGAACGACAGAGTTCCATGTTCTGCGACCCGGCAAAGGCATCATATCTGAATTGATATGGTTTTTTGTTCGGCAACCCGACCTCCTTATTGAGGCAACCGAGCATTTCACAGGTGCTGTTGGGCAACAAAGACTCCCTAAAGTCTATCTTGCCAATCTCCCAATTCCTATTCCCCCATGGCCTGAACAACGACGGATTGCAGGAGTGCTTAAAAAGCAGATGGCGGCGACGGCTAAAGCTCGGGAGGCGGCAGAAGCAGAACTGGGTACGATCAACGCTCTGCCGGCGGCCCTGTTGCACCGGGCGTTCGCAGGGGAATTATGAAGGCGGAAAGTAGAATGATGAAGAAAAAGCACATGGTGCGCGAGGAGTCGGCCGGATATGAAAACGGTGCCATCGTGTTGTATCGAAGTCCTGACGGCAGCATTAGCATTGATGTCCGGTTGGAAAAAGAAACGCTTTGGATGGATGCCCATCAAATGGGCCGGCTCTTTGGCAGAGACCGTTCCGTGATCGTCCGTCACATTCACAACATATATGAAACCAACGAGTTGGATCAAACTTCAACCTGTGCAAAAAATGCACAGGTTGCCGCCGACGGCAAAGTACGCCGGATGGATATCTATAACCTGGATATGATTCTCTCCGTCGGCTACCGGGTAAACTCGAAGCGCGGCACGCAGTTTCGCATCTGGGCGACGAGTGTATTGCGCGAGCATCTGGTCCGGGGCGTCACCATCAACCGTCAGCGCATCGAAACCAACGCCCGCGAGATCGAGGCGGCGCTGGAGCTGGCGCGGCGCGCCGTCGCCAGCCCGCAACTGACCACCGATATGGGGCGGGGGCTGGTGGAGGTTATCGCCCGTTACACCCAGACATTTCTATTGTTGCAGCGTTACGACGAAGGGCTCCTGACTGAACCCAAGGGCGAAACCGGGGGCGAACTGCCACCCGTCAAGGAAGCGCGTGATGCGATCCTTCGGCTCAAGGAAACCCTGATCGATCGGAAAGAGGCGGGCGAGCTTTTCGGGCACGAGCGTTCCGACGGTCTGGCGGCGATTCTGGGCAATCTGCATCAAAGCATTTTCGGCGCTCCCGCTTATCCGAGCATCGAATCCAAGGCCGCGCATCTGCTTTATTTTATCATCAAAAACCACCCCTTTGCGGACGGCAACAAGCGCATAGGAGCCATGCTGTTTTTAGATTTTCTAAATCGAAACAGCCGCCTGATCCTGCCTTCCGGCGAAGCCGTCATCAACGACATCGGTCTGGCCGCCCTGGCACTTCTAATCGCAGAGTCGAACCCGAAGGATAAGGATGTGCTCATCCGGCTGATAATGAACATGCTCACAAGGAAGCCATAACCATGGCGCGCGGACGCAAGAACAACAACGGCAACGGCAGGCGGCATGCCACCCCGCAATCGGTGGATCAGGCGGTCAAGAGCATCTGCGACATCATGCGGCGCGGCAATTGCGCCGGAGCTATGCAATACGTTCCCGAACTGACCTGGATTCTATTCCTACGCATCCTCGATGAGAAGGAACATCGAGAGGAACAGGAAGCCGAAGCGCTGGGAGTGCACTTCCGACCCTCGTTGGAAGCTCCATTTCGCTGGCGGGACTGGGCGGCGCCACCTGAAACTTTATCTGAAGGGCAAACTAACAAACGGGTTGAGCTGCAGAACTCTCCTCAGAATGCCTTTTTCAACTTCGTCAACATGGAGTTACTGCCCCATCTGAAGGGCTTAAAGAATCGATCAGATGCTTCATCTCGTCAGAAAGTCATCAGCGAAATCATGACCGGTGTCGATCGGGTGCGAATAGACACGGAGCGGAACCTTTTGGATGTGCTCGACAAAGTCGATCAGCTCACCACCGAGGCTGTGGACCCGACGCACGTCTTCACGCTTTCGCAGGTCTATGAAGGACTTCTTTTAAAGATGGGCGAGAAGGGCAACGATGGCGGTCAGTTTTTCACTCCGCGCCAGGTCATCAAAGCAATGGTCCAGGTTATTAATCCCGGAGTTGATGACACGGTGTATGACCCTGGCTGTGGCACAGGCGGCTTTCTCGCCCAGAGCTTCGAGCATATCATGGGAGAACTCGGCAACGAAGCTTCAGCCTACCAATTGGAAACGCTTAAACAGCGGACATTCTGGGGACGGGAGAAGGAAAACCTCATCTATCCCATTGCTTTAGCAAATCTCATCCTGCACGGCGTGGACAAGCCGAACCTCTGGCACGGCAACACCCTGACCGGCCAGGAGACTTATGGCGGTCTGTTCGAGCATGCGCCGCAGACTTTTGATCTAATCCTGACCAACCCGCCTTTCGGCGGCAAGGAAGGCAAGGAAGCTCAGACCAATTTCGACTATAAGACCGGGGCCACGCAGGTACTGTTTCTTCAGCACGTCATTCGCAGCTTGCGTGACGGCGGGCGCTGCGGCATCGTACTGGATGAAGGGTTGCTGTTCCGCACGAATGAAGACGCCTTTGTAAAGACCAAGCGCAAACTGCTGGATGATTGCGACCTGTGGTGCGTGGTGAGCCTGCCGGGCGGTGTTTTTACGGCGGCGGGCGCGGGGGTAAAAACCAACCTGCTGTTCTTTACCAAAGGACGGCCGACGCGAAAGATCTGGTACTACGACCTGACCGACATCAACGTGCGCAAAAAAACGCCGCTGACGCTCAAGCACTTCGAGGACTTCCAGCGTCTATTGCCCGCGCGGGCCGAGAGCGAGCTTTCCTGGACCGTGGACATGGACGAACGCAAGCGGATGGCTGCCGATCAGGCCCGGCCGCTTAAGGAGCAGTCCGACGATAAAGGCCGGCAGGCTGCAAAGTGGAATGAACGGCTGAGGGATTTGAAGAAGGCCAAACCGCATGATGAAAAGGCCATCGCAGAAGCTGAAATAAAGGCAGCGGAGCTGACCCGCGAGGCGCGCAGTCTGGCCACCAAGGCTAAGGAGATTGAAGACGCCGTCTATGACCTGAAGGCCGTGAATCCCAGCAGGAAGCCGGATGTGGATGAGCGGACGCCTGAAGAACTCATGGACATCATTGAGGCCAAGGGCCGGGAAGTCGCCGAGGCCATGGCCGCACTGCGAAGCCGTGGGTGGTAGGAAGATGAAAGAAAGGACGACGCATGACAAAATCGGTTCCAGCGGGCGGCGTTCCGCGACCGCTGAACTATGGCGCTAACGGGCGCTGCGAGCCCCGGGGTAATGTCAAACTGCCGATGTAGCGGTCTCGCGTTTGGCACGTGGCGGCGGAAGAAGAACTGAACACCATCAACGCCCTGCCGGCAGCCATATTGCGCCGGGCGTTCGCGGGGAAACTGTGACGATGTTCGATCCGGAAAAGCATCATCGATGCTCCATTCGTCTGAAGGGATATGATTATTCCCGGCAGGGTGCGTATTCCGTGACGGTCTGCGTGCAGGATCGGGAATGCCTGTTTGGCGATATGGTGGATGGGGAAATGCGGTTAAACAGATTTGGGGAGATCGTTTGTCGTGTTTGGGACGGTTTGCCGCGTCATTATCCCCATGTGGTATTGGATGCGTTCATCGTCATGCCTAACCATGTTCATGCGATCATGATATTGACCGATGAAACCTCCGTAGGGGCGGGTTTAAAACCCGCCCCTACCCGTCATGGCCTGCCTGAAATCGTCCGGGCATTCAAAACATTTTCCGTCAGGCGCATCAATGAATCGCGCGCCACATCCGGCCAAACGGTCTGGCAACGCAATTATTACGAACACATTATCCGGGACGATGCCGAAATGGACCGCATCCGGCAATACATCGAAACGAATCCGGCCCGTTGGGCGGAGGACAGGGAAAATCCGAATTGCAAAGCGAAATAATAGCAGCGAAAATCTTTTGACAGATAGCGGGAAACTTTCTATTAGATTGACGGAAAATAAAAAATCCGGGAACATGCGGATTGTTAAATTCAACCGGGAGGAACAGATGGCATTTGACCCTTCAATGGACAAGGTTTTAAAACAATGGAAGTGCGAGGAGACCGGGCTGGTGGTCTCCATCAATCAGTACGGCAAGGGGGAGCCGAAGCTGCAGATCGGCCCGCGCGTGTTCAAGACCAAAGATGGGAAAGAATCCCAGCGTAAGGCCGGCCGGATGACCATCGAGGACCTGCTGTGGTTTTATGAGATCATCGATGATGTGAAAGATTCCCTGTCGCAATTGGCCGGTCCGGCGTAACGCCCGGAGGCGCCGCCGGCCCCCTGAATGTGTGTCCTGTGAACCCAGACCGTATGACAGCCGTGAACAGCGATGACGCCATTACATATCCCGTAATCGGGCGAAGCTTTCCCGAACCGGGGCCCATTGCCTTGCTGATTGCAACCCGGAATGACCTTCAGGCGCTTTGCAGGCTGTTTCAAATAGACGCGCAGGAATATTACCCCCTTTACATGAGCCGGCTGTATGTCGTATCCGGCAACGGCAGGCGGTTTTGCATGGCCGGCCCGCTGGTGGGGGCGCCATATGCCGCTATCATCCTGGAGACGCTGTTTGCAGCGGGCGTTGCCAAAGTCGTTTTCTGGGGTTGGTGCGGCGCTGTTTCCGGCAAGTTAAAAATCGGCGATATTATCGTGCCGGACGGCGCCATTATTGATGAAGGGACTTCCCGGCACTACGGGGCGGATCTTGATTCAATTGTCCGGCCCTCAGGCGAAATGACGACCAAAATCAAGGAAGCCCTGACGCAACACCGTCTTGGTTTTCATGGGGGTTTCGTCTGGACGACCGATGCCATCTTCCGGGAGACCCGCGCAAAGGTCGAACAGTTTCAATCCCGGGGCGCGCTGGCGGTTGAAATGGAAACATCGGCCTTGTTTGCCGTCGCAAGGCATCGCGCCGTCAAGGCGGGGGCGCTCCTTACGGTTTCCGACGAACTGAACACCTTTAACTGGAAACCCGGATTCAGGAACCAGCGCTTCAAACAAAGCCGTCGGCAGACATGCAACCTGATGGGGACGCTATGTCAGAACCTGTAACCTCCGATACGATCAAAAAAATAGAAACCCTGCGCCAGGCACTGCATCATCATAACTACCGTTATTATGTCCTGGACGATCCTGAAATTTCAGATGCCCAGTATGACCGGATGATGCGGGAGCTGATGGATCTGGAGGCCGCCCATCCGGAATTGATCGTGTCGGATTCCCCGTCCTTGAGGGTGGGAGCCCCGCCGCTGCAAGCATTTGAAACAGCGCCGCATTCACTTCCCATGTTGAGCCTTGAAAACGGATTCAGCGAAACGGATATCCTTGAATTTGATCTGCGGGTAAAAAGGTTTCTCAAAACGACCGAACCGATCCTGTATACGGCCGAGCCCAAGATGGACGGCATCGCGGTCGAGCTGGTTTACCGGGACGGCCGGCTGATACAGGCAACCACCCGGGGCGACGGCTTTAACGGCGAGATTATAACGGCAAATGTGCGGACCATCCGCGCCGTTCCGTTCGTACTTCAGGATAGCGGCGGTCAGGAAATTCCTTCCCTGCTTGAAGTGCGTGGAGAAGTATTTATCAGCAGGGAAGGCTTCCAACGCCTGAATGCGGAACGCCTGCGATTGGGGCAACCCCCTTTCGCCAACCCCAGAAATGCGGCAGCCGGATCTTTAAGGCAGCTCGATTCCCGGATTACAGCCCAGCGGCCGCTGGAGATTTTCGTTTACGGCATTGGCAAGGTGCAAGATCTTTTGCAGCCGACGCATTGGGATATCCTGTGTTCGCTGCGCCGACTGGGCTTTCGGGTCAATCCTGAAATCAGGCCGAACCTTTCGATTGATGCGGTGATCGACTACTATCGATACCTGGAGGCCAGGCGGCACGACCTGCCGTATGAAATAGACGGCGTGGTGATCAAGGTTGACGGATTGCGCCTTCAACGGGAGCTGGGCAATACCTCCCGCAGTCCCCGCTGGGCGATTGCTTATAAGTTTGCGGCTGTACAGGCAACCACCCGGGTTGTCAATATCGAAGTTCAGGTAGGCCGGACGGGTGCACTGACGCCGGTTGCACATTTAGAACCCGTTACGGTCGGCGGGGCGGTGGTCAGCCGCGCCACGCTGCACAATGAAGATGAGATCAGACGAAAGGACATCCGCATCGGGGATACGGTTTTTGTGCAACGGGCCGGCGATGTGATTCCGGAGGTTGTCAAGGTGGTTGAATCCCAACGGACCGGGCAGGAAAAACCATTTCAAATGCCGGCGACCTGTCCCGTCTGCGGATCCCGGGTCGTTTGCGCAGAAACTGAAGTTGCGGTGCGTTGCATCAATGCGGCCTGCCCCGCGCAGATCAAAGAACGGATAAAACATTTTGCTTCAAAAGCCGCTTTTGATATCGACGGCCTGGGGGACAAACTGGTCGAACAACTTGTCAGCCGGAAACTGATTGGATCCTATGCCGATATTTTTCATTTAACGTCGGAAACTCTCTGCGGACTGGATCGCATGGGTAAAAAGTCCGCCATGAATCTCATTCAGGCTATCGAAAGGAGCAAAATCATTCGCTTCAGCCGCTTTCTTTATGCCCTGGGTATCCGGCATGTCGGAGAACATGTGGCGAAAATATTGGCATATACGTTTCAAAACTTAACTGATATCCGAACCGCATCGGCTGAGGATTTGGAAGTCATCGACGGAATTGGCGCCGTGGTGGCCGAAAGCGTTGCGGGCTTTTTCAAAGAGGAACACAACCGCATAACGATTGACCGCCTGCTGGCGGCTGGCGTGCAGATCGTTCCGGATTTGCCTCCGGCCGGAGGATTGCTGGACGGCAGCGTGTTCGTGTTAACGGGAACATTGGAGACTTTGTCAAGAACCGAAGCTCAAAAATTGATTGAAACGGCGGGCGGAAGCGTCAGCAGCGCCGTCAGTCGGAATACCGATTATCTCGTTGCGGGCAAATCCGCGGGTTCGAAACTTCAACGGGCCCAGGAACTCGGAGTTAAAGTCATTGATGAAGCCGCACTGAAAAAAATGCTGACCGGATAGCAGACCGGTGCAGCGGGGATCCGATTCGGTTCATTTGCATCACAGGGTTATCGGGCCGGGGGGAGTATGGCAACTCAAACAAGGGTGCATGTCACTATCAGGGGACGGGTACAGGGAGTTTTTTTCCGGATGGAAACCCAGCGTACGGCTGATCGTTACGGCGTATACGGATGGGTGAAAAACCGAACGAACGGAACGGTGGAAGCCGTATTCGAAGGGGATCAGGAGAAGGTTGCTGCTGTCATCGACTGGTGCCGCCGGGGACCGCGCCATGCCATCGTCAAAGGGATCGATGTCCATGAGGAGCCTTACACCGGCGAGTTCAATCATTTTTATATCACCCATTAGGGAGAAACGGCTCCCCGCCTTGCCGGCATGAACCTCAAATAAAAAAAGCGGCTCATAAACCTTGCGACAGCTTATGAACCGCTTTCGTATTTGGAAAAGTTCAATTAAACGGCGGCTTTAAGTTTTTTGCCTGCTTTGAATTTTATAACGGTGGAAGCCTTGATTTTAATCGGGGCGCCGGTTTGCGGATTGCGTCCCTTGCGGGCTTTGCGACGGCCTTTGGAAAAAGTCCCAAACCCTACCAGTGTCACCTTACCATCTTTTTTCTTCAGCGTTTTGACGACACCATCCATAAAAGAGCCCAGCGCGGCAGCAGCAGCGACCTTGGAGATTCCAGCATCATTTGCCATTTTGTCTACCAGTTCTGCTTTTGTCATATTACCTTCCCCCTTTTTTGTTGTTGATTGATGATTGAATCGTCCGGCTATCGAAATACCCACTACAGCAGGATGCGGTTGATGTCAACAGAAAAACAGCCAGCCGCAACACTTTTTTGGGGCTGTCCGTTGCTGAGGGACGCTGTGATTGGGTTTGCGGGCAGGTGTCGCTCCAAATTGACCGGCAGCATCCATCAGCACAGGGCGCCGCAACAGAACGATGCGTATTTTGGGGTATGGCGTCAGCGGCGACTGGTACCGACATGCCGCCGCCAAATCGTGCGAACACTTTAAAACAGAGCATTTACGAATTGTTTGGGATCAAATTCCTGAAGGTCTTCGATTTTTTCGCCCACGCCGATATATCTCAGCGGGATATTCAAGGTGTCACAGATGCTGACGACAATGCCGCCCTTGGCAGTTCCGTCAAGCTTGGTAACGGCAAGCGCCGTAATACCCAGGGCATCGTGGAACATTCCGGCCTGGGCCAGCGCATTCTGCCCGGTGGTGGCATCCAGGACCAGAAGGATTTCATGGGGCGCGCCTGGAATTTTTCTGGATATGATGCGTTTCATCTTTTTCAGCTCTTCCATCAGGTTTACCCGGGTATGCAGACGACCGGCCGTGTCGATCAGAACGACATCCACCCCTCGGGCTTCCGCAGCTTCAAGCGCATCAAAGGCGACTGCGGCGGGATCGGCCCCTTCTTTATGTTTTACAATTTCGGCACGGGCCCTGTCGGACCAGATCGTGAGCTGCTCGACAGCGGCGGCGCGAAAGGTATCAGCGGCGGCAATCAGGACCTTTTTGCCGGCGGCAGTTGATTTGGCAGCCAGTTTGCCGATGGTGGTGGTTTTGCCGACACCGTTGACGCCGACGACCATGATGATCCGGGGACCGGCCGGAGGCTGATCGGCGAGAGCCGGTTCTTTTTGAAGGATGGTCCGGATTTCGTCCCGCAACACAGTTTTGAGTTGTACGGGATCGGTCAGGCCGGCGGAAGTAATCCGTTCGATCAGGTTTGCAGCGGTGCGGACACCGATATCCGATGTGATCAAAAGCTCTTCCAGCTCTTCCAGCAGATTGGCATCGACGGTTTTGCTCCCGGCGAATAATTTTTCAATTCCGCCGGTAAAGGTCCGGCGTGTTTTTGCCAGCCCTGCCTTTAATCGTTTAAAAAAACCGGGTTCTCCGGCAAGATCGGGTTCGGGCGGTTGGGCTTCAGGGTGAATGGCGCCGGGCTCACTCAGTCCGGTTGATTTTGCTGCGTCGGCATCAGCAGCATCGGGCACGCTGTCCTTTTTATCGGAATGGCCGGATCCGGGGGGATGTTCATTTAAGGTTTTAGACTTTTTAAACCATTTAAATGACTTCATGTTTTAATTAGACGCCCCCTGCCGTTCAAAATTTACGGAAACAATTTTGGAAACCCCTCTGTTCTCCATCGTGATACCGAAAAGGGTGTCGGCAAACTCCATGGTCCGCTTGTTGTGCGTGATCATGACGATTTGGGATTTTTCCCCGATGATTTTCAGCAAGCCGTTGAAGCGAAAGATGTTGGCCTCATCAAGGGGGGCGTCGATTTCATCCATCAGGCAGAATGATGTCGGTTTCAGCAAAAAGATCGAGAAAATAAATGCAATCGCCGCCAAAGCTTTTTCACCGCCCGAAAGGAGACTCATGCGCGTCAGCTTCTTGCCGGGGGGATGAATCATGTATTCCACGCCGGTTTCAAGCGGCTTTTCCGGCTCGGTCAGGACCAGTTTCGCAGTCCCCCCCTCAAACAGGCGGGGAAATACCTCCGTCAGCTTTTCATTTACCCGTTCAAATGTCGCCAGGAAACGTTCTTTTGTTATTTTATTGATCTTCCGAATGACCTTGTGGAGGTCTTCCACGGCTTTTTCAAGATCATCGCGCTGGCTGCAGAGAAAGTCGCAGCGTTCTTTCAATTGCTCATATTCCCTGATGGCGCCGAGATTGACGTCGATGATTTTGGTGATTTTGCCCTTGAGCCGGTCCAATTCGTTTTCCTTTTCCTGCAGGGCGATTTCCGTCAGTTCCTCCGGTGTTTCCAGCAACTGGGCGAATTCGGTTTTAAGTTCTGCAAAGGGCTGGTGGTAGCGTTCTTCCAGACGGTTTGAAATATTGTCCCGCTGCATCCGGCGTTGGGATTGTTCAATTTCAAGGAGGCCTATTTTCTGGAGAACCTGCTCGTGTTCGTTCTGAACTGCTGAAATGGAGCTGTCTTTTTCCTTTAATGTGTTATCAATCGTCCGATAATCGCCCTCGCTGACTTCAAGGGACGCATCCAACTGTTTCAAGTCCGCATACATGCCGGCCAGGGTCTGTTCGAATTCAACAATTTTTTCTTTTAAGGCGGTCTGCTTTTGATTTTTTTGACTGATTTCGTGCCCAAGCTGTTCCAGTCGTTTGACACCCTCCGCCTGAAACTCCTGCAGGCGCGTCATCGTGCTGGTGCTGTTTTCCAGCTTGGCATCCAAGGCCGTCTGCTGCAGCTTGAGATCGACGATCCGCCGGTCAAAATCCGCTAATTGATTTGACACGGCGCTGATGTGATCGTTTAAATCGGCCACCTTCTTTTGGGCGCCGGCGACTTCGGATTCCATTTCAGCCAAGGCCTGGTTGTATCCGGCCATCTCTTCTTCAATATCACTCTCTTCGCCCATGAGTTGTTCCTGCTCCAAGCGAACGATTTCCAGGTGGCGTCGGGCGTGTTTCAACTCTTCGCTGACTTTATAAAGTGCTTTTTCAGCCTCGATCTCATTTTGGACCGCTGTATTTTTCTGTTCGGTAAAATTATGCAGGGTGGTTTCAAGGGATAAAACCGCGCTTTCGAGTTGTTTCTGTTCCTGGCGGGCGGATTCCAGTTGGTTGTCCAGACTGAGGATGTGTTGTTCGAGTTCCTTCAGCTCGTGCTTCTTGGTGAGGATTCCGGATAAGTTCTCCTTGTTGCCGCCGATCATGATTCCCTGGGGAGTGATCATGTCGCCGTTTTTCGTTACCACCGACTGCAGGGCGCCGTTGCGGTTGAATATATCCAGCGCCGCGGTGATGTCGTCAGCGACGATGACATGACCCAACAGCGCCTCGGCGACAGGCTCGAAACCCGGTTTAATGGAAACATGATTGAGCAGACGCCTGGATGCGTCCGGTTTTTTCAAAAGACCATATTCAACCGGTTTGACGGCCGCTAACGGAATAAAGCCGCTGCGGCCGGTGCTGCGAGTCTGGAGAAAATCGATGGCGCCGGTTCCGGCTCCCTGGTCTTCCACAAGGATGTATTGCAGGGCTTCCCCCAGGGCGGCTTCCACCGAAGATTCAAACGACGGTTCCGGTTCGACGATATCGGTTACCAGGCCGACAACCCCATTGAGTTTAGGCGGCGTCGCCGACTGAACGGCGTCGGAAGAATCTTCAGCCATCCGGGCATTTTTCATGATAACCCGGACCCCTTCTTTATACCATTCGAAATTTTCCTCCATTTTCCGTAAAGAGCTGAATCTGGAGCGGAGCTTGTTGCGTTCAATATCAATAGTCTGAACCGTCTTGACCTGCTGTCCGAGCGCTTTGCTCTTGGCTTCAAGCCGAGCGCGGGTTTCTTCCAGGCGCCGGTTCAAGTCGACAATAGTCGCCTTCACCGTTTTCAGTTCCGCACCGGCCTGGGTTTCATGTTCTTCAAGATTCGTTACCTTGTGAGCGGCAACCGCCTCTTCTTCATCAATCCTTTTCAGGCGTCTCGTGAGGTTTTCCTTGTTGTTCTGGGCATTCTGAAAAAAGTTTTTATACTGGGCCTCGCGGGAAGTCCGATCCATCAGTTCGGCCTTGCTGTCTTCAAGCTGCCGATTAAAACCGGCCAGTTCTTCTCTCAGACTCTGGGTGGACAGCATTTCCTGGTTAAGGGTCGTTTTTACGGATTGCATCCGGGTTTTCAGTTCGCTGTTCTGAATCTGTACCTGACCGATTTCAGAAAGGATGGATTGATTCTTTTCAGTGAGTTCGCGTCGAACGATTTCCAATTCTGCCGATTCCCGGTCCAGGCGCTCAATGTCTTTTTTGAGATAGGCCAGATCATTTTCCCTCCTATCAATACCGCGCTGGGTCTCGAATCTTTGCGATTTCTGCTCCGATATTTCCTGGTTTTTCTGCCAGCGTTGCTGTTTAATATCTTCAATGGCCGCATCCAGTTTTTTGAGCTGCGTGAGGTTTTCGATGTCCTTATCCTTCAGGCTTTTCAAAAGGGCGTCGGTAGCTGCAATCTGTTCGTTGAACATATTGATGGCGTGATGGGCCAGGACAACATCGAGACGCTTGATGCGGTCCTGAAATTTTTTATACAGCTCGGCTTTTTTAGCCTGGCGTTTGAGGCTCCCCATCTGGCGCCTGACTTCCGTAATGATATCGGAAACCCGCAGAAGGTTTTGATTGGTGGAATCGACTTTACGAAGCGCTTCATTTTTTCTGCTGATAAAACGGGTTACGCCGGCGGCTTCTTCGATGAAATAACGCCTTTCCTCCGGACCTGCATCCGTTATGGCGCCGATGTTCCCCTGCTGAATCACGGCATACGATTTGGGACCGAGTCCGCTGCCCATAAAGACATTGTGGATATCTTTGAGCCGGCAAGCCTGTTTGTTGATATAGTAGGCACTCTCACCGGAGCGGTACAGGCGCCTGGTGAGCATGATTTCAGTAAAATCCTTTAATTCTTCGGGCGCCGAGCCGTTGTCATTGAGCAGGGTTAAAGAAACTTCCGCCATGTTCAGAGGCGGTTTTCCGTTTGTTCCCGCAAAAATGATATCTTCCATGGCTTTGCCGCGGAGCTGCTTGACGCTCTGTTCACCCATTACCCAGCGGATGGCATCGACGATATTGCTTTTGCCGCAGCCGTTGGGGCCGACGATAGCCGAAATGCCGGCCGGGAATTCGATACAGGCTTTATCGACAAAAGATTTGAATCCATTGATTTCCAGTTTTTTAAGCTTCATATCTTATGGCCTCCTGTCCATCACCGAGGGTCCGGATAGACGTTGCCGACAGTTCCGTCTGAATAAAAAATATTTCAACTGACTTTAACCCGATAGCAAAAATCAATCCAAATGTAAAGTGAAAAACACAATTTGCGGTGTGTTTTAGAAAACCATACTACAATATATAGTAGTTTCATGAGAAAAGCGTAATCATTTCGGTTAATTAATCTTGACACTGGCGCGGTCTCCCAGTTAGTATCTTTCAACATGTAAAAAACCGGAATGAATTATAGCATTTCCATTATTTTCTTCAAGTTCGTCGCTTCATCATTTTCAAGGGAGGGAATTGATGGCCAACAGAAAAACCGTCAGTGTGGAAAAGCTTTTAACCAATGAAAAAGTTCTTAGGGCAACCGATAGCGTCAACCCCGAGTTGTTGGAGCGCAGGTCCTATCAGCCACCGATCTGCGAGGTGTTTAAAAATCCCTATACCGCCTTGGAGGATGACGACGGCTATCGTTTTGTGATCGATCATGAGGCCCGAAAAAAATTGCCGCATATCATCCGGAATCAGGTTCAAGCGGTTGTGCCGGTAAAGTCGCCGGATGAAGCCTTTACGTCCACTTATTCCCGGCCGCGCAACATCGGTATCGTTTTTTCGGGCGGACCGGCGCCCGGCGGACATAATGTGATTGCCGGCATTTACGACGCCGCCAAAAAAGTCAATCCGGCAACTTGCGTTTATGGATTTCTGGTGGGACCGGACGGAATTATTGAAAATGAGTCCATCGAGCTGAATGACGAACTGGTGGATAAATATCGGAATCTGGGCGGATTTACCATGATAAAAACCGGCCGGACAAAAATAGACTCCAAACAGAAGATGGTTCTTTCCAAAGAGACCTGCAAGCAGCTCAAGCTTGATGCCCTGGTGATCGTGGGGGGTGACGATTCCAACACCAATGCCGCCTTTTTGGCCGAGGAGATGATCGGCATGGGGGTCCAGGTCATTGGCGTCCCCAAAACCATTGACGGGGACATTCAGGTCAGAGATGCCGACGGGCGGGTCTTGTGCGCCGTATCATTCGGATTTCATACGGCTGCCAGGGCGTTCGCCCTGTCGGTCAGCAACCTCTGTACGGACAGCAGCTCCGATGTCAAATACTGGCATATCTGCAAGGTCATGGGGCGGGTCGCCAGTCATCTGGCTCTGGAAGTCGCCCTGCAGGCGCATCCCAACCTGACCCTGATCGGCGAAGATCTGGCCGACTACATCGATACCCGGCGGCTGGAAAAAGCTCAAAAGAAAGGGAGCACGGATTACAATTCCTACGGCATAACCCTGCGGCATCTTTCACGGGTCATCTGCAACGGGATTGTCCGGCGGGCCGCGGTGGGCAAAAATTACGGCGTGATTGTCATACCCGAAGGCGTTCTGGAATTCATCAATGAAATTCAGGTCTTTATCATTAAATTAAATACGATCATCGCCGAATACAACCAGACGCACGACACCGATTTTCATTCGGATTTTCCGCTGCTGGAAGACAAACTGGAATACCTGCGACGGCTGGCCCGGCGTTCCCGTGAAGACGCTGCCTTTACGACCTGGAACACCCGCGATGATGAACTTTTTAATGATATCCCCGCTTTTTTTCAGGAAGGTCTGCTGATGGAACGGGACAGTCACGGCAATTTTCAATTTTCACAGGTCGAGACGGACAAGGTCCTCATGGGACTGGTCAAGGATTATCTGGACATCCTTTACGAAGAGGGGAGTTATAAAATCGGAATTGACCGCGCTTACTTTGCAAAAACTCTGAAAAAGGAGGGGCTGGACCCGGAACGCTTCGGCCGCTGTTTATTTAAAAATTACCCGAATGGGGAGTTTCTGATCATTAAACCGGTCATCATCTCGGTCAAGACTCTGAAACAGGAACTGGTCAAGGCCGGCATTCTCACCGAAGATCAAAATATTCCGGCCCCTGTTCAGAAAATATTCAACAAATCCATTCCCAAATTAAAAACCCAAACCCATTTTTTTGGCTATGACGGCAGGGGGAGCGACCCGACCCGGTTTGACTGCATCTATACATACAACCTGGGATTAACGGTTTTCAGCCTGATCGCCAATGGGGTAACCGGGCAGATGGCGGCGATTAAAAATCTGGAAAAAGAATTCAGTAAATGGGAGCCCATCGGGATACCGATTGCGCCGTTGATGCATCTCGAAGAACGCAAAGGAAGGCTGGAACTGGTACTGGAAAAAAGCCTGGTGGATGTTGCTTCGGCTTCTTTCAGGATCGTCCAGTCGCTCCGGGAGAAATGGCTGGCGGCCGTTCCCGGCGACGACGATTACCGTCGGCCCGGACCGATCCGTTTTACCGGTAAAAGCGTTGAGGAAAGACCGATTACCCTGGTATTGAACGCCATTGAGAGTTGACCCCGCAGTTGCGAATACCGTTGAACCCCGACCGGGGAACGCATAGTCTACGCAGCAGCGATACCGATCGCTTGGGAAAGCCTTTTTCGGAATATCAGGAATAATTGGGGGGTATATAGTATAAATGAACCAGGAAAAAAATGGTCAGTGCGCAAAGGCAGGCCAGAACCGGGGTCAGCAGCCACCCGATCAGGATATTGGCGAGGGTCCGCCGGCTGATGGTGTTGGCTCCCTTGACAATGCCGATGCCTAGTACAGACCCGACAACCGCTTGAGATGTTGAAACCGGAACGCCAACAAACGTATAGAAATGGACGGTAATAGCCATAGATAGAGAGACGATCAGGGCTGAAAAAGGATCCAACCTGACCAATTTTTTCCCCACCGTTTCCATTACCGGTCGGCTGAAGGTCAAAATGCCTAAGGCAATGCTGACACCGCCGATTAAAGTTGCAGAAGATATATTAATGAGACCAGCACCGACGAAAACAGCGGTAACAGAAGCCGAACTATTCGCTCCCAGCGCGTATGAACCGTATATGCCTGCCGCAATCAGACATAGACGAATAACGATATCGGACACAAAGAGATTTAGGTCGAATTTATTATAAATCCTTGCCAATCCGCTATAGAGTATAACAGCAATTATCGTAGCGCCTATTGGTGTTCCAACCCAGCAAGAAAATACCTTGCCCAGGCCGCTGAAATTCATCTCGTTATTTAACAATCCAATTCCAATGATGGCACCGACCATCGCCTGATTTGAAGAAACCGGCAAACCAATAGATGTCATAATAGCCACCGTTAAGGCAGCACCAACTGAAGAGATTACGGCCTGCTCAATGTTAAAGCTGGTCAAACCCTTGAGGGTATCGATGCCGGCCTGGCCGGATACCAGCGCTCCGATAATGACGAAAACAGAGGCCAGAATTGCGGCCGTCCAGAATTTAAGCATTTTTGATGTGACGGCCGTACCAAAAACATTGGCCGCATCATTGGCTCCCAACGACCATCCTAAAAAAATACCGCCCAGAAGTGAGAGCATCAGACCCGCCGCTTGATGTTGAATATGTTGATGCGCTTGGACACCCGGTCGGCCTGATCGGATATTTCGCCGATCAGGCACACCAGTTCCTTGAGTTGCAGCTTTTGAAATGGATCGATGGAACTGTCGAAAATTTTGGTTACAATCCGCCGTTCGATATGGTCGCAGTGGCTTTCATGGCTGTCGATTTGCGTCAGGAGGTCGCGAATCCGCTCATTTTTTTTGAAAAGAGCGGTCACCTCTCTGACCACCAGATCGCAGCATTCCAGGCTGATTTTGGTCAGCTCCCGGGTGTCGGTCACGATGAAATCAGGGAGGGTGAGCTTCTGCGTCTGGATTGAATAAAGAATTTGTTCGAAGAGGTGCGGAATGAGGTCGATGCTGTCCAGCAGCAGCAGGATGTCGCCGCGCGACTCTGGAATCAGCGCCTTTTCGTACATCAGGGCTTTCACCTCTTCCCGAATGTCATCGGCCTTGGATTCAAATTTATGGGTCTGGATGATCAGGTATTCAAAGTTTTCGCAGAAAACACCGTTGAGAAAACAGGCCTCCAGTGCATTTAAAAAGCTTTTCTGGGCCAGCTTAAGCGTATCCAGGTAGTCGTAGATCAGTTTTTCCACCTGTGATTGTTTTTTAAATAGATAACTGAGCATACCCCTCTCCCGGCAGACTGGACGACATCAGCATGGGCATTTTTCGTCCCACGTCGGGTGGGACGGAGAATGCGGCAATTCCGACTGCAAATAAAATCCCTTACGGTTGAATCCCGCTCAAGCGGGAAAATCCCTGCCGCGGCGGGACCGCAGGGATTTTCACTTCCGGCAAATCATCTATTTTGGGTAAAAATAAAAAAAAGACCTTTTCCCGAAGGCCTTAAAATCTTAAAAGATTTAAATGTCCCTGCTTCGCAATCGTATTGTCAAGCGTTACGTTCGAAAGGGAAAGGGTGCATTTAGTCCATGGCATCAGGAACACTGAATCCTTCCGCCTCGAGTGTTTTTTTGATAACGCCGGTTTTACAGGAAAACAAACGGAAAAAATAAGTTCTTTTTCCTTTTTGACGGATCGTCATTCCGACATTGATAATGTCCCCGCCGCTGTCCTGGATGATCTGGGAAGCCTTTTTGAACGATCCGGGTTTGTCTTCAACTTCAACATCGATGCGGGAACTGGCATTGAGAATGCCCATCATGTCGATAAATGCCCGCAGGATGTCGGTTTCGGTAATAATGCCCACCGGTTCATCGTCCTTGATGACCGGCATTCCCCCGATTTTATACTTATAGATGAGCTGGGCCGCAATTTCGATATCATCTTCCGGCGACACGGTGACGGGCTTTTGGATCATCAGGTCCGCAATCGTCAGATCGCCCAGCATGGAAGGGATGAGTCCCTGTTTTAAATCGGCCAGGGTTACAAACCCCTTTAGTTTATTGGTCCGGGATACCACCGGCAGGTGGCGGATGGAATTGACTTTCATCAATTCGATGGCTTCCTGAATCGAGGCCTTATCCGTAAGGGTAATCGGATCAGGTATCATGAGATCCTTGATCTTCATGGCAAAACCTCTCAAGTGGTCGTCAGTTATGAAATGAGTGTTGATTATTTAACCGGTTGGATAGGCAAGAGTCAATAAAATAATATCAGGGGGGCTGTATTTGTAGCTGAAAACCGTACGTTAAGTGAAAATGCGGCCGTCTCAAGAGCGTGTTCTTTTAAAAATCAGGATCGTAAAATCCGGGCGGCCTCCAGTGCAAAATAGGTCATGATAACATCCGCCCCGGCGCGTTTGATAGCGGTCAATGTTTCCAGCATGACCTTGCTGCCGTCCAGCCAGCCCATTTTGTCGGCGGCCTTGATCATGGCATATTCGCCGCTGACGTTGTATGCTGCTATGGGCAGGTCGATTTCTTCGCGAATGCGATAGATGATATCCAGATAGGGGAGGGCGGGTTTGACCATGATGATGTCGGCGCCTTCTTCGACATCCATGGTCGCTTCACGGATGGATTCGAGGGAGTTGGCCGGATCCATCTGGTATGTCCGGCGGTCGCCGAACTTCGGCGACGAATTTGCAGCCTCGCGAAACGGTCCGTAATAGGCCGAGCAGTACTTGACGGCATAGGACATGATGGGGATTGCGCTGTAGTTATTGTCGTCCAGAATCGCGCGAATTTCAGCTACGCGGCCGTCCATCATGTCGGAGGGCGCCACCATATCGGCGCCGGCCTTGACATGCGAAAGGGCGGTGCGGGCGATCAGGTCCAGAGAAGCGTCATTGTCGACGACGTTGCCTTCCACCACGCCGCAGTGGCCGTGATCGGTGTACTGGCACAGGCAGACATCGGTGATGACCGACAGGCCCGGCACTTTGTTTTTCAGCTCCCTGACCGCTTTCTGAACGATGCCGTCCCTGGCGTAGGCGCCCGTTCCCAGGGGATCTTTTTTTTCAGGTATACCGAACAGCATCACCGCCGGAATATGGTGTTCGAGGGCCTCTCGGGCGATCTTCACCAGGTTGTCCAGCGACAACTGATATTGGCCGGGCATCGCGGGAATCGGATTTTTGACCCCTTTGCCGCCAATGGCGAAAAGGGGCAGAATCAGATCGTCAACGCAAAGGGTGGTTTCGCGGATCATGCGCCGGAATGCCTCATTTTGGCGCAGTCGCCGGGGGCGATAGTCGGGAAAAAGCATTATTTACTCCTTTAACCGGCTCAGCTCATTTTTAACCAGAGCGTTTAAAAATGTTTCCGGGTCCATCAGTGCCTGTCGGCTGATAAAAAATCGGTTTTTATTGGTTTTTTCCTGAATCAGTTTCAAGCCGAGTTTTAGATCGCCGGACATCCGGTCATAGAATGATTCGATCGAAGATGCCGACTTGACAACCTGTTCGATGATGTAATCGATGGCATCGTCTTCAAGCACAATATTGATGTCATGGCTCTTGAAAAAGGATAATTCCAGTTTTTTTATCTCGTCATAAAAATTTTTTATTTTCTGGATGGCATGATTGATATCCATTACATGCCGGCAGTAGAACGTCGCCAGGATGTCGATCCGGGACGGGGTCAACGTCAGGTTGTATTTTTCCGCAAGATTGCGCTGGTTCCGGCGAACGTAGTCTTTGACAAATTCCTTTTCCGTCCGCGCCAACCGTTCGAATGCTTCATCCCATTTTTTTTCTTGCGGCGTTGCCAGGATGTCTTTAAGGGAATTCCGGGCATTTTGAATAACGGCTGCGGTTACCGCAAATTTTTTGATATCGGTGGAAGGCAGCTTCTTTTCAAACACCAGCAGGGCTTTTTCAACGGCGCTGATCAGCCCCCTGGCGCCGGTGTTTTCTTCAAAAGCATGTTCGGCTAAAATGCGAAGGGCCTCGTCCTCAAATTTAATGTCGATACCGTAGGCGCTGAAGTCGAGCTTTTTACCCAGAATGATCGGATTGTTGGGATTTTTCAGGATTTCAAAAAGATCTGTCTGAGCCAGTTTTTCAAATACGGACCTGACCGGCAGACGCCCCACAAACTCGGATTCGAAACCGAAATTGATCAGATCCTCCGAACGGACATGCTTGAGAATGTCGATCTGTTCCTGGGGTTTTGAAATGTGGGCCCCGAAGCCGATACCCTGGTCGGAGATGCGTTTGCTGATGATCGGTATCAGCTCCGTAAAGGCGCCGCTTACGATAAAAAGAATATTTTTGGTATTGACGGTGCGCTTGTCCCGTTCCCCGGTTTTGCGGAACCTTTCGATTTCCTGCATCATCGAAATCGGGTCGTGGGGCACTTTTAAGTCAACTTCGGTTTCTTCCAGCGGTTTGAGAAGCGCCCGCTGAACACCGGTCCGAGAAACATCGGCCCCGATCATGTTGCGGCTCGATGCGATCTTGTCGATTTCGTCAATATAGATGATGCCGTACTGTGCCAGTTCAATGTCGCCGTCCGCCTCCCGCACCAGGTCGCGTACCAGATCTTCCACGTCGCCGCCGACATAGCCGGTTTCGCTGAACTTGGTGGCATCGCCCTTGACAAAAGGGACGCCGATCTTGGAGGCGATCAGTTTGATCATGTAAGTTTTGCCGACTCCGGTGGGCCCGATCATCAGGACATTGTTTTTGATGCTGCCGACCATCTCGCTGATGTTGCCGTCGGTGGTCCGGGCGTGCTTGATGCGGTTAAAATGGGTGCAGATCTTTGTGGCCAGGATCGCCTTGGCGTTTTCCTGCTTGACGATATACTGGTCCAGGTATGCAACCAGTTCTTCGGGTTTCATATTAAAATTGATCCCTTTGCCGGTGTGCGAATGACGGCGATCCTTCTCAGCTGTTTCTTCCTGAGGCAACACCAGCGGCGAGATAATCTTAACGCTATCACCGAATTTCTTTGTCAGAAATTCACTGATCTCTTTTTCAATCTTTTTGGGGTCGGGTATTTTTTCGTTTTCTTCTTTCATGCCAAGATAATAATCATATGCCGATAAAAATGCAAGTTGGGCATAATTTTAATAAATCATCCTTCAGGGTCAATTTTTTGGATTTTGGGCTTTAATACGAGAATAAGGGCTGCCACAATCAGCAGCAAGGCGATGCAGATCAACCAGCCGGCTCCATATGATCCCGTTTTATCAAAGATGTAGCCGCCGAGGAGGGGTCCGATGCTGCCGCCGATCCCGGTCGCAAAAAACAGCAGCAGTCCGTAGGCCGATCCGAACACCTGCCGGTCGAATCGATCCGATATCATATAGGGCATTACCGGCGCCGTCGAACCGTATCCGAACCCGTAGATGAGGGCAAAAACATACAGCATCGCTGCGGTTTCAGCCCGGTAAAGGAAAATCATGCCGATAGCCATGATCGTGAAACCGGTCGATGCCGAATACTTGGCATCCCTCACATGATCGCAAAACCAGCCGAAGAATAGCTTTCCAAGGCTTCCGGTGACGCCGATGAGGCCCAGGGCCGCCGCCGCTTCCAGATCATTGATTCCTCTGTTGATGGCATAGGCAATCTGACAGGTAAAGGTCATCATTATGGTCATTACAGCCAGAACGTTGCAGCAAACCAGAATCCAGAACTGGGAGGATCTGAGGACCGGTTTGAGCGAGGTTTTTACTGCGACTGATCCTGAGACCGATGCAGGGTTGTCCCTTGCGACCGGTTTGTCTCCATCCGGCAGCAGACCCACCTGCGCGGGTCCACTTTTTCCCATGAAGATACAGGTTGTTAAGACGCCGACAACCAGCATCAGTACGCCGATGGACAGAAACCCGCTGCGCCAGCCGAAATGCTTGACGATATAGCCGGCCAGCGGGGCCATCAGCATGGTTCCGATGCCGATACCCATTGAAGATATGCCGATGGCCAGCCCTCTGTTTCGATTAAACCATTTTGCGACCGTAACACTGTTGACCACCATGCCGCATCCGGCCGTGCCGGCTCCCACCAGGACGCCGTAGGAAATATATAACCCCAGCGGGGTCGTGACATGGCTGGCCAGGAACAATCCGGCGGAGCTGAGCAGAATTCCGGCGATCATAATCCCGCGGGGTGCGAAGCGGTCCAGCAGGCGGCCGGCCAGAATACCTGAAAGAGCATACACGAGAAGATTAATGGATGCGCCGAACTGGATGATCGTCATGGACCAGTTGTACTCGGCAAACATGGGCTTGACGAATACGCCGAAGGAGTATCGGACGCCGTAGCTGATCACCATGATCATAAATGTGCCGAAGACCACATACCAACCCCAGAAAATGGTATTAACTTTGCACAAGATGGTTTTACCGATGCAATTGATTGAAAAGATAGGTTCTGGTACGCCCGGCTGGACTCGAACCAGCGATCTTCAGCTCCGGAGGCTGACGCCCTATCCACTGGGCCACGGGCGCACGGTGAAAAGTAAATAGTTGATCAGGCCGGCGAAGTCAAGTCCGAATGTTTTAAATTTTATTCACCGTCAGATGTTTCTTTCTGGCAAAGGTTTCCTTGGCCTCGCCGACCACATAGAGCGATCCGGCAATGCAGACGGCTTCATGAGGGGACGCGCTTTCGATCGCAGCGGTAACGGCCGCGTCCACATCCGGTGAAATAGAAACATCCGAAATAATCTCTTTGGCGACGGCGTAGAGCTTTTCAGGCGCAAGACCCCGGTCGATCCGGGGACGGGTGATGACGACCCGACTGCAGTGCGGCAGCAGGGTCTTCAACATGGTCCGGTAAGGTTTGTCGTCCAGAATGCCTGTTACCAGGGTCACCCGCCGGCCTTTCATAATGTCATGCAGATAGGCTGCAAGATTTTTGGCGGCAGCCTGGTTGTGGGCGCCGTCCAGGATAACCAGGGGAGCGGTGGTGACGATTTCCAGCCGGCCCGGCCATTTCGTCCGGGCCAAACCAGTCCGGACGCTTTCAAGCGGAATCGTTGCGATGTTGCGGTTGTTCAGGATTTCACAGGCCGCAAGAACCAGGGCGGCGTTATCCACCTGAAAACGCCCGGCCAGAGCGGTTTCCAGATTTTTCCAGCTGTTTTCGATTCCGAAGTAGTTAAAGGTTCCGTTGCGCTTGCGAACGGTCCGGAACGCTTTCCCGTGCAGATAGAGCGGCGCGGATCGGTCCGCAGCGATTTCTGAAATTATTTTTACGGCACTCGGCTGTTTTACACCGGTAATCACCGGGGTTTGCGCTTTGATGATGCCCCCTTTTTCACGGGCGATCCGGGCGATGGTGTTGCCGAGATGCTGGCGGTGTTCCAGCGACACGTTCGATATGATCGTAATCGCGGGATGGATGATGTTGGTGGCATCCAGACGTCCGCCCATACCGGTCTCGATAACGGCCCAGTCGACTTTTTTGCGGCTGAATTCATACAATGCCATGGCGGTGGTGTATTCAAAAAAGGTGGGTTTGCGCCGGGCGTGCCGATCCAGGTTGACTGCTTCATACGCCGTTAGAACGTCGGCATCGGAGATGGGCTCCTGATTGATGCAGATTCTTTCGTTAAAACGGACCAGATGAGGGGATGTGTAAAGTCCGACAGTGTATCCGGCGGCCTGCAGAATGGCTGCCAGGGTCGCTGCAATCGACCCTTTGCCGTTGGTGCCGGCAATGTGAATGCAGCTGAAATTGTCCTGGGGGTTCTGCAGGGCGGCCAGCAGGGACTGGATCGTCTCGAGACCCAGCTTGATTCCGAAGCGCCGGAGATTGAACATACGCTCCAAGGCCCGGGCGATGTGGTCGCTTGGTGTTGACATACTCAAAAAAAACCCGGCAGAACCTGGGTCCTGCCGGGTAAAAACTGGCTGCTGCTTCCTATCGGTATCTGTTGCGGGAAGCTGCGATCCGCTTACGTCTCAAGGCTTCACGTTCCTTGCGGCGTTTGTACTCGCTTGGCTTTTCATAGCTCTTTTTGATCTTCAACCGTTTAAAAAGGCCGTCATTTTGAATCTTTTTTTTCAGAATGCGCATGGCCTTCTCAAGGTCGTTGTCAAAAACCTTAACCTCGATAGCCTTCAAATTGTCTCGCCCCTTTCATTCCATCGAATGCAAAACTGTCTGAAATATTTTACAATCTTTTATGATGGTTATTTTGATAGCTTATTTAGAGCGGTATTATATAACCGTATTAAATAATAAAAGCAAGATTTTTTATTTAATTTTTCCGGCGTTATTTCAATTTTGCCAGAAGCTCGGCCGTAACTTCTTTGACACCGGGCTCGCCCTTAAGGGTGATGTACCTGATATTTTCGCCGGCGGCGGCAAGATCCCTGAAATAGTAGGCCGAGGCCAGGGTGCCGACCCGGAGGTCATAGTAAATATTATGACGCTTGTTGATGGCTTCCTCGTCCTGATCGTCCGAGCGGGTTTTAAGGTCGCCGCCGCAGACGCGGCAACTGTTTCCGTTGGGTTTGATCGCGTCGATATAAATGTTGTTGGGGTGATTGTTGTCGTTGACGCACAGTCGCCGTCCCATGATCCGTTTCTTTGCGATTTCCCGGTCAAGGATGATCTCCACGACAATGTCCAGCGCCATACCGGCCGCTTTCAGGGATTCATCCAGTTTGACGGCCTGGTTTTTATTGCGGGGGAACCCGTCGAGGAGCCAGCCGTTTTTGCAGTCGGCCTGTTTCAAGCGGTCCAGTATCATCGGTATGGTAATTTCATCCGGCACCAGGTCGCCGCGGTCGATAAACGCTTTGGCTTTTTTACCCAGTTCGGTCCCCTTGGAGATGTTCTCCCGGAAAATCGCCCCGGATTCGATGTGGGGGGTACTGTACTTGTCCTTAAGGATTGCCCCCTGGGTTCCCTTGCCACTGCCGTTCGGCCCGAAAAATAAAATGTTCATGTAAAGTTCTCCTTTCTATTGGGTGTGCGGTTTTGAGCCCGCTGATAGGCAATCGTGTTTTGCTTTTCCTATAGAGATGCAAAGACATTGTCAAGGTTTGAAATGGTTATCCCGGGCCAGGATATCTTCTACCAGCTGTAAAGCTTCTCTACGAGTGGTGAACTTTTGCGACAAGCGGGCTTCTTGGACGGCAGCAAGGATTTTTTTAAACCGGGGGGAAGGTGGCAGGTTGAATTCCGTGATGAGGTCGGCGCCGGTGATCAGGGGTGGTTCGGCCTGAACGGGTTTAAAGTCGGCGAAATAACGCTGCAGCAGGTCCCTTATAAATGCCTCAAAGCCGGCGTTGTCGGGCGCGTTCTTTTTCGCTTGCATGTCCGCCAGTGCGTGCAGCAGCAGAAACGGGGCATTATCACCGCACTTTAAGAAAAAACGTGCCAGGCTTTTCGAGGACAATGTCTTGTTCCGGCGGGTCATGAACAGCGACAGCGGCCGCAGGTGGTTGCGGATCATGAAATCGAGAAACCGTTTCTGCTGCCGCGAAAATTTCAGGCGTGAACCGGCGGCGTCCGCCATGTCCGCGCTTATTTTGGCATGACCGTAAAAGTGGACGCTGCCGTCAACTGCGACGGTCATGGCCGGCGGTTTGCCGATATCATGCAGCAAGACCGCGCATTTGAGCATTCCGGCGGATTGGGTTGTTATGAACGCATCCGCTCCAGCTTCTGATCCCGGCGGCGGTCTTCGGAATTCACTGATGAGGTTCTCCATGTGTTGATAGGCCAGAAGGGTGTGGTCAAAAACATCATGGGTGTGATGCCGGCTCTGACGACACCCTCTTAACGCGGCTATCTCCGGGAAAACTGCCGACAAGAGTCCGGCTTCCGCCATCCGGGCCATGTACGGATAGGACTGCGGAACTTCAAAGAGCGTAAAAAGTTCAGCCCGGATGCGCTCTCCGGCCGATTGCTGGATGAGGGCGGCTCCTTCCCGGACCGCCGCAGACGTGCGGGCTTCAATGCCAAACCCCAGCAGGGCGGCAATCCGGAAAGCCCGCAGCAGCCGGATGGGGTCTTTGCTGAAAACACTTCCGGAGACCATGCGAACCTGCTTAAGGGAAAGATCGGTCCGGCCGTTGAGGGGGTCGATGATTTCACCGGATGACAAATGCCATGCCATGGCGTCGATGGTGAAGTCTCTTTGATGGAGATCGCTTTCGATAGTCGGCCCGTTTAGGGGCGCGACGTCGACAACATGGGGTGGTGAAACCACCCGGAGGGTCTGCCGGCCCGCTTTTCCGATGGCAACCGGATGCCCGCCGGTTTTCGCGGCGATCCGGGCGGCAAATTTCAATGGGTTTCCCGGGACTGCGATGTCGTAATCCGTGGGCGTTCGGCCCAGCAGGATATCCCGGACGGTGCCGCCGACGATGTAGGCATCAACACCGGCGGGAATTATGTCTGTATTCAGCTTGATCATAGGAGGTATGTTTGATGGACAGGAGCATACCATATTTTTTATGAAGACGTTAGTTAAAGCTTGGAAAACCGGTTGAAAAGGTGTATGGCGGCAGTGTATGCAGCCGGAGCCGTCAACAGCATGTCCCTGAAGAAATAAAGAATCCGAATATGACTCTTAAATATAGATCCGCCCCCCTGAAGGTCGCCGTGACCGGCAGTGCCGGTTCCGGCAAGACTGCAGTCTGCAATGCATTGAAAGCGCTGGGATTGAGTGTGATCAATACCGATGTCTTGGCCCGGGAGGTGGTGGCGCCGGGTTCGCACGGCTTTACAGAAATCGTGAATCGGTTTGGTCCAAAAATCGTGCAGGAGGATGGGAGCCTCGACCGTTCGGCGCTGCGCCGGACCATCACCCGTGATGGTGAAGCGCGCCGGAGTCTGGAAAATATCATCCATCCGAAAATTATCGAACGGATGGAAATGGAGATTGAAAGTGGCGTTAAGGCCGGGCGCAAGATTTTTTTTGTGGAAGTGCCACTTCTGTTTGAAGCGGGCTGGAACGATTATTTTGATGTGATCGTAATGGTCAGCGCCGAAGATGAAATCAGGATTGAGCGTTTAATGTCCCGGGACAACGTTTCCCGGCAGGAGGCCCAAGCCCTGCTGCAAATCCAGAAGCCGGACCATGAAAAAACACAACAGTCCGATTACATTATTAAAAATGATGGTTCCCGCGCACAATTGGCCGCGGCGGTCGATCAATTTTTTAAAATGTTTTACCAAAAATATCAAAAAAACGATGAAAGCGCTTGACAGCAAAATTTTCCTGTTGTAATTTTGGCACGTTGAAGGCGCCCGCCAAGATGTAATGAATACCTAAAGCATTCTTAAACCAAATAAATTCATAGCGCATTCAAATTCTCCAAATATCATCAGCAGGGGTCCAGTCTATTAATCACCGTATGATTGAAAGCAATCGCATCAAATAAAATAGGTGATACCTGCTAACGTATTTTGACAAGCTTGCGCGCAGCACCTTGCCGCGCTGATCTAAATCGGGTGCCCAGGGCTCTTTTTTGTTCTGAAATTGGCGGATTTTGTTGAAAGTGAAACAGGGATATTAATAATTGAAAATGAGGAATGGGTGAATGAATATTGTTGAATTAAAAGAACATAAAATCAGCAAGTTGAACCAGATGGCCAAAAAACTGAATATCCAGGGGGCTGCTGGGATGAAAAAGCAGGAACTGATTTTTGCGTTGCTGCAGGCACAGATCGAACAGGACGGGCTGATATACGGCGAAGGCACCTTGGAGATCCTGCCGGATGGTTTCGGCTTTTTACGAGCGCCCAATTACAATTATCTGCCCGGGCCGGACGACATCTACGTGTCGCCGTCGCAGATACGGCGGTTTAATCTGCGAACCGGCGACACGGTGTCAGGGCAAATACGCCAGCCCAAGGAATCGGAACGGTATTTTGCACTGCTCAAGGTTGAGGCCATTAATTATGAAGATCCGGAAGTGGCTCGGGAAAAAATTTTGTTTGACAACCTTACCCCGCTGTATCCGCAAAAAAAAATCAATCTGGAAACCGATTCTGAAAATTATTCCACCCGGATCATGGATTTGATGACGCCTATCGGTTTCGGGCAGCGCGGCCTGATCGTTTCTCCGCCCCGTTCCGGCAAAACCATGCTGCTGCAGGCGATTGCCAACAGCATCGTCGCCAACCACAAAGACGTTATGATGTTTGTCCTCCTTATCGATGAACGGCCGGAAGAGGT
>ENA-OSEO01001928-OSEO01001928.1-sediment-metagenome-genome-assembly--contig:-NODE-1928-length-32904-cov-5.769610_pt1 | contig 32904 bp, 19 predicted proteins | sample MGYA00237883_ERZ534232 | MGnify/ENA metagenome assembly ERZ534232 | reverse complement strand
ATTCAAATTCTTCAAAATCTTCCTGGCCAATGGTTCCTTTATCTCGGCGTGTCGTGGGACAGCCTCCACCGCTCCGTTCTTCGGATTAATCCAAAGTGAGTGTGAAGCTCCTTGCCGCTTGAGATAGCAACCCGCGATTCTAAGCATTCGCTCCAAGTCCTTTCGTTTCATCCGATCATCACCGTGTCTTGGATAGCGTCCTCAGGTAGTCCTCTAAGAATGTCAGCTTTCCGGTCCTCCAAGATCAACTCAATAGCCTGACGCAGACTGGCCTTTGTTTCCTCTATCGTCTCGCCCTGCCCGTTGGCGCCAGGTACCTCTGGACAGATAGCCCAAAAACCACCCTCGGGTGACGCTTCTATAATTGCTGTAAATTCGCCTTTCATTGCAAGCTCCTATCGTTTGTTCTGACCGAGCGTGGAACTGTGCGGCGCGGCTTTTTGCGTCCGGTTCATTTTGAGGTTAGCTCACACCAACCTCCCGAGCTCCTCATTTACCGTACATTTCGGCCCCAAAAACATCGACTTAAAACCGTAAAACGACCTCGTTTTTCACCTAAACCAGCGTCAGTTGGGCATTTAGCTTGGTCCGACCTCATTCGCCTTTTCGGCTCTGCGAACACCTGACGCGAGGACTTGCACCTCGCTAGTTCTGTGCCATGCCCGGCACACACGTTTTGCGCTCAGGCGCGCCACTTTTTGGCGTCGCCTGGAGCGCCTAGTTAGGCGACTTTTTAACGAAAGACTCGGCGGATGGAGCAACATAGAACCAAAAAATATTGTTACGGTAATAACCGCGTATGTGTCCTGCCTGACTCAAAGCCTGAATATCACAGGTTTTTGCATCTAACTCTAACTTTCCCTTCGGAGAGGTTTTACGTATACTAGTTTTTCCGATCGCTTCACTAAGGAGCCAACCCTCTCCTGCAGTTTCGGATTCCTTATCCGCTTGAACGATATCGCTGAGCAATTTAACCTGACGACCACTTAATTCTAGGCCTGCTTCCTTTTGGAAAAGATTGCTTCTGTCTGGTTGGTTTAAAGTTCGATTAATATCCTCTAGTGAGCGTGCGGCACTACCCGCTTTTTCCACTAAGCTATAGAATGCTTTGGCCTGAACATCTTCAGCGAACAATTGTTTTCTATTCCGCGATAGGTCAATGAGATACGTGGAAGAATATTTCTCTCCACCTATATCTTTGTATTCAATCATAACGTTAAATTTAAGATCGTTATCATCATTGTCCTCAAGCAAAAACTCCGTTGGGCCAATAGTTTCAATAAGCATTTGCTTGGGAACCAATATCGATGTTGGATTTTCAAGGAAGGATGGAGTGTTATAGGCATGCTTATCTTCCTTTTCCACACTCTGCCTAGCTGATAGTTTTGGAGTTGTCGTTATACGTACATCATGAGCGGTTGATGCTCCTTCATTTCGAACTTTTCCCACGAACTGAATCATTGAAAAGTATTGTCCGTGTGTTTGCATTTCCGCTTCTATCCAAAATACGATATGAGGTCTAACCCTATCTTTTTCAAACAAAGACATCAATCGATTATTTCTTCTCGATTCATACACTATCCAAATTGTTGCAATCACATACACTGCAGTTAGTACTGCCATCAAAAATCCGGTGTTAATGTTTGCCCATGCAATTATTTCAGTCACTATCCCCACCTAGACCGGATGCAAACTTCAAAAATAAGAGGCGTAGTTGCATTTTTCGCCTAACGATCAATTGTGTAGTTCTGCTTATCTCACCATTTCCGACGATAACCAGAAGGCCAAGGGGTACTGAAAAAGCTCCGAATATCTCCTAGACATGGGAAGGATCTGCCGTTGTGACTGGAGCTATCTGTGCTTTATCCTGGAGTCGAGTGGGGGTGTGGCGACTTCCCGCATCGGTAATGTTTTCTCAATCTATTATTAGCGAAAATCCTTGACAAGTTTTTTCTGGATTTTCTGTATATCATGTCAAACTGAGCGAGGAGTGGATACTGCCGACGGTGGGCAAATCAAAGAAGGTCTGATAACCACCCCATTCGGTACCAATTGAGCACCGTATGGTGTATGATTGTTCTCAGGTTATTCTTGGCTGACATGCATAGCAGGGAAGGAGCAAAACCCGAACATGGACGTCGTCTCGCTTGCTCCCACGCAAACGGAAATCCTCACCGCGCTGGGCATCGTTCCAGCGGGCGTCACCGTAGACTGCGATTTCCCGGAGATCGTTTTACCGCTGCCTAAATTCGGTTCCTGGCATGCACCCGAGCTGCACCGCATTATCGAGGCTAGGCCGGATCTGGTTTGTACGTTCGGAAGGCATCAGGAAGAAATCAAGCACGCGCTCGTAGAAGCAGGATTGTCCGTCTACCACAGCGACCCCGACTCCGTCGGCGCAAGCCTCGAAAACATCCAAGAACTGGCCGACCTGCTCGATCACCGCAAATCCGGAGCAATCCTCGTAGAAGAGCTCACCATTCGTTTGAGCCAAGTCAGTCAAAACCTGGCGGGTTTAAAGCCGCAAGATTGCCCGCGAGTTTTGCGCATCATGCATTGGGACCCGCTGATTACGGTCGGCCCGGGCTCCTTCCAACATGATGTGATAGGTCTTGCCGGGGGGCTCAACGTCATGGCTGACGGTCCTTCCCCCTACTTTATGTGCGATCCCCGCGCAGTCCGGAACAGGAACCCGGACCTGATTTTTTTTTGCGAGCCGCAGATGCGAGCTTACATCGATGAACAAGAGGGCTGGCAGAAGGTGAAGGCCGTTCGCCGCGGGCGCATTCATGTGTTCGACTGCGGCTTGACCTGCCGTTCCGGACCCCGAATCGTGGATATGGTTGAACAACTGGCAAAGGCGCTGCATCCTGATCTCCTTTAGCGAATTTGCCCGCAAGCTCCGGCTTCAGGCAATAAAAAGCACAGCCCCCAAGAATCAGGTGGGGATTTCCCACATTCTTACGTCTGAGACCAGGTCGGCGCCGTGCTTACCGGGGCTTACCCCACTGCATCGGCTTGTTGAGATTGGTAATAAAACCGAGCGACCTGGATTTCTTTTGTTGCAGTGATTTTACATTGCTTTTTCAAGCAACATTGAGGCAATAATTCTTTGAACCAGATCGCGGAGTATTTGTCCGCTAGCCGGCAGTGCCCGTGTTGCGAGTGGGCAGCGTTGCGGACCGGATCCAGCAACCGGACCCGCGGGGTGCCTGCCGGAAGACCGAGTTTCAGCACCGCAGCGGCCGTTTGATTTGCTCGGCACAGCAGCCTTATTGATGCGCAGTAAATATAGGCGACGAGGACTGAGCCAAATGAGTGCCAAAAAAAGGAGGAAACCGGTGGCAGGGGAAAAGTCGCAACAAGGAGCATCTGCAGCATCCGAGACGAGAAATAGTGGAGAGGGGTCATTACCGCCCGAACATCAAGAAGCGAAAACGGTGTTGCTAAAGGAGGAGACGATGAGCGAACCAAAGTCAGGCAGCAAGACGCTTCAACTATCTGATAAAGGCAAAGAGGAGGTCGTGGACACTGCTGCCAGGGCGCAGGTTCCTGCGGGGATGCTGGCAGGGGCGGGCAACGTGGACAAAATCAGAGACATTCTGTTCGGCAATCAGATGCGTGAGTATGAAAAGCGATTTACCCGTCTCGAGGAACGGATGCACAAAGAAATTGGTAACTTGAAAGAGGATCTCAAAAAGCACTTCGATACCCTGGAAAGCTACGTCAAAAAGGAGATGGAGCTGCTGAGCGATCGACAAAAGAGCGAAAAAAACGATCGATCGGCTGCAGTCCAGGAACTTTCCAAAGAGCTCAAAGACTCGGCTTCTGTGAATGAAAAGAAGATTTCCAATGTGGAAGATCAGTTGAACAAACGTTCGAGAGAGCTTCATGATCAGATTTTGGAGCAGTCCAAGAGCCTGTCGGCTGAAATACGCGAAAGGCACGAAGCCGTGTCTGCCGTGCTGGAGCGGGAGACCCAGGAACTTTACAATGATAAGGTGGACAGGTCCAGCCTCTCAGAGCTGTTCATGGAGATGGCGATGCGCCTGAGCAACGAATCGGGCCTCAATTTGGTCAAGAGCGGTCTGCTGGATGAGTGATTTGAACAGAGATTCGCCTCGAGGCACCGAGCTCGAGGATGGAGCCGGAACCGACGAGGAAGTCCTGGCTGAGCTCCGCCGCTTGCTCACGGGTCCGGTCCAGACGCAGGTCGAACAATTACAGCATCGGCTGGACGACCCCAGGATACACGCTAAGGAAGTGAGCCGGGTGCTGCCGGATGCCATTGTCTATCGCTCGTCTGAGGATAGGCAACTGACCGGTGCTTTGGCTCCGACGGTCGAGGAGGTCATCCGCACTGCAGTAAAAAAGGATGTCAAGACCTTTGCCGACGCACTTTTTCCGGTAATGGGGCCAGCCATTCGCAGAGCTATCGCTGAGGCCCTGAGAACCATGCTGCAATCGCTCAACGAGGTTCTCGAACATAGTTTTTCCTGGCGTGGGCTGCAGTGGCGGCTGGAGGCCTTCAGGTCAAAAAGATCATTTTCTGAAATTGTTCTCCTTCACAGTATTATCTACAGCGTCGAACAGGTCTTTCTCATACACAAAGAGACCGGCCTCCTCCTACAGCATGTCGTAGCGGAACAAGTGGCATTACAGGACCCTGACATGGTATCGAGCATGCTCAGGGCTATTCAGGACTTCGTTACCGATTCGTTCGCGGTCACGGAATATGAGGCACTCCATACCATCCAGGTCGGAGAACTGACCGTCTGGCTTGAGCAAGGGTCGCAAGCGATTCTGGCATGTGTCATCAGAGGAAATGCACCGGAAAATCTAAAACCGTTGTTTCAGGAGGTTTTGGCGCAAATCCATTTGGAACAGAGCGATGCACTGGAGGGGTTTGAAGGTGACGTAGCGATTTTTGAAGCCACTCGTCCTCTATTAAGGGATTGTCTCGAAACTCGATACAAGCCCAAGGAGCGAAAGACTTCTCCGGCATTGATCGTCGGCGGTGCGTTACTGAGTTTGCTGCTAATCGGTTGGATTGTTTTTTTTATTCGCGACCGTTATCGTTGGACCGCTTTCCTCGAAAAGCTCAAAGACGAACCCGGCATAGTCGTTACAGACGTGACCGAGCGGGATGGCAAACGAATCATCGTGGGACTGCGCGACGAACTGGCAGCCGATCCTGGAAATTTGCTGAGAGAGACAAAACTCGATGCCGAACGGATAGACTTTCAATGGGTGCCTTTTCAGTCACTCGACGCCCCGTTTATTTTAGAGAGAGCCAGGAGACTTTTGGAACCCCCTGCAGCGGTTGAGTTGAAAATGCAGCAAGATACCCTTATTGCAACAGGATCCGCCCCCCATGACTGGATCATGAAATTTCGACAGGCGGCCGAGGCACTTCCCGGAGTAGTGAGAGTCAGCGAAGAGGACCTGTCGGACCTGGACGGTCAAGAACTTTCGGCTCTGAATGACTACCTAGAGAAGCTCAGGGCTGAACCAGGGATCGTTGTAACCTCAGTGGAGCGGCTTGCCGGTAAGCATTTCATTGCCGGGTTGCGCGATCCCCTGGCGCGCAACCCTTTGGAAATTCTCAAGGAAACGGAGCTCAACCGGAGTCGGGTTGGATATCGCTGGGCGAGCTATCAGGCCATGGAACCTCAATTCATCCTTGCGCGAGCGAATATTGCGCTTGCCCCTCCCGCCTCGGTGAATCTTCGCTTTACAGCTGGAGAGCTTATTTTTGAAGGTTCTGCACCCCATCAGTGGATCATCGACGCGCGCAAAATTGCGCGAACGATGCCGGGGGTTATCCAGGTCCGCGAAGACAAGCTGCAGGACTCGGACCTGGAGCGACTGAAACTGCTTCGGGACCAACTGGACCGTCAACTTGTCCTTTTTCCTCGCGATTCTGTTGATCTTGAAGCGGAGGAATTCGATAAAATCGGCCCGCTCGTCCGTACCATGCAAGAGCTCAATTCCCTTGCCGGAATGCTTCAGCGGAAAATGCAAATCGAAATCGTGGGTCGCACCGACAGCTCGGGGTCTGAATTGAGAAACGTGAAGCTGAGACGGGACCGTGCCGATAAGATACTGTACCTGCTGAAATCGCAAGGCCTCGCTGCCAACAACCTCATTGCTGTTGGAGTTGGCGCCAATGAACCGCTCTATGAAGAGAAGACGGAAAAGGAAAGAGAGCTCAACCGGAGCGTGAGCTTCCGCGTGAAGTTCTAGGAGCTTATCCGAGTATGCCTACCGAGTGTCATTTTGCTCGGGTTACCGCCGGAAGCATGCGGGAATGACGGAAACCGATAAAAGACTATTCTCGGGCATGATCGTAGGTTCGTCTCGGCAGGGCACAAATGAATGAATTTGATCGCATCGGTGTGCACGCATTTAACTCAAACATAACATCCTGTCTCTAACAATGCTTTGCTCTTGGGGCTGACTCATGCAGGAATTATTGCTGATGGACCTTCTAAATACATTGGACATGGTGGTCGTGGAAATACTTGAAGACGACTCCTTCCGAACCGTTGGAAGAGCTCCCGAATGGTTTAAGACAGTTTATCCGAACGCCGCTCTGGATGAAGGGAATTTTCTGCCCAATATGCTCTCACCGTTTCTCGATAACTTTCTGGTCGATGCGAAAGATTTCTGGGCTTCAAAGACTATGGGGCAGTTGACCTCAGGGCCCTGGATGGAATCCGATGTCGAAGGCAATGGTTACGAGCTTGAGGCAACAGCGGTTCGCACTCCACACAACAAAATGTTGCTGATCGAGCTCTGTGGCTTCTCCCATCATGAAAGGCGCAACATCATCCAAAAAGGCAGAGAGATTCACCTGGATTACGAACGCTTGCAAAAGTTGAAAAAAGCGCTGCTCAAAGCGCACGAGAATCTGGAGCAACGAGTAACAGAGCGCACCGCTGCGCTTGCCGAGGCGAACGTTTTGCTGCAGCAAGAAATCAGGGAGCGACAAAGATCTGAGGAAGCATTGAGGCAAAGCGAACAATTTCTGCAGAATATTTTCGATGCCATACAGGACGGCATTCTGGTTTTGGATAAGGACCTCAACATCATAAGAGTCAACCGAGCGCTTCAGGAAAGGTTCGGCGGCCCTGCTGCCAAAATACATAAGAAATGCTATGCGGCTTACCAGAACAGAACATCTCCCTGCCCCTGGTGCTCCGCTCAGGAAACACTGGATACCGGCGAGGCGCGCAGCCGAATCGTGCCCTATCCATCCGCAGAAGAGCCAATCGATTGGATAGAGCTTTCCACCTTTCCATTCAAAAATGCTCAAGGCGAAACCAGCGGCGTAATCGAGTACTTTAGAGACGTTACGGCAAGCAAGCGCGCCGAAAAGAGAGAACTGGAAATGCAGGGCCAGCTGCTTCGCGCCCAGAAGATGGAGGCAATCGGTACCTTGACCGGCGGTATCGCTCACGACTTCAACAACATTTTATCGGCAATCATAGGCTATTCGGAATTGGCCATGGCGGATTTACCCGTTGGCTCCAAGCTCCGCAACGAACTGGACAGTATCCTGAATGCCGGCTATCGAGCTCGAGAATTGGTGCGGCAAATCCTTTCCATCAGTTATCATTCGGAAGAAACGAGACGAACCACCGATGTGGTGCATCTTGTCAAGGAAGCGGTGCAGTTCCTGAGGGCGGTGCTGCCCTCAACTATTGAAATTCGTCAGCAAATTTCCGCCGATATCCTCCCGGTTTGGGCCGACCCGACGCAGTTGCATCAGATCGTGATGAACCTGTGCACCAATGCAGCTCATGCCATGGCGGAAAAAGGAGGAAGTTTGGAGATCGGGCTGGAAAACGTTCATTTTGAATCCGCCTTCACCGATGAACATGTGACCCTGGAGGCAGGCGCCTACGTGCAGCTCACAGTGCGGGACTCGGGAGCAGGTATCCCGCCGGAGACACTGCAGCGCATTTTCGATCCCTATTTTACCACCAAGGAAAAAGGCAAAGGCACCGGTTTGGGGCTGGCAGTCGTCCAGGGGGTGGTGCGGAGCCACGGCGGGGCTGTCCGAGTTGAAAGCGAACCCGGCAGGGGCTCCAGGTTCAGCATATTTCTGCCCGCCGCGCAAGAAGCACCTGCTCTCCGGCCGGAGCAATCCGCAACCATGGCCGCTGGTAACGAGCGCATTCTATTCATTGACGACGAGGAGACTATTGCCAATTTTGGCAAGCGCGCTCTTGAACGGCTGGGCTATCGGGTAGTGGCTATAACTGCCAGCAGACAGGCTTTGAAGTTGTTCCGAGATGATCCGGGTCGGTTCGACCTGGTCATTTCCGACCTGACCATGCCCGGCATGACGGGCGACAAACTGATTCGGGAATTCCTGTCGATTCGCTCCGACATCCCGATTATTCTCTGCACCGGATTCAGCGAGCAGGTCAGGGAGGTACAGGCCAAAGCTTTGGGTGCCAGAGCCTTTCTCATGAAACCGCTGACCATCAAAACTCTTGGAGATACCGTCCGGAGGGTACTTGACGAGAATAGATGATCTTCATCCGGAAACCCCAAAATGAGCCGTTCACGCTGTCACGCTGAGCTTGTCGAAGCGTAAACCAGTCACCCTTCGACAGGCTCAACGTGACATTCCTGTCGGCCGATGCCGCAAAAAATGTGACTTTTCGGATGGACACTCGATAGTAACGAAGTGCGGCTGGATGGCTTACTTTTTCAACATCTTTTCCGTTAGCATCAGAAAAGCTTCTTCAACTTTTTCACCGGTTTTGGCACTGGTCTCCACCACCTGCCAGTTGTTGGCGAGAAGACTCTCAACTTGCGAATCTTCGATTTCCCATTGGTCGGTCAGATCGACCTTGTTGATCAAAACCAAAAAAGGAACGTTGCCTATCGTCTCTGTTGCTCGCTTTTGAAGTAGACGGGCTGTTTCCAGGGTGGCACTGCGGGTGCCGTCAACAACCAGAAAATAGCCCGATGCACCCCTCAAATACGACGTTCTGACCTCCAGGAATTCGTCCTCTCCGTATATATCCCAGAGCATTAGATCAACTACCTGCTCTCCCACGTTCACCGTCTTCTTGTCTATTTTTACTCCGACGGTGGTGAGATACTTTTCAGAGAAGATGCTCTTGACAAACCTCTGCACCAGACTCGTTTTTCCCACTGCAAATGCACCCAACATGCATATCTTTTTCTTAATCATGGCGCATCAGTCTCTGCCGGCTTCAGCCGCTCCAAGGATAAAGAGAGTGGCTCGTTCAAACGTAAACAGGGCAACGAGCCGATTGTTTTTTTATCACGAAGCCCGGTGCGCTGCAAACTAAACATGCCGGCAGCCTGTCTGAAAAGATCTTGCTGCAGCGGGTCGGGTGCATGGCGACCCGATGGATTCCTCCATTGACAGGTGCTGGAAAGAAAATATTCATCGACTCACCCTTGTCTCTCGTTTCGAGCGAGGCGGGAGACTGTCGGGGCGCACGGAAAAAGCGGAGAGCTCAGGAGATTCGATTCTGGTAAGGATCTTGCTATATTGCTATAATCGTTTTTAACCTTAAAAAATCAGGGTAAAACCAGAGCAAAACTCCAGGAAGCCGTCGAGAATGCCTGCCGAATGTCATTCCCGTCAGAAGCATGGGGGAATGACGGAAAACGTTAAAGGGCTATTTCTCGGACAAGCTCCTGGCTTGGTTTTCGGCTCTGTCAAGGACTTCGTATGGACGGCTTCAAGATAGGGAATTTTGAGCGCGGCATTGTCAAAGCGGCAGGAACGCCGGGGAAGCCTTTTCCCTTCAAGCCGGGTGAAACGGTGCAGGCTAAAGTCTTGAGCAGCTCCGACTCCGGAGTCGTGAATCTCAAGATTAACGACATCATCGTTACTGTGAAAACGGAAGTCCCTATGCCCAAGGATGCCGTGGTTTTTTTCAAAGTGGTCGGTGATGCGGGCAAACCGAGCTCCGAGCTCAAACTGCAGTTTGCCGGTTATGCCCGGCAACAGCCGCCCCCGCCGACAGCAGAGCCCTCTGCGGATGCGGGCGTCAATCACTTATTGCTGCAGGCATCAAAGCTGCTGGCAAATAAACAAGAATGGCTCAATGATTTTCCGCATGTCATCAGGCAAATATTGAAGGCTTTGCCGCAAGATACCAGTTCGCTTCCAAAGCAGACTCGGATTGAACTGCTCGATGTTTTGAAGTCAAGCCTCAAGCTGACGGGGCAAAACATACAGGAAAACGTCACCAAGCTTTTACAGCATCTGCCGGAGGGCGCAGAGCCCGGAGGCGAGACCGGCAAGCTGCTCAGAAATCTCATGGTGCACATCCAAAAACTGTCCCATGTCACCCTCAGAGATGCATTGGAAAACACCGGCGTCACACTGGAAACTAAGCTCAAGGCGTTCTTGCTGAATAGAGCCGGCGGACTCCGGCAACAAAGCGCCCCGGATTCCACTCTCTCCAGTCTGGCGCAGCCGGCAGCCACAGAGCCTGGAGTTGAAGTCGGGCGAGCGGCAGTTGCTCCGGAAATTCGCGCTGCCGCCCTCGAAGCAAAGCTCAAGGCATTCATGATGAGCCAGGCCGGCGCACATGAGCAACAAGGCGCCGCGGATTCCATTGTCTCCAGCCGGGAGTCGGCCGCTGCTCTAGAGGGCGAAATTCAAGGAGGGAGCGGCCTGGCTGCACAGAAAAGCACCGGAACGGTTGCCGGCACCGATGCCAGGCAAGTCGCAGCGGGAACAACACAAGAACCCCCTGCAGGTGCCCCTGAAACAGATTCCGAACAGACAACCCTCAAAGAATCACAGGCGAAAGCCTCCCTTCAGGAATCCTCTCTCAAAATACCCTCCGCAAGGGGCTCCGCATCTTCCGAAGCCGCTCTCAAGTTGAAGGCTTCGTTGGTGGCAACGGCCGACACGGGAATGGTCGACGATGAGGCAGAACCCCTGCCAATCTTGAAGGCGGCCCCGGAAGCCAAAGGACAGCAGGCTGCAGCCGAAGCTGCCCGGCAGGACGCAGAAAATGCAATGCCGTTCCAGAAGGACCTGAAAGCAGTGCTGGGCCAGCTCAAAGCTCTGCTCGACGAGGAGAATCAAGATCTGCTGAACAAGCTTGTGGATCAAAGCACAGTTTCCAGTAAGGGTGAGGCCCATGAAAAACTCTCCCCGAAGGAGCTGATGAATGCCATCGATGGACTGTTGCGGGAGGTGGAAACGTTTCAACTCCTGTCGAAGGTGACGGATTCCTTCTATACTTTTTTGCCTGTCGTCTGGGATGAGCTGAAGGATGGAGACATTGCGTTCAAGAAACCGCGCGGGAGTGGAGGCGAAGATTCCTACTATTGTGTAATCAATCTTAACCTGGAAAGGTTCGGCAACCTGATGATCATGGTGCTCATGCAGCAAAAGGAATTCTTTGTCTCCTTTAAGACCGGAGACGCGCCGTTGCGTGCGTTGCTCTCCTCACACGCCAAAGAGCTTCAGGGTCTGTTTGAGGAAACCAACATCAGGCTCAAAGGGGTGAATGTTCTGGGCAGTGAGGACGTTTCGCTTGTTCCTTTCGAGCGATTGGAGGCATTTGACAGCATCATAAGTATAAGGGTGTAAGGACCTATGGTAGACAAACGCAGGAAGGCAATCGCTCTCAAATATCGCCACGGGCAAGACAGCGCGCCCAAGGTGGTCGCCAAAGGGAGCGGTGTCGTCGCAGAAAAAATAATCGAAATTGCCAAAGAACATAATGTGCACATAACCAAGGACCAGCATCTGGTGGAAGTGCTCTCAACCCTGGACGTATATCAAGAGGTTCCCGTGGAGCTGTATCGAGCAGTGGCCAAAATCCTGGTGTTCGTGTACAAAATGACCAAAATGGGCTGACACCAGACAACCATCGTCCAAGAAAAGGAATAAGTGGCCTATGGTCTTCTTGCCCAATAAGTCCATGAAATTCAAGCTCACCGCCATCATGATGGCAATCTGCACCGTAGTGCTGCTAGCTGCTACCGTCGCATTCTTAACCTATGAGCTGATTTCCTCTCGACGCACGATGGTGCAAGACTTCTCGACTCTGGCTAAAGTGATCGGAACCAACTGTAGTGCAGCACTCGTATTTGACGATCCCGAGGCCGCACGCGAAACGCTTTCAGCCCTGATCGCCGAGCCGCATATTATTTCGGCGACTATCTATTCGAAAACCGGCGACGAGTTTGCCGACTACCGTCCCGAAAAGCGCCAACGGAGCATGCCTGAAGAAGAATCCGGCACAGCCGGGCAGTTGATTGCAAAAATGGCCACCAGCGGGCAAGGCGGGTATGAATTCCACACCAGCCACCTGCATGTGTTTCAAACCATTCGCCTGGATAGCGAGACAATCGGGTCGGTGCATTTGCAGGCCGGTCTCGGCAGACTTTATTCACGACTTGCCCGCTATAGCCTCATTTGCCTGGCCATAATGGCGGCCTGTCTGGCGGTCGCCTTTTTTCTGGCAGCCATGCTGCGCGGCATGATTTCCAGACCCATTTTGAATCTTGTTAAAACCATGGACATCATATCCCGTGAGAAAGACTATGGAATCCGAGTCACAAAAGAGTCAAATGATGAAATCGGAACGCTCATCGACGGCTTCAATGAAATGCTGGCGCAAATTCAGAAACGTGATGAAGCACTCTACTTCACCCAGTTTTTCGTGGATCACACGCCTGATGCCGCCTTCTGGGCAAACTGCGACGGGCGGTTGTTTTACGTGAACGAGGCAGCATGTCGATCCCTCGGCCGCAGCCGCGATGAATTGCTGACCATGCATGTTACCGATCTAGACCCACAACTTCCCGCGGAGCAATGGCGGAATCATTGGAATGAAGTGAGAAAGCGCGGTTCTTTCACACTTCAATCGGTCCACCAAAGAAGCAGCGGAGAGATATTTCCAGTGGAAATCACCGTGCAGCACCTGGAGTTTCGCGGGAGCGAGTACCTTTGCCTTTTTGTACGGGATGTCACGGAAAGGAGCCAACTGGAAGCCCAACTTCACCGCGCTCAGAAAATGGAGGCAATAGGCAATCTGGTGGCTGGAGTCGCCCACGATTTGAACAATATCCTGAGCGGTCTGGTGAGTTATCCCGAATTGCTGCTCATGGATCTCCCCGAGGACAGCCCGTTGCGTGAAACGGTAGTCATCATCAGAGATTCCGGCCGCAAGGCCGCCGCCGTAGTGCAGGACTTGTTGACCCTGGCACGACGTGGAGTCGCGGTCAAGGAGGTCCTGAATTTGAATGAAATCATTTCCGATTACCTCAGTTCCCCCGAGTTTGAGGATCTCCGGTCTTTTCACAACAACGTAACCTTCGAGACCCACGTAGATCAGGATCTGTTGAACGTATCCGGCTCACCGTTCCATTTGTCCAAGGCGATCATGAACCTGGTCTCCAATGCCGCGGAAGCAATGCCCAATGGAGGCAGGGTGGAGATCAGAACAGAGATTCGTTACGTCGAGAAACCCATAAAAGGATACGACGAGGTTAGAGAAGGCGACTATGTGGTTCTGCAAATAATCGACACCGGCGCCGGCATACCTGAAAAGGACCTCAAGAGAATTTTCGAACCTTTCTATACCAAGAAGGTAATGGGCAGGAGCGGGACCGGCCTCGGAATGACAGTGGTCTGGGGAACCGTCAAAGACCACAACGGCTACATCGATGTCGACAGCGTGGAGGGAAGCGGAACATCCTTCTTCGTCTATTTGCCCGCCACCCGCGAAGGCATCATTGCCAAAGAGCATGAGCTATCCATCGAAGACTACCGGGGAGACGAAAAGATACTGGTAATTGACGATATTGAAGAGCAACGCCTCATTGCTTCAGCCATGCTGAAAAAATTGGGCTATTCCGTAGCAACTTCCGCAAGCGGCGAAGAGGCGATCGAGTATCTGCGGGAAAATCGTGCCGATCTCATTGTGCTCGACATGATCTTGGAGGGAGGCATGGACGGACTGGAAGCTTACCAACAGATCCTGCAGCTTCATCCCGGACAGAAGGCCATCATCGCCAGTGGCTTTTCCGAGACGGAAAGGGTTAAACAAGCGGAGCAGCTGGGGGCGGGCACCTATTTAAAGAAACCTTATACACTGGCTAAAATGGGGCTGGCAGTGAGAACCGAATTGGACAAGGGCAAGTGAATGGAATCCATGCAACATTGCCGCTAAATACCAAGGTGATGACGAAGCCACCAGGTCAAAAAGGATGAGCGTAGACCTCCGTCCGTGATTTTGCCCTCCTGTTTGTGCTTGATGACGTTTTCCCCTTGCCGTTGCAGCAAGGGCTCCATGTCATGTAACCGGTGCAGATCGCCGAGTTGAATAAAGCCGGCGTCGATACCGGCTGAAAGCGGATTCGCCGCCCGGCAGGCAAAAAATGCGGAACGCTCGGTCACCGCCTCAATCAAAACATGGCTCCTGACTTTCAAAACCAGCGCGACTTCGTCGCCGTGAGCGCCTCGAATCATGCCGAAATGCGAGCGAACGTAGGGGCCCATCTGCTCATCCCGGCTCATGTCATCGTAGATTCTCCGAGAGCAGTAGATTTTCACCCTGGAAAAATGATCCGTGTAGCTCAGCCAGAAGCGCTTTTTTGCGTCTTCTTGAGTGAAATTCTCGTAAAAATATTCAACCAGCCTTTTGGCGATCCATCTCTTGAGTATCTGTCGCGCTCCCTGGAATTCCGAAATGGCATCCGTTGCGGCTCCGGTCCATGGGCGCCAGCATGATTCGTCAGCCGGATCGCCAATCAATTGCAGAGCAGCTACCTGCACCCGATCGATCAGCCGGAAGTTCCATGAGCTCTCTAGTGTTAGAACGATTCTGGTCAGGCACTTCTTAATGGTATCCTCTTTTTGGTGGCTGCCAAGGAACTCGATCATATCGGAAATACCGTCGTCAATTATCTCCTCCTGCAGCAGCAGATCCAAATAGGCAAGCGCCGCCTCGGAGAAATACTCGTAGCCTTTCACGTGGTCCGGCAATTCCAGCAGCTGCCAAACGTTTGGCAGTTCGCCGCGAGTCCTGCACAACCTTTCGCCGAGCGCAACGGCTCCGTCTTCACAAGTATAATAGTGTGAATGCAAGCTCATATTCTGCACGCAGATTCGCTTGCCCGAGTAGTGCTTGATCTTCTCCGCAATAAAGGCTGCCAGTTTTTGACGATTGCCAGGAGCCATGCTCTGCCAGCATTTTAGCAGGGTATCAAACAGCCCCGTCAGCATGCCGTTGCGATAATGCCGACCGATCAGGTCCAAGGCAAGCTCCAGGAAAGGCGTCTGGCTGATAGCCGGCTGTCCGGGTTCCTGGTGAGCTAGAGACCAGGCCAGCTTGTGCACCCGCCTGAGGGTGTGGAACTGTTCTGCCACCACCTGCATACCCAAGGGCGCCAGTCGCAGGAACATTTGCCGGACTTCCCCGGCTTCCCGAGGAGTCTTATCAATATAGATGGAATGGCGCCAGGTGATCTCCTTGATGGTCCCGTGCGCTTTTTCCAGTCGGTCTCTGCCAATGCCACGCAAAAGCTCCGTCTGACGGGGCTGTCCAACGGGCGCACTCGACGGCGCGGCCACGACATGGGGGCGCGAGGACGCAACGAGAGAGAGATTTGCCGGCTTGGGGTTGGGAAGCTTCAGCGAGGGGGACAACATCAGTCAACTCTCCACTACTTTTTCATTCCCAGGATGTCACCAATACGCTTTTCGGCATCGGTGCGCACGCGAAATTCGACTCTCCTGGAAGCTTCACTGTTTTCGAGCTCATCAACAACGATTCTTTTACTCGAAGAGAGTCCGTTGGCCGTGATTTTGCTCCGCGCCCAATCCTTGAGTCCGGGATCGGTGACAAGGCCCAGCGCATACTCGAGAACGCTTCGGGTTCGGTCCTGCGAGAGTCTCATATTATTGATGTAGGCCGTTTCTGCATCGACATCGGCGTTCCATTCACTGGAGGTGTGGCCTTCGATTCTGATTTCTTCAATGGTATCCCGGTATTTGGGTTGTGACAGCAACGCGATGTATCTGGGGAAAAAATTATCCAGTATCTCTTTGAAAGTTGTTTTTATGTCGACGTCGCCACGGCCGAAAAACACTTCCGGCTCTTTAAAACGTATAGACAGGGTATTTCTGTCGATCACCGCCGACCAGGCATTGAGCTCTTGCCGGAATTCAATGGTCATGTCTTTGTACAGGTCGTCCTGGAGCTCCCGATAAGTCTGAGCGATGAGCTGCACTTTCTTGGCAATTCGTTCCTCTCTGATAGCTTGCTCCCGCTTAGACTTGAGGTCATCTTGCAGTTGCAGCAGTGTGGCTGACATAAGCAGAGCAAAAATCAAAACCAGGGCGGCCATCAGGTCTCCGATAGACAATGAAAACGGATTGTCGCCCTGAACGGGGTGTGCTGATCCGATTGATCGCGGCATTGTGACTCTCCTGGCAGCCTGTAGTACCGACTAACTATGGGTTGTTGCCTTCAATTATGAGCTTCCTACTGCATTCTCACTCTGTAATCGTTCACCACAAAGACGCGAAGGACTCAAAGACACGCAAAAAGTCTTCTCTAAAGGATACAACCTTTGCGAACCTTGGCGTTCTTTGCGCCTTTGCGGTTCATAAAAGGCTGGTGAACGGTTACTCCACTCTGGAGCACGGGAACGAGATCCGAACGCCCCGGGTTTCGCCCGGCGGCCCACTGCTGCCCCGCTCCATGCTCCCTGCTAATTGAGTCTGGTTTTGGTATCGGCAATCTCTTCGAAAACCCCGTTCAATTCTTCGATTCCGCCCGACAACGACTGGACGGCCTTGGCCAGTTGCTCGGAAAATTGACCCAGATATTCATTGAGAGAGGCTCGGGTGTTTCTCTGGTATTCGGAAAGTCCATCCTGGATTTGCGAGAAGATCCCGTTCAGACCCGTTTGGATGACTTGAAATTTGTTTGCGTAGTCGGTGGCTACTTCTTCGGCCCTGCGCAGCGACGATTCAAGGTGAAGGAGCGTCTTTTGGCTGAGGTTGAGCATGCGGTCGCTGTGTTTTTCAAAATGGCCGGTGGTGTTTTGCAGATTGTCGCTGCTCGTCTTGAGCAGCTCGGTGCTCCGCATTAGCTGGCCGGATAGGACTGCCATCGATCTGAGGACATTATCCATATTGCCGATCGTGGTGTCGACCCTTCGAGTGAGCTCTTTACTCTGATCGATGAAACCGGTTGACCCGGAGATCAGGTTATCGACGACCCGGGCGTTTTGTTGTTGGCGATCGAGGACTTCCACAAAATTACCGTGAAAAGCCTGGATCATGCTCTCAAACTGCTTGGCGCTTTGTTCGGACTCCTGACGGACTTGCCTGCTTGCGGCCAAAGCATTTTCGTTCGCTTGCGCTGAAATTTCGCGAATGGTGTCCTGCTGCAAAGAAATCACCTGCTTGACTTCCGTCAACAGTCCGGAAAACAGCTGTTGCAAATCGCCGGCCTGGCGCTCCATGTTCTGTTGCACGGTTTCTGAAGAAGCCAGTGAAATGGCTTTGGTTTCATGAACCTGTGAGCTCAATGTCCCCATCAGCTCATCCACCTGGACGGGAAAAGAGGAAAGCACCCTGGCAGAATCGCTTATGTACACTGCAAGATTCTGCAAGTTTTCGGTTAGACTGGCTGAAATGCCGGCCAGTTCGGTTGCAAGCGATTCCTGCGCAGTCCGTTGACGAATGGCCTCCAGGTGCAAGTCCTTGAGGACAGCCCCCGGTGCTCTAATCCCTCCGTTTTCCGATTCAACCGCAAAAAGCTGCTCAAACACGGTTCTCTGGTAATCTCTGGCAAGCCGCAGCTCATCAACCTTGGTCATTTTGAATTCGCTGTTCAGCGCCAGGCAGAGCTGATTAATTTCGGCATTCGCGCTATTGAATTGCCACTTTTCAAACCAGCCGAACACGATGGAGAGCAGCATACCCCACAGTGAGGTGACAAATGCCGTGCTCATGCCGGACAACAGCGTCGCAATGCTGTGCCTGATCATTTCGGTGGAATCGACGCCAAACGAGGAAATTCCGAAAGTCAAACCGAAGAACGTTCCGAGTATCCCCATGCCCACGAGCGTCGCAGGCACGGCGTACCAGTAGCGCAGATTGAGGCGGGCGCCGATCAAGCTTTGCTCATTGAAATAGTCTTCCGCATCCTCGTAGGTCTTGCGCGGTCTTCCGTCTTCGACCAGAAAAGTATGTGCGTATCTTTCCCAAGGCTCCCCAAGAAAATCGTCGGAAGCGATTGCAGCCGCAGAGAATGTTTCCATAACCCGGCGAAGAGAGCGTGCTATTTTTTTGACGGCCAGATACAAAGTGACTGAAGAAATGGCAAAGTAACCGAGCAGGACGAGTACTCCCCAGGCTGTCAAGGAGGCCTCGTCGAAATGAAACAGTGATCGGAACGGAGCGATTGTTTTCAGGAAATCCATAGCCTCACCATAGTGTCATAGGATTGACAATTGTTCGGAGCGATCCAACTGCCAGGTGCATTTTTTACTCACCTCATCTGCCTCTGTGCAGATGGAGTGGCTTGCTCCGGGGTCGGAAGTACCCCGCAGCCTAAGCTACAGGCTTTCGAATGATCAAAATGTGTGCCAGCAGTAGAATGGTTGGATGATTTTCTCGGGCCCTATTTGAGAAAAGTTTCCGCCGCGGCTCCGTGTCCGTTCTCCACCTGTTACCAGTGACGTACCGGCCCAACGTCCAGATGAACAAAATTCGTATAGGATCCAACTCCGCCTATTGCAGAGGAGACGGCAGCTTCGCGGATATCCGCGAGCGGCACGCCATCGATGTTTATATCGGCAGCCATGCCTTTGATATGATAGCTGTTCCGTGCCGCACCATGTCCTTTTCGCCGCAACAATAAATTGTAGCTGGGAGAACGATAGCCGGAAATGAGCAAATAGGGACGTTCCCGCACCTTCAACTGCGAACGAACCGCGTCCAAAAGCAGAAACAGGTCGGGATTGATGCGATGTGCTCTTCCATTGAAGTGACAGCGGAAAAGATGATTGAGCCTGGCCAGGGCCATGGGGTCGAAGCCACCTTTGCGGTTCAGATAGTGAATCTCCAGGTTTTCATTGGTATGGATGTTTCGGAATGATAGCTTGCCGGAGCACAGCGACTTTAATGAAGCCGCTTTCGCTTCCCGATCAAATGGCGCCAGCAATGACGGCGCCACAGTTCCAACAGCCAAAATTTTTAGCATTTCCCTACGAGTCATTCGCTCCTTGCCACCATCCAGGATTTTAAGTTGCGGTAACCTGTAAAAGTACCAAGCAGGGCCAAGAAAGAGCCTGCTATCCATAGCCAAACGTTAGCGAACCGAATACGCCATGCGAAGATTATACCAGCTAGACGACCTGTAACGGCTGAACGAGTCCGGGAGCCATTCGGCAGCGAATCGCTGATTTTTCTAACGATTTGAAAGTCCCGTAAAGAAGACAAATTGGAAAAGCTGATCTTTCCAGGCTGTTTTCTTAACCCAATATCTTTTCATAGTCATTCCTCTTCACTTATATTTCCTGGATTATTTGGGAGCCCACCCAGTTGGTGATTGATTTGCTGAACGCTGGCGGCTTGCGGCAGATTTTTCCCGATTTAAGGAAATTAATGTTCCTGCCGATCTAAATAATGAGCTGTCGGTTGTGGTTCCGACTGCAACTTTTTCCTGAGCGTTCACGGCGAAGATTATTGAAAGTGCAAGCCATTGTATGGCATAGATGGGAGGCAATCATGTTGTCGGGACTCAACGGCCCTATGAATCGATTCTTCAACAGTCAGACGAACCGTCAGTTTTTTGGCGCCGATCGAGCCGGCCAACAGCTTCTTGTTCAAGATGGGTGCTCGGCGTGTGGGTATAAAGCCGATGGATCGAGGCCATCGGACTCACTGCAACTGTCACAACCTTTGCTGGCGTTACAAAAGACCGGCCTGGACCTTGAAAAAAGCGCCATTGTGGAGAGCAGCCGGACGGTCTCTTTTAATTTGCAGTTTATCGATGAGCATATCCAGAGTCTCACTTCCAACGGCTTTTACGATAGTCGAGCGCAATCGATTCAATTCGATTTTTCTTTTAGCTCCGCTCTGACAACCCTCGACCCGAATACGGGAGAACAGCGGCAAGAGTTTTTCCAATTTGAATTTCACTTGGAAGCCAGCCAGGTCCAGACTGTATGGGGCCAGGGTGAAGTGGAAAAAGACGATATCCTCCAATTCACCCACAAAATCCTCAGCAAAATGTCAGAGCTGAGAACCGAAGGGAAAGAGATAGACGGTCTTGCGCTCGACGATGAAGACCTCCAAGACCTGAAGACGATCGATCTGAGACGTCTGATTAAGGGTGTCATGAGGACCCTCCATTTCATGCGCAAAATCGAGCGTATGCAAGGCAAAGACGCAGGAGTCTGGAGGCTGGAGCCGCAAGCAGATGAAAGCACGTCGGCAGTCGCACAGCAGCTGGAAGAAAAAAAGGAATTTCGTTTCTCGCTGCAGGTCACGCGCATTCACATGAGCGGTACAGGAGCAACCGAGAATGAACGGTCAACTGATACGCCGTCATGACTTAGATAATCGGACCTTAGCCAGGGGCGAATGAGGTAACGTGAAGGTGATGACCGCGCAAGGCGATGACAAGAAAAGCAAGCTCTTACGGGAGCTCGCAGGCAGCGATTGCCTTCCTTCGCTGTCACCCCTGCTCATCCAGCTGCTGGAGCTGGCGGCGGACGAAAGCAGCTCGGCGTCCGATCTCGCCCGCATCATCGAACAAGATCCAAGCCTGGCCGCGCGTCTGATTAAGATGGTCAACAGCGTGCACTATTCCCGCCGAAAGACTATTTCCTCTCTTTCCCAAGCCGTTGTTATGATCGGTTTTAACAAATTGAGAGTCATGGCCTTGAGCATTTCCCTGCGGGACACCTTTCCGTTGGGCAAAGTCGGAAACATGGACTACGAATACTTTTGGAAATCGTCCCTGTATCGGGCTCTTATCGCTCAAGGCTTTGCTCAAGCTCTGCCCGCATCGAGAGCCGTGAGCGATGATGAGGCTTTTACCGCGGGACTCATACTCGAAATAGGCCTCCTGATGCTGTACCGAATCTGCCCCGGTCCTTTGAAAGATTCGTTTCCGGGGGCAAATGCCCTGATGAATGAAATCTTGACCTGGGAAGAACAAAATCTTGGTATTAACCATCGGGAAATCGGACGCACCATTTTCAATCGCTGGCATTTTCCACCGCAAATAGTAGAAACTCAAAAACACTTCGGACCTGATGCCTTGGTGGAGGCCCAATCCGATCTATGCAAAATAGTGGAGCTTGCCAGATGCTCCGCGCAAGTTTTGCTGGGTAAGGCAGGCAATTTCGAAATCATCCAGGAGGCAGCTCAAAGGCTGGAATTAGACGCCGCCAGGGTGAACGAAATTTTGTGCTCGACGTTTACCAGAGTCGAAGCTGCTGCCGAGCACCTGCGACTGAAAGTCGATTCCAATCAAGACATCCTGGAAGTCATGGAAAAGGCAAATCGCGCTCTTGCAAAGATGAACGGCTCCCTGGAAACCAATCTCGGCAAGATTGTCGGATTCTTTGCCGATTATGAAGAGTCCGATGCGAAAATGGCGGCAGATATCGCCCAGGAACGCCAGAAAGCCATCAAAGACGTTCTTGATGCCGTGGCCCACGAGATAAGAAATCCCCTCATGGCGATTGGCGGCTTCGCGCAGAGGATGGCGCAGGTCGTGGAGAGCGACAGCAACCTGCTCAAGTATGCCGATATCATTGTGAGGGAATCCGGTCGGCTGGAAAATGTGCTCAATGAGGTCGTTTCCTTTTCCCAAAGTTATGACCCTTCCTTTTCTAAGGGCAACCTCATCCAAACTCTTGACGAAGCAATTCAGGAGCTGGCAGTTCTATTGAACCGGAATGACATTGAACTAATCCGCAACTATGAAGGAGCCCCGCTCATAGTCAACATGGATTCGAAAGCCATAAAAAAAGCCCTCCAGCAGCTTCTTGAGGCTCTTGTCCAGCTCATTGAAAAAGAAGAACGGAAGATCTGGATCGAAATTCCCCATAGCGGCTCGACCGATCGAGTTAAAATCTCCATTTACGGCAAGGGAGAGGCGGTGCCGACTGATGTGCAAGAGATGCTTGCCGGTCTCGACTTCTCCTCGAAGGTTTTCGGGCTGGGCTTTGGGCTTCTGCTTGCATGGAAGACCCTGGAAGCTCACCATGGTCAAATAGAGCTAAAAAGTGATAATCAAATCAACCAGTTCGTCATCTACCTGCCCGTTGGCCCGGAAAATGGGCACGGCATCCATTAGTAAAACTCTTCCACCGATCTTTCCCATCAGTTGCGGGATAAGACAAACTGCTATTGTCTCAGCCATTTTTTTGTCATACCGTGTGATCCTGACTCAAAATGGTGCCTTGAAGACATTACACTCTTTTTCAATAGGGGCACGTTAAATGACGCTCAGGAAGAAAATGTTGCTCACTTTCGGCGCTTGCGTCGTTATTTTGATTTTATGCGCCTACACTGCCGCTCGCCTGACTTTTTTCAAAAGTTTGACAGAGCACGAACACAGCATGATGCGCGAGAACGTGCATGCTCTGCTGACGGTGATTGACAGTTCTCAAAAGAAGCTGCAGAGCGTTGCCGGCGATTGGGCGCCCTGGGATGAGACCTACAATTTCGTGCAGACTCTCGACCCCCGGTTCGTTGAGCAAAACCTGATGGATGAAACTTTTATCAATCTTGGCATCAACCTGATGCTGTTCATCGACCCGTCCGGGACCATTCGATACAGCAAGGCCATGGATTTGGGGAGCGAGAAAGAGATCGCAATACCGGATGATCTCCAGCAGCGTCTGCTGAAGGATAGCCGGCTGCTCGACTACAAAACTCACCAGGAGAGAAAAAAAGGGCTTCTGATGCTGCCTCAAGGCCCCTTGTTGGTGGGCGCCGCTCCCATTGTCACCAGTCTGTTTCAAGGACCCGTGCGAGGTACGTTGATCGCAGGCCGCTTTATAGATGAACCGCTCTTGAAACAATGGGCGGATACGATCAATTCGCCGATTCGTTATACCCCCTGGGAGAGTGACTCCGCTCCAAATGACGGCCTCGCCCGAGCGAATGTCGAAGCGGAACAATCCGCTATTTGGGTTCGCGTTCCAAACACCGACACCATTGCCGGCTTCGCAATGTTGAAGGACACTTACGGTCATCCCGCCATAGTCTTTGAGATCGAGAAACCGCGTGTCATTTACCGGCAAGCACGCAGCACTCTTTTTATATACAGCCTGTCCATATTGATCGTGGCACTGCTGATCGGATCGGCTTTTTGGCTCCTGTTGGACCATCAGGTGCTGACCAGGCTCGCCAAGCTGGCCAAGAATGTTTCACACATCGCTCAGCACAAGTCTTTCCAGGAACGTCTCTCATTCAAAAAGCAAGACGAAGTCACTCAAGTAGCGACCTCCATCAATGATTTGCTGGCTGCGTTGGAAAGGACCACGAACGGGCTTCTTAGCCGAGAAAGAGACCTGCAGTCCATTTTAACGGGCACTCCCGTGGGGATACTATTAATCGATGCGGAAACAGGGAAAATAACTTGGGCGAATCCAAACGCCCTCAAGATGATTGGAAAATCCGAGCTTGAGATCGATTGCCATCTTTGCGGCGGTCTCACTGACCCGGAAGCAGATCGGCAACGCCATCTCCCGGATCTCGACCAAGCAGTAGATACGGAGGAGCAACAGCTTTTGCGCGCAGACGGAACAATACTCCCCGTTTTGAAAAGTGTTGCACAGGTTACTTACCAGGGGCGGTCGCATCTCTTGGAGACCTTTCTCGACCTCAGCGATCGCAAGCGCCTGGAGTGTGAACTGCAAAGAGCCCAAAAAATGGAGACCATTGGTTTGCTTGCCAGTGGAGTGGCTCATGACTTAAACAATATTCTGACCGTCCTGATCGGCTATCCGGAACTTATTCTCACATCAATTCCAGCCGATCACGAGCTCATAGAGCCGTTGAGCGAATTAAAACGCTCTTCAGAAAAAGCAGCCAGGCTGGTAGAGGATCTCTTGAATCTGGCGCGCAGAGGGGTTCCAACGAGTGAGGTTGTAAGCCTGCAAAAGATAATTCAGGAGTATCGGCTTTCTGCCCAACAGCAGCAACTCGAGAAATTTTCCCTTGATGTCCAGTTCGAGTGGCATCTGTCCGAAGGGAGTGAAATGATAGCAGGGTCTCCGATTCACCTGAGCAAGGCATTGATGAATTTGGTCGTAAATGCAGCGGAAGCCATCGTGGGAAAAGGTAAAGTCAGTGTTTCCAACGAAGTGCGCAAATTGGAGCAAGGCATCAAGTGTTATGAAACTATCCCACCGGGAGACTACGTTGTTCTGTCCGTTGCGGACACCGGCAGCGGCATTAAGGCACAAGACTTGCCAAAGATTTTCGAACCGTTTTACACCAGTAAGGCAATGGGGAGAAGTGGCACAGGGCTCGGAATGACGGTAGTCTGGAATGCCGTCAAGGATATGGGTGGTTATATCGATGTAAAGACCGCCGAAGGCAGAGGATCGACTTTCGATCTCTATTTCCCGATGAGTAGGAGGGAGTACGTGCCTCCTCCTCAGCCCGCCCCTGCTGAAGATCTAAAAGGCGCCGGGGAGAAGATCCTGGTGGTAGACGACTTGCCCGAACAACAAAAGATGGCTCGAGCCATTTTAGAGAGATTACGTTACCAGGTGGCGACGGTTTCCAGCGGTGAAGAAGCTATTGAGTATTTGCGGAGCAATTCTGCCGCATTACTTTTACTGGACATGAACCTCGGAACGGGCCTCGACGGCCTGGACACCTTTCGAGAAATCCTCAAATTCCGTCCCGACCAGCAGGTCATTATTGTTACCGGTTTCGCTGAAACCTACAGAATTAATGAGATGCTTAAGCTGGGTGCGGCATTCCACCTCCAAAAACCCTATGGCGTCAAGAACCTTGGAGAGGCAGTGAAAACAGTCTTGCAAGGCCGAAGCGTCAATGATGTTCAGCTGTGAATCTTCATGCGGCATCCCGGGTCTTTTTCTGTTAGAGGAGGAGCTGTGGTATGCAAATTGTTTTTTCATGGAAATGGTTCAGACTAAAAGAAAGAATGACCAATTTCAGCTGAGTAGGGTTGCAATCAAGGTTCCTGACGCGGCTTGCTGCCGGACGAGGTTACCCATCTAAAAAGGCCGAAGGTGAGCACATCGGCGGCGAGCGATCCAATTGTTTCGATGGTTTTGCGAAAGGGGGTGTTGCGGATAAACCGCCAGCGGCTGTCCTCCAAATCGCGTTCAGGCTTTTGGATGTTATGCAGAATAGGTGGTTTCCACTTCTTCAAGCTCCAGGCGTGAACTCTTTGCCATCCCTCTCCGGTAGGAATGACGTCGGTGATATAATCGATCATCACCTGTCCGCCATCGAAAACCTTGCTGGTCATCTTTTCCCCGGACGTAAAGTTGCCAATAGTTGCATCGGGCACCGTTTCAGCAACATTCCAGGCAGCGAGGAGAGTGTCCTCCGCCATATGATTGACGCCTGCAGGCACGCCCTTGAGAAGATCATCAACCACAGCTTCTTTAAGCTTCAAAAAAGAGAATTTGAGACGCTCTCGAAAACCTTTTGGCTCTGCCTCACCGTCGGGACGCCAGGTTCCGAACGATAGAAAGCTTCCCAGATCTTTAAAAAAGTCGCCAACGGCTGCAAGGACGCCTCTTTTCCTGCCTTCTTTGATTTCCCCCTGCTCATCCCGATAGCAGAACTTGGAGCCCAGAAAAAAATCGGCGAAAAAATTCCTGACATTGCCGAAAGCGTCGGCAACATCCTTGCTTAACCTCTGGGCAAACGAGGAGGAGCCGGCAGGCTTCATTTCTCTTGCGTCCAGGTTGTAGCGATCTCCTCCGGGATTGCTGAGCAACTGGTCGTCGATATATTTTTGCAGACCTGATAGCGGCTTTGGAGTTGGAGCGTTCGCCTGATAAGCAGAAAGAGCGGTTTGCATTGAAGTTTTGGCGGGTAATGAAGGCGCCTCCCGGTTCAGATAGAAATAAAAACCAGGGCGATCCACCGCTTTTTTGTCCGCAGCAAGCAGAAGCTCCTGTTCCAGAAGAGGGGCAAATTTTGCCCCGTTATCGCGAATGACCTGAATTTCTTGCCCGCCTTCTTTGCCGCTTGCCTGGTCTATTGCTTGCAGTTTCATAGCCTTCCCGGGTAAAGAGATTTCGATTTCACATGGTGTGATTGCACAGGTTGTGCCAAACTACGGTATTGTAACTTCCTAACCGACGAAATTGCCTTCCAAACCAACTTGCTGGCGCTGAATGCCGCAGTGGAGGCGGCACGTGCAGGCGAGGCTGGCGCCGGTTTTGCGGTGGTGGCCGATGAGGTCCGAAATCTTGCCATGCGTGCCAGCGAGGCGGCCAAGAACACGGCCGATCTTATTGATGGCTCCTTCAAAAAGATTCGCCTTTGCGACTGACAGCTTTTAACTCGACAGAGTTTGGCTATCATTTACAGCCTTACATGGGATATAGTAACGGCGATGCGACAGGAGGGGAACCCGGGTCAGGCGGAGTGAGGAGGTGAAATGGCTGTCAGCGAGAAGAGCAAGGAAGAGAGTCTGCAGCTGGGAGGCGATAAATACAAGCTCCTGTTCGAGCTCACTGCCGACGCTTTGTTTCTCCATGATCTGGAAGGCCGATTTGCGGATGTGAACCAGAGTGCGTGTGAGAGTCTCGGGTACACACGGGACGAGCTCCTGCAACTCCCTTTCGCCAGCATTGTCAAGGATGGGGAACCGGAAGCTTTGGGCCACTTGTGGAACAGGGTGATACAGGGTGAGAAGATCACCGTGCGGGGCCTCCACCGGCGCAAGGATGGGACCTCCTTTCCCGTAGAAGTGCATCTCAGCCCCTTTGTATATGGCGAAGCCTCCTATATCCTGGCGTCGGCCCGTGACATTTCCGAAAGTCAGCGAATCGAAAACGCCCTGCGCACCTCGGATGCCTTACTCAACAGCATTATCGATCAGAGCCCCTATCCCATGTGGATTGCCGACCATCAAGGCATCCTTATCCGGATCAATCGGGCTTGTCTGGACTTATTGCACCCGGAAGAGGAACAAGTCGTCGGCAAATACAACATTTTTGAGGACAGTATTGTTGCACAACAAGGGCATGCACCTCTGCTGCGACGTGTCTTCGAGCATGGCGAATCGGTTCGCTTCGAGCTCCAGTATGACAGGTCACGACTCAAATACCTCGAATCAGGACAGGCCGCCGTTGCGACCCTCGATGTCACGGCCTTTCCCATTAAGGATGGGAGGGGCAGAATCACCCATGCAGTGGTCCAATTCATGGATATCACCCAGCATAAGCAGGCAGAAGAGGCGCTGGCCAGGGAGAAAGCCTTCAGCGAAGCGATACTCGATAGTCTTCCCGGCACTTTTTTCCTCATTGACGCCCAGCTCAGCCATCTGCGCACGAACACCTCCGGAATGGCTATCTCCGGATACTCATGGGCGGAAATGTCGCAGATGCACGCCCTCGAATTCATTACCGAGGAGGATAGACCGGCCGCACAACAAGCTATAGAAGAAGTCTTTGCCAAAGGCGAAGCTGCCGTTGAAGCGCGCATGCAGACAAAAGACGGCAGGAAAATCCCTTTCCTGTTCACGGCCAGGCAGTTCCTCGTTGACAATACGCCTTATCTCTTGGGGACCGGCCTGGATGTCACGAAGCTCAAGGAAGCGGAGGATGCCTTGCGGGAAAGCGAGGAACGCTACCGCAGCCTTTTTCAAAACAACCATTCGGTGATGCTGCTTATTGATCCGGCCACCGGGGCCATCATGGACGTCAACCCCGCGGCCTGCAAATACTACGGGTTCTCCCGGGAAGAACTGTTAAGCAGAAAGATCACCGACATCAATATCCTTGCTCCGACGCAGGTGTTTCAGGAAATGGAAACCGCCCAGACGGAACAGCGGAATCAGTTTGAATTCCGGCATCGCCTGGCCGGCGGGGAAATCCGGGATGTGGAGGTCTTCTCCGGTCCCATCCGGATTCAGGACAAGGAGTTATTGTATTCCATCGTCCACGACATAACGGCGCGCAAGCAGGCGGAAACCGCCCTGGCCGAAAGCGAGCACCGGTTTGCGGTGTTTATGGATCACCTGCCGGCCGCTGCCTTCATCAAGGATGAAGCCGGCCGGCTCTTATTCGCCAACCATTACCTCAAGGAACTGTTTGGCTGGCAGGAATGCATCGGGAAAAATACTGCCGAACTGCTCTCCCCCGAGTTTGCCGAGCGTATGATGGCGGATGATCAACGAGTGATGCGAGAAGGGCTGATGGTGATTCCGGAAAGAATCACCGATATCCGGGGAGTCGAACACTTCTTCCAAACGTATAAATTTCCCATTACAGTGGAAGGCTCTCCCGGCTTGCTGGGAGGGATCGCCGTGGATGCTACCGATAGCAAGCGCATGGAGCAGGCGTTGGAAAAACGCCTGGTGGCCTTGAGCCGACCCCTGGATGAGGTGGCGGACATCGACTTCAATGATCTCTTCAACCTGGAGGATATTCAGCAGATACAAGATTTATTCGCCCGGATCACCGGGGTGGCTTCCCTCATCACGGCCCCGGATGGCACCCCTTTGACCCAGCCCAGTAATTTCTCCCGATTTTGCCGGGATATCGTCCGCAGGACGGAGGTGGGGCGCCAGCGATGCGCCTTCTCCGACGCCATGCTGGGCTGCTGTAATCCTGACGGTCCCACCGTGCAGCACTGCCTGAGCGCCGGGCTATGCGGCGCCGGCGCCAGTATCACGGTCGGCGGTAAACACGTTGCCAATTGGCTGATCGGTCAGGTGCGGGACGAACTGCAGAGTGAGGAGCGCATCCGGGAGTATGCCGGCGCAATCGGAGTCGATGCAGATGAATTCCTTGCAGCGTTCGGCGAAATCCCCATCATGCCGGCAGAACAGTTTAACCAGGTGGCCCGGGCACTCTTCGTTTTTGCCAATCATCTCTCGGCCATGGCGTATCAGAATATCCAGCAGGCGCGATTTATCACGGAAAGTCAGCGGGCCGAAGAGGCGCTGCGGGTGAGCGAGCAAAAATATCGTTCCCTTTACCAGGAATTTCAGGGGATCTTGAATGCTATCCCCGATGTTCTGTCCCTGCTGTCTCCGGAAATGAAAATTATTTGGACAAATGCGGCGGCCGCCGGGGAAATGGACCCGAGAATGTCGGATCAGATGGATCAAGCTTGTTATCGATTACGACATGGTCGAGCAACGCTTTGTGAAGTGTGCATTGTGAAAGAGTGTTTTGCTTCCGGCAAGTCAACATCAGGGGAATCGACAACTCCCGATGGAAAGATCTTTGAACTGCATGCCTCACCCCTCTTTGGCGACCAGGGAGAGGTGAAGGGAGTCATTGAGGTGGCGCGCAACATTACCGAGCGCAGGCGACATGAGGAAGAGCAGGCCAGGCTGGAAGCCCAGATGCGGGAAGTTCAGAGGCTGGAGAGCCTGGGCGTCCTGGCCGGCGGCATCGCTCACGACTTCAACAACCTGCTCATGGCCATCTTGGGAAATGCCGATCTGGCGCTGCTATCCCTGTCTCCCGCATCGCCGGCCCGTCCCAATGTGGAAAGGATTGCCCAGGCATCGCAGCGGGCCGCCGATTTGTGCGGCCAGATGCTGGCCTACTCGGGCAAGGGTCGGTTCGTGGTCGGCCGCTTCGACCTCTCGGAGATCGTTCGGGAAATGACCCAGATGCTGGAAGTCTCCATATCCAAAAAAGCTGCGCTGCGCTACTCTCTCGGCGCCGATCTCCCGCCGGTGGAGGCCGATGCCACCCAACTGCGCCAGGTCATCATGAACCTGATCACCAACGCCTCCGAGGCCCTGAGTGACCAAAGCGGCTACATCGCGGTTTCCACCGGCGTCATGGACTGCGACCGGGACTACCTCTCCGAAAGCTACCTTGATGATCAGCTTCCCGAGGGAAGGTATGTCTACCTGGAAGTGTCGGACACGGGAAACGGCATGGACGAGAAAACCCGACGCCATATCTTCGACCCCTTCTTCACCACCAAGTTCACGGGACGGGGACTCGGCCTGGCCGCGGTCCTGGGAATCGTGCGAGGCCATAAGGGGGCTATAAAGGTCTACAGCGAACCGGGCCAGGGGACGATCTTCAAGGTCTTGTTTCCGGCCGTAGACTGGGCTTCCGACGACCGGGCAGTCATTGAAGCGCAGAGCGCTACAGCCCTCCCCGGTAGCACCATCCTTATCATCGACGATGACCCCGAGGTGCGCAGTGTGGGAGCGAGCATGCTGGAACGATTGGGTTATAGAGCTCTGACGGCAGCCCACGGGCGTGAGGGGTTGGAGGTCTTTCGGGATAGAGCAGAGGAGATTGCATGTGTCATTTTGGATCTCACCATGCCCGAGATGAGCGGGGAAGAAGTGTTTCGCGAGCTGCAGAGCTTAAAGCGTGACGTGTGTGTGATCCTCTCCAGCGGCTACAATGAACAGGATGTGATCCAGCGATTCGCCGGTAAAGGTCTGGCCGGGTTTATCCAAAAACCTTACCGCGTAGCGAACCTGAGGGAGATGTTGAATGCCATTCTCGGAGCGAAGTAGCAGGGACGACTGTCGTCGGGGTTATTATATAAAATAATGGCCAAACATTCTGTCATTTTAAGACAGCCTCCAAGGGGTTCCCGCCTAACAGCAAAAGGGGATTACGGTGCCTACCCAAACGGCCTTTCACCAACCGAAGCCCATGCTACGAAGTGATAGATTACCTGGTACAGCCGCGCGGAAATGACTCCGCAGTTCGGGAAGGGAATTTGGGATCTCCCTAACCAGTATCCGGAAGCCGGTATCCGGCATCGCGTGCAAAACCGGCAGGAGCTTTCACCGCCGCGCACCAGGGGCTTGTCCGAGGCTAGCCATTTATCGTTTTCCGTCACTCCCGCAAGCTTTTACGCGCCAACGGTCGAACCGTCGATCATCCGATCGGCTCGTTTTCCACCAGGTCCCAGATGCCACAGGGGCACACACCGGCACAAAAGCCGCAACCGATACAGCGATTCTTATCGACCACCAGTTCGAAGTCGTGGCCGTTTTCCTTTTTGGAAATGGCCGCTTGCGGGCACATGGTGATACATATCCCACAGTCGCGGCAGGAACCGCAGGATGAGCACTGCGAGGCGCACTGCTCGATACCGTCAAATTTTTGCAGTCTGGGGTCAAAGTACTCCAGCTTGATCCTTGAATAGTCGATGCGTTTGCGGACATGTTCCAGGGGCCGTTTACCACGGAGGATCTCGTCCATGGTCCGGGCGGCCTTACGGCCGGCACCAATGGCATCAGTCAGCAAGCCCAGCTTTACCGCGTCGCCGACGGCGAAGATCTTCGGATCGGTGGTTTGAAACATATTATCGACCTGAATGAAGCCCCGCTCCGTTGTCACGCTCGCGGGAAGGAAGCCGAGATCGGGCAAGTCACCAACGGAGATGATCACCGTGTCGGCAGGGATCACTTCACCGCTTGTGAGCTCAAGCCCTTCCTCGGTAACGGCTTTACTGAAGCACGGCCAGCGGAATTTTGCGCCCACCGCCTCCGCTTCTTGCCGTTCTTTGCCGAAGGAGAGCGGCTCCTGTATATCGATCAGCGTGATTTCTTCCGCCCCCAGTCGATGCGCTTCAGCGGCGGCATCGCAGCCCACGTTGCCGGCCCCGATGATCACCACTCTTTTGCCCACGTTGATATTGTCTGCTTTGCTTTCGCGCAGGAAATCCAGTGCCGGAATCAATTTCTCCTTGCCGGGGATGGGTATGACTCTGGGTTTTTGCGCCCCTACTGCAACCACAACAAAATCATAATCGACTTTTAGCTGCTCGACATCTTCTTCGTTCAGACGCTGCTGCAGATGAACGTGCGGTAGAGCTTTTTGAATTCTTTCCAGTTCTGCACCGATCACTTCTTCGGGAATACGCGATTTGGGTATGAGTGAAGCAATTTTTCCTCCCAGAGTTTTTTGCATGTCGTAGATGACTGCTTCGTGACCGCGCTGGCGCAACTGCCAGGCAACCGACAGGCCGGCCGCCCCGCCGCCGATGACAGCGATCCGCTTGCCGCTCAAAGCCGGCAGTTCGGGAAGTTTTGCTCTAACGCTTGCCTTGCCCAGTTGGGTGACGTCTACCGCAGGCATGCTCAAGGTGGAGCGAGTACATCCTTGCATGCAAAGGTTCGGGCAAAGGTAGCCGCATACTGAAGCTGGAAATGGAGTGTAGGCGAGCGCCAGATCAACCGCCTCATCTATGCGGCCTTCGCGAACGAGGCGCCACCGTTCCTGAACCGGCATGCCGGTGGGACAGCTGGCTTCGCAGGGAGCAGCGTATTTGCGGTTTTCCCAGACGGGGACGTACCGACGCAAATCCCCACTGGTGATCAACGGCACCGGGCTGTTGTCCAGGTCCGTCAGGTCCCCGATCAAGCCGCCCTTCCCCAGCTCCTGGTCCCACACTTCCTGATGAAATGACTGCATGGAACGTCTCTGGCGGGTAAATTTTTCTTGCGGGCCCCGGGCGGCAAGGAGCTGCCACTCCGATCGATTGCCGAGCTCACTGGAGAGATCCGTGCGATGAATCCTTTCCAGATATATCCGGAGGTTCGTCTGCAGCCACTGCCAGTCTTGGTCGGTCAACGGCGTCAATTTGGCATCGGCCTGGCTGTAGCCTTTGTGAGGACCTCGAAAGTATATTTTGCCGCCCACCATTCCGACACACGGCCGATAGCCCAGGATATTTTG
>ENA-OSEO01001927-OSEO01001927.1-sediment-metagenome-genome-assembly--contig:-NODE-1927-length-32908-cov-7.619567_pt1 | contig 32908 bp, 27 predicted proteins | sample MGYA00237883_ERZ534232 | MGnify/ENA metagenome assembly ERZ534232 | reverse complement strand
ATTCAGGAGGTCGCCCAAAGCGATTCTTCGGTTCTCATCGTCGGTGAAACCGGTACGGGCAAGGAACTGATTGCAAAAGCCGTCCATGCCAAGAGCCGGCGCGCGCAGCACCCCTTTATCGCCATAAATTGCGGCGCTTTGCCGGACAGTCTCCTCGAGAGCGAACTGTTCGGATATCAGAAGGGCGCCTTTACCGGCGCGACCCATCCGCGTAAAGGATTTCTGGAAATCGTTTCCGGCGGGACCCTTTTTTTAGATGAAATCGGAGAAACCAGCCCCAAAATGCAGGTGGATCTATTGCGTGTTCTGCAGGAGAAAAAAATCACCCGGCTGGGAGACAGGAGTTTGATCGACGTGGATTTCAGACTGATCTCGGCAACCCGGCGGGATCTGGAGGATGAGATTCAAAGGGGGAATTTCCGGGAAGATTTCTTCTATCGCATCCATGTGATAACGATAGCCGTACCCGGCCTCAGAGATCGAAAGGACGACATTCCCCTGCTGGTTGAGCACTTTGTCGAAAAGTACAGTCATGAAACCACCAAAAAGGTGGATCAGGTCAGCCGCGACGCCATGGCGCTTATGCAGGATTATGATTGGCCCGGCAACGTCAGAGAGCTGGAGAACGCTATTGAGCGCGCCGTGGTGCTGTCCAAAGCCAGAACCCTGCAAAAAGAAGATTTTTCTTTTCTGTGCGCCCCTGTCATTCGAACCGCCGGATCCCGATCATTGCGCGATATGGAAAAGACGCATATTGAAAATGTGCTGGATGAGTGCGACTGGAATATAACCCGGGCGGCCGGAATTCTGAAGGTAAATCGAGTCTCCCTGCACAAGATGATCAAGCGTTATGGCCTGCAGCGACCCTTGTGAGTGTGACCATGAAGCCCATCGGGGTGGTTTCCTTCGGAGAGATTGACGGTGTGGTGCTAAAGGCCATTGCCGCCCATATCCTTGGATATTTACGAATCGATACGGAAATTTTTTCCCCGCTGGAATATCCGGGATATGCATATGACCCCCGGCGACTGCAGTACGATGCCGGCGCCATCCTGAAAGCTTTTGAAGCCCTTCCGGTGCAAAACTATGCCAAGGTAATCGGCGTCCTGGATGCGGACCTATTTGTCCCGATTCTGACCTATGTGTTCGGAGAAGCCCGGCAGGGCGGCAAATGCGCCGTGGTGTCCCTCCACAGGCTGAAAAACAACCCGGATGGATGCAAAGCGTCCGCGCCTCTTTTTTTAGAACGTGCCGCCAAAGTGGCCCTGCATGAGTTGGGACACCTTTTGAATCTGACCCACTGTGAAGATGAAAGATGCCTGATGCATTTTTCAGGCGGCATCCGGGATCTGGATACGCTGCCGCCCTACTTTTGCCACTACTGTTCGGTCTACCTCCACGACGGGCTCGCTCTCCTTTAAATTTTTTTCGTATGCAGAAACGTGTGGACTAGCTGGTCCCATTCAAGATTCGGTATATTTCCGAAGATATCATTAATGATTTCACCGCCGGTGGCCGCCAGTTGTTCATATTTAGGTCCCAAAGCACTCATCAGTTTGCGGGATTCCTGTTCGGTCCAGTCAAAGCTTTCTTTGTCAAAATAGAGTTTTCTGATATTCCGCTTGGGCATGTTGGGTTCCAACATGAATAACCAGCCAGACTGGTAAGGGTCGGAAAGGGTGATCTCCGGATGTTCGACGGCTCTGTAGTTGGTTGAAAGCAGCGTGCCGGTTACCGGCGACAATACCGCTGCCTGATGTCCGCTGCGGCCGAAGGTCCACCCCACCTCATCCTGTTTCAAAGCGGCACCCAACGGCGGCAGGTTTAATTCGCTGATGGCGCCGAACAGTTTTACCAAAAAATCATCAAACCCGACCCTTGCAAGTCCCCCGTGTTCAAATCTGACCCAGCTGTGGCCCATGTGATAGTAATAGCCGTCCGCCACTTTAAATCCCGATACATTTTTGTAGTTGAGCACTTGTGTGAGCCTGGAAAGGTCTTCTTCATCCAGGAGTTGATCATAGGCGCAGTGATAGCATTCATAATTCATGGTGCATATCTTGGGTGCGCCGACGCGGCCGGTCAAGGCATGACGACAGGACCGATCGGCCCCCTGAAAATTTTTTCGGAGATATTGAACCCAGCCGGGACTTGTCTTTTTTGTTTCAGCAGCTTCCAGATTCATGGCCTTTGTCATGCTAAGGTCAAAGGGACACGTGTTGCAGTCATAGGCATTGTCACAGAGCCTGAAAGTGACCACCCCGGCTTTCATCCAGATACACTTGTCTTCCGCCACCTGAAAACCTTTAACTTGTTTTCTGGCGGGTCTTTCCCTACGGGTATTTTTTTGTTTCATCGAATGATTCCTCCTTTATCAAAATTTAAACAATTTGTTGCGTTAACTGCCATATAGTTGTTCTATGCGGCAGCAGCCGCAACTCCATGCCGGGTTTCCAACTCATCCAGCCACTGATCAAAGGGACATTTCCAGCATTCATAGTTATAAATACAAATTTTCGGAATCAGGGTGCGGCCATTTTCCAAATGGCGGCAGGGGTGAAAAGACACTGGAACTTTCATCCGGGTTTCCGGACGGATGGTAAATTTGCTCCTCATGATAAACCTCCTTTTGTTGGGGGTATGGTTTTTTGCAGCTTGCCTGTGAATGCGCTTTTACTAATTCGTATGAGCAAAGAAGATGCCACAAATCCGGACGGCGCCGTTCACTTTTTTAACCGTTTGGAATCGTTGCATATTATTTTAAATAACGGATTGGGAAATGAAAAATGGGCGATCAATGAGGTGTGATGGCATAATAATTTTGGCTACAACAGAGAGTCCGGGCGAGAGCGATAACTTAATATTTATTTATGATATTGATAAGTTGGAATGTAGTAGCCTATGGCTATAGCATGTGTAAACATTGTTTACACCGACTTGCGGTACTTTAAAATTGAAAACTGGCATGAATTTTGATTGCATACATTCATGAAGCAGTATTGACCCTGAATCAAGAAATTTCAGGTTTAGGGTTATAACTGTTCAAAAATATTTTGACGGGAGGTGAATTTATGAAATCTCAAGTGGAGGCTTGGAACGCTGTCTCCGAAGAACGGCAGGCGCAAAAAAAGACGCCGCAGGAGGAAGTCACTGCGCTGCACGATTTGTTCCAAAACAAGAAGGTAAAAAAGATTCTGGATTTGGGGTGCGGCAGCGGCCGCCACCTAGTGTATTTCGCAAAACTGGGCTACGACGTCTGCGGCATCGATATGTCGCCGGTGGCGATCCAACTCTCCCGGGAATGGCTGGCGAATGAAGGCCTGAAGGCGGAAGTGCATTGTGAAGACATGCGGCGCCTGCCCTGGCCGGACAATTTTTTTGATGCCGCAATTTCGGTGCAGGTCATTGAACACAATCCATTGGAACAAATTCGGAAAATTATAGAAGAGATCCATCGCGTCATGCATACCTCCGGCTATTTTTTCGCGATGGTTAAAAAGTATCCTCCCCCCGACAACTGGCAAAAAGGAAACTTTGTCAGGCGGGATCATCATCTGTATGCCCCGACGGAGGGAACTGAAAAAGGAGTTGTGCATTACTTTTTTACAAAGGATGAATTAAATGAAGCCTTTGCCGGTTTTGATATCATTGACATTAAGGAGTGTAAGAAAAGCGGACATTACTGCATTGTGATGCAAAAGTGATTTTTGTCTGCAAGCACAAGCGTCAGGAACGTTATGAACGGATACCCTCTCTGAAAAACAATTGGTGAGAATCAAACGGAATTTGCCAGAATATAAATCCATTTACTTTTTGACTTCACTTTCATGTAAGGAGAATGCCATGAACATCAGACGCGCCAAGGTGATTTACTTTTCCCCGACCCGAACCACGAAAAAAATCATGGAGGACATTGCAGCAGGCCTTCAGTTCGAGACCGTCGAAAGCATCGATTTAACGCCGCCGGAGATGAAGACGGCGGCGCCGGACTGGATTTCCGATGAACTGGTACTGCTGGGCGCTCCGGTTTATTCGGGGCGGGTATCCCCTCAGGCCGCCGAACGAATAGGCCGATTCCAGGGGTGCGGCACGCCGGCGGTTGTGGTGGTCGTCTATGGAAACCGGGGCTATGACGATGCGCTGCTGGAGCTTAGAGATATTGCCGTTGCGGCCGGATTCAGGCCAGTTGCCGGTGCGGCGTTTATCGGCGAACATTCGTATGCCGATTCGGCAAGGCCTGTTGCCCTCGGCCGCCCGGACCAAAACGACCTGGCGAAAGCGCGTAAATTCGGTGAAGGCATTCGAACGAAGTTGGATGCCATGACCCCCCTTGAGGCCGATGCGGTTTTGCAGGTGCCCGGTAAAGCTCCATACAAAGAACGACGAAAGGGAGAGCCGGTTTCTCCCGTTACCCGCGAAGACACCTGCATCAAATGCGGCCGGTGCGCCGAGGTCTGCCCCGAGGCCGCCATCACGGTTGCGGACACGGTCGTAACCGAGACGACGGCTTGCATCCATTGCTATGCGTGTGTCAAGAACTGCTCGACCGGCGCCAGGCGCATGGAGGACCCGGGGTTGGAGAAGACTGCAAAATGGCTGAGTGAAAACTGTTCCGCGCGCAAAGAGCCGGAGATATTCATGCAATAGCTGGCAGGCCGTTCTTAACCCTGAAGGTATCCATATATCTGCATATAAAAGATCCTGATGACGATAAATTCTTCGAATCCGCAGTTGCCGGTAAATGCCCAAGACTTGTCAGCGGCGATCAGCAATCACTAAAATGATCAGGATTTCGTGTCCCCCTGTTATTTTTTACCCTAAAGATAGGGAACAAAATTTTTCCAAATTCGTTGACATTGACATGAAAATTGAGGGAAAAACACACAAAGCATTTAATCCTGATGAAATTCAATCAGCCGATCGTAAAGGAGATAACCGATGAATTCAAAAACGATCCGATTCGATAAGCGCGTAGCGATTGTTACCGGGGCCGGTGGCGGGCTCGGCCGGACGTATGCATTGGAGCTGGCTGGCCGCGGCGCCAAGGTGTTGGTAAACGATTTCGGCAGCGCCCGGGACGGTTCGGGCGGGGGAACGGCAGCACCTGCCGACCGGGTGGCGGATGAGATCCGGGCCTTGGGCGGTGAAGCGGTTGCCAATCATGATACGGTAACAACCTCCCAAGGGGGCGAAAACATTATCCGGGCGGCGCTGGATGCCTTTGGAAGGGTTGACATTCTGATCAATAACGCCGGAATTCTGCGCGACAAAACGTTTTTAAAGCTGGAACCGGAAAACTGGCAGGCGGTGATGGCGGTTCACCTGGACGGCGCTTTTCATGCAACCCGGCCGGCCTTCCGGGAAATGAAAGCACAGGGTTATGGCCGCATCATCATGATTACATCGGCTGCCGGGCTTTACGGCAACTTCGGCCAGGCCAACTATTCCGCCGCCAAGATGGCCCTGGTAGGCCTTATGAACACACTCAAGCTGGAAGGCCAAAAGTATAACATCACAGTCAACACGGTGGCCCCGGTGGCCGGCACCCGCATGATGGAAGACATCATGCCGCCGGACGTCTTTAAAAAAATGAAAGCGGAACTGGTGGCGCCGCTGGTGCTTTACCTTTGCAGCGAGGATTGCAATGAAACCGGTGCGATTTACAATGCCGGCATGGGATTTTTCAACCGTGCCGCCGTTCTGACCGGCCCCGGCATCCAACTGGGGAGCGACGAAAATCCGCCCATGGTCGAAGATGTCCGCGACCGCTGGGACCGGATCAACAGCCTGGAAGGGGCCAAAACCATCAGTGATGCTACCACGGCGATTTTTTCACTGGCCTCACCGCCGGGATCTGAAAAAAAATTATAGTTTCGCAATCTGTCGGTTTATCTTGCGCCCGGGACTGTGCGCTCGCGGTCCGGAAAGCCCCACTTCCAGGAGGTTTAAAAATTGACCCGCGATGGGGTGGGCCATTTTGGTGCACGGATGGGAGCAGGTCCAAACAGAAGAATCGAAAGAAAGACCCGGTTCAGGGCTGTTCCGAGAAGCCGTAGTAAAATATTTCGTATTCGGTCCTGCCCCCCAGCAGCTCATCGATTTTTGCCTGAATGCCCTGCCTATCCCTGCTTAACAACCATTTACCCCAGTCATCCGAGGTTTGCCAGGTACTGATAACCAGAAAGGTATCGGGCCGGTCCAGGCTCTTTAAGGTTTCGCCGGAAATATAGCCTGGCTGATCGTTGGCCAGGTTACGCATCTGCCTGAAAAGCGGGATGATTTCTCTGGCTTTTTCCTGCGGGACGGTTCGTTTAATGAGGATTTTTACTGCCATCGTCTCCTCCTTTTGTTGGGTGCGTTTAAGGGAAGGGGCGTGCATGGGACTATGTTTGGCTGCATGGTCCGAATGCCGGAAGAATATCACAAAAAAGGAAAATTTTAAACAATCATATTTTATATTACGCGTTCCCGGCAGCCCTGCCGGACCTTACGGACATCCATCTGATCGATGCGTGCAACTCGAATTTATCCATTATTCCGGTCGTTTTGACTTGCGTTTTCATTTAGCGGCGGGGAGATCCGGGACCAGATCAGCTTCAGGTAAGTGGGGAGGTTGATGACAAGGGGAAATACACCCAGGGGCGCCCAGCAGCGGCGATGCCAAGCTGAATCGATCATGCGGAACATATCCACGGCAAGGCTGAGCATGCCCATGGCCAGAGAGGTCCGCTGGGCGATCAGAGAAGGGAGCTCAGCCAGGGAATGAATACCCTTCAGCAGACTGAAACCTTCGCCGAGCAAAAAATAGCTCAGTGCACTGGGAATCCCGCAAAATAAGGCATTATAAAGCGTCAGCCGGTAGGCATTGCCGTCCATTCCGTTAAGTTTTGCAAAGGTCTGCTGGTCGCTGCGGGTCAAGGAACCCCCGATGTAATACGTATAGAAAGCAACCATAAAACCGCTCAGGGCGCGGATGATCAGCAGGTGATTGTGCCGGATCTGCTGCTGCCAGAAACCGGTCAAACCGTGGGGCTGTTTTTCCGGAACGCCGTTGCTTAAGAGCAGCCAGCGGGCCAGCCTTAAAATTTGCCGGCCGACGATTCCGCTGCGCGAAATCAGGTAATCAATGGACTTTTCAGTAGAATTCATATGTTAAGTTGCACACCCATATAACCTTTAAAAATTTGACAGATAATGTGCCTGTCATAGAATCTAATGTCAATATATTCCGAAAAAATCTCCTTTGTTGATTATTTTCAGGATATCAGGCATTGTAAAAAAAATCGCAACAGGCCCATGACCGACAAACATCGGTCGGAAGCAATGTTTTCGGACACGCTCCGCAATAAGACCATTTACAGGAAGGAGGACCGGTGGCTTTATTGAAAAATGATCTCTTTTTAAGAGCGTGTAAGCGGTTGCCGGTTGAACGCACGCCCATATGGGTCATGCGCCAGGCCGGCCGGTATTTGCCGGAATATCGGGCCATTCGCGAGCAGGCTGATTTTATGACCATGTGCAAAACACCGCAACTGGCCGCCGAGGTAACGATTCAACCGGTTGATATCATCGGCGTGGATGCCGCCATCATTTTTTCCGATATCCTGGTGATTCCCGAAGCCATGGGGATGCAGCTGGAGATGCACGAGGGTAGAGGGCCGGTATTTCCGCATCCGATCCGGAATGAAACGGATATCGACAGTATCCGGAACATCGATCCCAACGAAGATTTAAGGTATGTTCTCGATGCGGTCGCACTGGCAAAAAAGGAACTGGCCGGCAGGGTGCCCCTGATCGGTTTCAGCGGGTCCCCGTGGACCCTCCTGACCTATATGGTTGAAGGGCAGGGCTCCAAAAATTTTTCAAAAGTTAAAAATTTCATATACAATTATCCCCGGTCGGCCCATCGTCTGCTGGAAATGATCGCTGATGCCGCCGCCAAGTACTTAAGTGCCAAAATCGCGGCGGGGGTTGATGCGGTTCAAATTTTCGACACCTGGGGCGGCATTCTTTCTCCGGATGATTTTGAAACGTTTTCCCTGAAATATATTGAACGGATCATCTCGCAGATAACGCGCGGGGATGAGCCGGTCATCGTGTTTTGCAAGGGCGTTCATTTCCGGCTGAACCGGCTGGCCGATTGCGGCGCGGATGCATTGGGCCTCGATTGGACAATGGATATCGGTGAAGTTCGGGAAATGGTCGGCCATAAAGTCGCCCTGCAGGGCAACCTCGATCCCACGGTTCTCTACATGCGCCCTGAAAATATCGCCCAGAAAGCCCGGAAGGTATTGGAATCCTACGGCCGCTATGACGGTCATATTTTCAATCTCGGTCATGGGATCCTGCCCGATGTATCACCCGCCAACCTGAAATTTCTGGTTGATTTCGTCAAAGCGGAAAGCGCCGGCTTCCATGAAAAAAAGGAAAAATTTTGCTAAACCTCGATATTGATTTAATCCGGAAATATGACAAACCGGGACCGCGCTATACAAGCTACCCCACTGCGCCGCAATTCAGTGCCGCATTCACCCCGGCGGATTTTTTAAACGAGATCGTCAAGACCAACCAGGGCGGCAGCCCGGCGGATCTTTCATTATACTTTCATCTGCCTTTCTGCGACACGCTGTGCTACTTCTGCGGCTGCAATATGATTGTCAGCCATAACCGGGACAGGATCCGGCGCTATCTGAAATACCTGAAAAAGGAAATCGATCACATCCGCAGCCTGATTGCAGAAGATCGAAAAACAATTCAGCAGCACTGGGGAGGAGGCACCCCCACCCATCTAAGCCCCGACGAAATTTCGGATCTGGTTGCATATATCCGGCGCCGTTTTGTAATAGTTCCGGAGGCGGAGGTCAGTTGTGAGATCGACCCGCGCGAACTGACCAAGGAACATCTGGCGGCATTGAGGTCCGGCGGCTTTAACCGGATCAGCATGGGCGTCCAGGACGTTAACGTAAAGGTCCAGCAGGCGGTTAACCGGATCCAGCCGGAAAAGCTGACCCGGCGGGTGGCGGCCTGGGTCCGGGAAGCGGGGTTTGAAAGTTTAAATATCGATTTAATCTATGGCCTCCCTTTTCAGACGTCGCGGAATTTTGAAAAGACGCTTGACGTCATTATCGATATTTACCCGGATCGAATCGCATTGTTCAATTTCGCATACGTCCCCTGGATGAAAAAGCATCAGAAACTGATTCATAAGGAAGACCTGCCGTCTTCCGAGGAGAAATTAAGAATTCTGAAAATGTCGGTGGAAAAACTGACCGGCGCCGGTTACGCATTCATCGGGATGGACCATTTCGCCAAACCGGATGATGAACTGGCGGCGGCCCTCAAGGCCAAAAAACTCTATCGGAATTTTCAGGGATACAGCACCCACGCAGGTGCCGATCTGTATGCCATGGGCATTACCAGCATCAGCCAGTTCGGTGAAATCTACGCCCAGAACGTGAAGACGGAAAAGGAATATTTCGCCGCCCTGGATAAAGGAATTCTGCCGACGGTCAAGGGCTGCCGTCTCAATCCCGATGATATCCTGCGGCGCAAGGTGATTACCCGGCTCATGTGTGATTTTGAGTTGGATTTTAGAGCCATTGAAGCTGAATTTCAGATCGACTTTGAAACTTACTTTCGGTGGGGGCTCGGGAATTTAAACGAAATGAGGGAGGATCGGCTGATCAGGATAGAAGACAAAAAGCTGTATGTTACGGAAACGGGCCGGCTGCTGATCCGGAATATTGCAATGAATTTCGACGGATACCTTGAACGCAAAGAGGATCAGGCGCGATATTCAAGGACCGTCTAACAGGCTGTTGAAAAACTGCGTCTGAGGCCGCCAGGCTGCGTTGCGCGGCTCTCGCCAATGCTCACATATGATTTGAATATGCTGCGCTTGTCGAATCGCCGCGCGCCTTGCCTGGCGACCTGATCCTTGTTTTTCAAAAGCCTGGCATATTGATGAAATTAGCATGAAAAAATCGATGACGCGATATGCGGTAGTATTGCTGAATCTCGGGGGACCTGATTCGCCGGCCGCGGTCGAGCCTTTTTTAAGGAATTTGTTCAGCGACCATGATATTTTCAAAATACCGGTCGGCCAGGAGCTGTTTGCACGGTTGATCGCAAAATGGCGGGCACCCAAGGTTATGGCGCGTTATGGAAAAATCGGGGGGAAATCGCCCATCAATGCGTGGACGGCCATCCAGGCAAAGAAGCTGAAAGATGCGCTTCAAAAAGAATCCGGGGAGATCGAAGTCCATGTCGGAATGCGCTACTGGCACCCCGCCATCAAGGCGGCGGCGGCAAGCCTTTCAGAAGCGGATGTTGTCAAAATCGTGCTGCTCCCCCTTTACCCGCAGTATTCGATAACCACCACGGGGTCTTCTTTCAGGGAATGGCGGCGGTCTTATACCGGTCCACCCGCCCGGCTGGTTTATGTCGATCAATACTGCGAAAATGAAAAATATATTGCGGCCATCAATCAAAGAATCGATGAAGCGATTCTGCGCTTCCCCGAGCCGGTCAGGGGAGATATTCAAATCGTTTTCAGCGCTCATGGAACGCCCCAGAAGCTGGCAACCCAGGGGGATCCCTACAGCCACCAGATCAGGCAAACGGTTGAGGGCGTCATGGCAAAACGCGGTTTTTCCCATCCCCATCACCTTTGCTTTCAAAGCAAAGTCGGCCCGATGCAATGGCTGAAACCTTCAACCCGTGAGACCCTGGAAGTGCTGGGCCGCAATGACAAAAAACAGATACTGGTGGTTCCCGTCAGTTTTGTCAGCGATCATATCGAGACCCTGTTTGAACTGGAGATGGAATATCGGGACGTTGCCGTCAGCGCCGGGGTTGAAACCTATGTGGTCATGCGGGGACTGAACGATTCGGCGCTTTTTGTTTCGGCGTTGAAGGATATCGTCGAGCAGGCCTTAAAAGAAGGACCAACCAACACCCCATCGGGATAAAAACCTGAATGCGTAGCAATCACAAAAAAATCACGATTCTGGGGGCCGGCATATCCGGACTGTCGGCGGCTTACTGGCTGCGCAAGGCCGGCTGGGATGTCGCCGTGCTGGAAGCAGGACAAGAACCGGGCGGCTCCATGGCGACCCGGCGCGAGGAAGGGTTTCTGATCGATTACGGCGCCAACAGCGGCCTGGATACCACTCCCCTGATCGTGCAAATGGCGGTGGATTTGGGGTTGACGGAAGAACTGGTCTATGCCGATGAGATCGGCAGCAAGCGCTATATTTTAAAAAATGGGCGGCTTCATGCGCTGCCGACAAATCCCCTGGCCTTTATCCGGACGGATTTATTTTCCTTCCGGGCCAAAGTGCGGCTCCTGGCCGAACCCTTTATCGGACGGTCTCAAGACGGTTACTATCAGAGCATTGCCCAATTTGTGGAAAGACGGCTGGGGCGGGAGTTTCTGGATTATGCGATTAATCCCTTTGTGGCGGGCGTTTATGCCGGAAAGCCGGAAGACCTGAGCGTGAAATCCGCCTTTCCGAAATTGTATCGCCTGGAAGAAGTTTACGGCGGATTGATCAAAGGGCTCATTAAAGGCGCAAAGGAACGGAAAAAAAGCGCCGAAACCTCGAAGCAAAGCGCCCGGATGTTTTCCTTCAGAAGCGGCATGCAGGCATTTCCCAGGGCCCTTGCGGCCGGACCCGGCATCCGTATCCGTTATGACTGCAAGGTTGAAAAGGTCGTTGCAAGGCAAAACGGCTTTGCGGTCTGTTACAGCCATAACGGAAAACCGGCGGAATATGAAACCGATATTGTCTTGTCCGCCATCCCGGCCTACGCCGCGGCGCCTGTATTCGCCGAACTGGACCCGCAATTATCCCGGCATTTAAGGAAGATCTATTATCCGCCGGTCAAGGTCCTGTTCCTGGGCTACCCCAGGGCGGCGATACGGCAGCCGCTGGACGGGTTCGGATTCCTGATTCCGGAAAAGGAACGCAAAAAGTTCCTGGGTGCGATCTGGAGCTCGACGATATTTCCGGATAGAAGTCGGGAGGATCGGGCGGCATTTACACTCTTTATCGGCGGGGCCAGATCCCCCGAGCTGTTGGACGAGGACCCCGCCCGGCTCAACCGGGCCGTTATTTCCGAGTTTCAGGAGATCATGGGGATTGCCGGTCAGCCGGTGTTTGCAGATGAAAAAATGTGGCCCCGGGCCATTCCTCAATATAACGTCGGATACGTGGAGCATGAGAGTTACTTTGAAAGATTTGAGTGCGACCACCCCGGCATCTTCTTAAGCGGAAACTACCGCGGCGGCATTTCAGTGGGGGACTGCATCAAAAATTCCGAAACCCGATTTAAGAATATAAAGGACCATATTGAGCGTTCCGACGACTGAAAGGGAGGAGCAGGATGAAGGCGCAGGACTTTGCGAAACAGATTACATTAACAGCCGGAAAATACAATTTTTTCGATATCAGGGCACTGCAGAAAAGAGGGATTGCCGATGTCTCCCGGCTTCCTTTTACGATCCGGATTCTGGTTGAAAATCTTTTGCGAAAGCTGGATGGCCGGATTGTCCGGGAGGAGGACCTCGTCAACATTGCCCGCTGGCGCAAGACATACGCCGAACCGGTGGAAATTCCTTTTCACCCGGCCCGGGTGATGATGCATGATTATACCGGTGCGCCGGCGATTGTGGACCTTGCGGTCATGCGGGATGCCGTTAAAGCCCTGGGCGGGGATCCCAAAATCGTCAACCCGCTTATACCGGTTGAGTTCATCGTGGATCATTCCATTCAGATCGATCACTTCGGTACGGTCGACGCCCTCGACAAAAATGTTGCAAAAGAATACCGGCGCAACGGCGAACGCTATGCCCTCCTGAAATGGGCCCAGAAAAGTTTTAACAATTTTAAGGTGGTGCCCCCCAAGGCCGGCATCTGCCACCAGGTCAATCTGGAGTATCTGGGACGGGTGGTCATCAGCGCAAAGGAAAAAAGAAAATCGATACTCTATCCGGACACCATGATCTGCACCGATTCCCATACCCCCATGATCAACGGGATCGGCGTTATCGGGGTGGGCGTCGGCGGCATCGAGGCCGAAGCCGTGATGCTGGGGCAGCCCTATTACATGGCGATCCCCGAGGTGATCGGCGTCCGGCTGACAGGGAGCCTAAAAGAGGGGGTCACCGCCACGGATCTTGTCCTGACGGTCACCGAGATGCTGCGCCGGCACAAGGTGGTTGAAAAATATGTGGAGTATTTCGGGCCGGGCATCAAAAGCCTGACCGTTCCGGACCGGGCTACGGTGGCCAACATGACGCCGGAGTACGGCGCCACTCTTGGATTTTTCCCGGTAGACGAAAAAACCATTGACTACCTGAAGCTGACCAATCGCGCAAACCAGGCAACCCTTGCGGCCAGGTATTTAAAAGCCCAGGGGCTTTTCTACCGCGACGGTATCGATCCGGAATATACCGAGGTGCTGTCGCTCGATCTGGGAACGGTCGAGCCTTGCGTGGCCGGCCCTTCCCGGCCCCAGGATCGGGTTGCGCTGAAAGATTTAAAAGAAAGCTTTGCCCATGTACTGGGGTGCGAATATGAGCGCGACACCAGCGTGGGGCAGCTTTCCACCTTCATCGACGAGTCCGGCTGTCAGACCGTTCGGGCCAGAACCTGCAGGCCTGTCAACCCGCGGCTCTATGATGTCAGTGTCAACGGAAACGAAGAAAAAATCGGGGACGGCAGCATCGTCATCGCCGCGATTACATCGTGCACCAACACCTCGAATCCTTACGTCATGCTGGGCGCGGGGCTGATTGCCAAAAGGGCCGTTGCCAAAGGCCTGCGGGTGCCCCCCTGCGTGAAAACGTCGCTGGCCCCCGGCTCAAAGGTGGTGATCCAGTATCTGACCGATGCCGGCCTCATGCCCTATCTGGAAGCGCTGGGATTTCATGCGGCCGGATTCGGCTGCACCACCTGTATCGGCAACAGCGGCCCCCTGAATCCGGAAATTGAAAGGGTCATCCGGGAAAAAGATTTGACCGTGGCAGCCGTTCTTTCCGGAAACCGCAACTTTGAGGCCCGGATTCACCAGAGCGTCAAGGCCAATTTCCTGGCCTCGCCGATGCTGGTGGTTGCCTTTGCACTGGCTGGCCGGATCGACGTTGATATGACCGCCGAACCGGTTGCCCTGGATCCCGGCGGCGACCCTGTTTATCTGGCGGAACTCTGGCCGAAGTCCGGGGAAATCAAAGCGTTGATTCGAAAGCATGTGCGCCCGGAATTTTTTAAGCTGGAATACGGTCGGATATTTGACGGGGATGAACTCTGGCGCCAACTGCCGGTCAGGGAGAGCACCACCTTTAACTGGGACCCGGCATCGACCTATATCAAAAAGCCGCCGTTTTTTGACGGCATCGGCCTTGAAGCGTCGCCTGTCGGCGACATCCGCAATGCGCGGGCGTTGCTGCTGCTGGGAAACTCGATCACCACCGATCACATCTCCCCGGCCGGAGCGTTTTCCGAAAAGTATCCGGCCGGCCGCTACCTTATAGAAAATAAAGTCGCGCCGTCCGATTTCAATTCGTACGGCGCCCGGCGGGGCAATCATGAGGTCATGCTGCGGGGCGCCTTTGCCAACATCCGGATCAAAAACAAGCTGGTGGATCCCAAGGAAGGCGGCTACACCCTTAAATTTCCCGAAAAGGAGGAGATGTTTGTGTACGAGGCCGCCGAAAAATACAAGCAGGAAGGGGCCCCGCTGGTGGTTCTGGGCGGGAGGGAATACGGCGGCGGTTCTTCCCGGGACTGGGCGGCCAAAGGCCCGAATCTGCTGGGGGTCAGGGCCGTCATCGCTGAATCTTTCGAGCGGATTCACCGCAGCAATCTGCTGGGCATGGGACTTTTGCCGCTGCAATTCAAACCGGGCCAGAGCTGGGAAAGCCTGGGACTGCAGGGGTCTGAAACGTATTCCATCAGCGGGATCGGCGACATGACCCCCCGCAAGGTCCTGCAGGTAAAGGCGATCGGTGAAGACGGCAGCGAAGTTACCTTCGATGCCATCGCCCGGCTGGACACCGAAGTGGACATCGAGTATTTTCTAAACGGCGGGATCCTGCCGTATGTACTGCGCAAGTTAATGCAATGAAATCACTTATACTCGCGGTTGTACAGTTCACGCCTGAATTTGACCGGAAACAAAAGAATCTCGATCGCATCGCGCACCTGACCGAGGGCCTGGAGGCGGACATTGTCGTTCTGCCGGAACTCTGCACCACCGGCTATTTCTTTATTTCCCGGGAAGAAACGGCGGATTCGGCCGAACCGGCGGACGGTCCCACCGCCCGGTTTTTCCAGGACATGGCGCAGCGGCTGAATGCCGTTGTGGTGGCCGGTTTTGCCGAACGCGACGGCGCTAAACTGTTTAACGCCTGCCTGATTGCCCGGCCGCAGGCGCCCCTGCGGGTTTACCGGAAAGTACACCTGTTTTATAAGGAACGATTTTGTTTTGATCCCGGCGACCGGGGGTTCCTTGTCGTTGCGGATGAAACCCGGGATCTGTGTCTGGGTGCGATGATCTGCTATGACTTTCGCTTTCCGGAAGCGGCCCGCATCCTGACGCTTAAGGGGGCGGATGTGATCGCGTGCCCGTCGAACCTGGTTACGGGCGCCTGGCATCCGCTGATGGCAGCCCGGGCCGTCGAAAACAAGGTATATATTGCGGTGGCCAACCGGGCCGGCCGGGAAAATAGAAACGGCGAAGAGCTGATGTTTTCAGGAAGCTCGGCGATTTTCGGCTACAACGGCCGGGCGCTGCAAACGGCAAAGCCCGCAGGCGATGAAATTCTGCTGGAAGCCGTCACCCCGTCCCAAACCCGGGACAAGTTCATCAATTCCCTCAACGATCTCATTAAAGACCGACGCCCCGGGCATTACGGTTCGCTGGTGTGAAATGGAAGCCCTGGTCGATAAACCCAATCGACTTTTCTAATAAATAAAATTGAACTCAATATCTGGTCTTCAGGAACGGTGGCTTTTGGATCCTTCAACATTCATAACATAATCCAATGGATCCAAATGCCCATTCTTGACTTAATGCCAAACAAAAGTTACAAGAGAGATACGGATTTTCAGGATGTAAAGTCGGGGCGGGGAAAAATGGAGGCCAAGCAATGATCATCGCCTTGTCCAGAGAAATGTTTCCGGGTGAAAACCGGGTTGCCCTGGTGCCGGCGGATATTGCGAGCTTAAAAAAAGCCGGCTGCGAAGTGGTCGTGGAAGCGGGCGCCGGTGAAAATGCGGGGTATCCCGATGCCGTCTATGCGGAAAAGGGGGCCCGCATTGTCGGCGAACGCAGCGAAGCCTTCTCGCTGGCGGATATCATTCTACAGGTAAGGGGTTTCTGCGCCAATCCCGTCCTCGGGAAAGCGGACCTCGACCTGTTCCATGACGGCCAGGTCCTGATCGGCTTCATGAAGCCCTGCAGCAACGCAAAATACGTTAAAACCATATCCGAACGTAAAGTCGTCACCTTTGCCATGGAGCTGATGCCGCGCATCAGCCGCGCCCAGAGCATGGACACCCTTTCCTCCATGATGACGATTGCCGGTTACAAGGCCGTGTTGCTTGCGGCCGACACGCTTCCCCGGATGTTTCCCATGTTCATTACCGCAGGGGGCACGATCACTCCGGCCCGGGTCTTTGTTATCGGCGCGGGCGTTTCCGGCCTCCAGGCCATCGCCACTTCCAGGCGTCTGGGGGGGGTGGTGCGCGCCTTCGATATCCGTCCGGCCGTAAAGGAACAGGTCCAAAGCCTGGGGGCGCGTTTCGTTGAAGTGGAGCTGAATGCACAGGATACGGAAACCCAGGCGGGCTATGCCAAAGAAATGGATGAAGCCTTTTACGAAAACCAGCGGCGCCTGCTGAAAAAGACCGTTGCTGAGAGCGATGCCGTTATCACCACCGCTGCTATTCCGGGCAAAAAAGCGCCGGTGCTTATTACCGCCGAAATGGTAAAAGGGATGGCGCCGGGATCCGTTATTGTTGATGTTGCGGCGGAAAGCGGCGGGAACTGCGAACTGACCGAGCGCGGCAAAACCGTCGTCAAGGACGGCGTCACCATTATCGGCAATGCCAATCTCCCTGCAACCGTGCCCTATCACGCCAGCCAGCTTTACTCCCGCAACATTACCAATTTTCTTCTCCATCTGCTCAAGGAGGGAAAACTGTCATTGGATATGCAAGATCCCATTATCAAAGATACCCTGGTGTCCAAAGACGGGGAATTTATAGACGGCAAAATCAAGGCCGTCCTCGATCTTAATAGCCTGAAGCTGTAACGCCAAACCGGCCCGGATAAAAAGTTATATTTGAAATGCCTTAGTTTTGCTCATATTGGTATTTGATATTAGGATTTGTTTCAGATTTCGATATTCGGATTTTGCCTGAACAGGGATTTTCGTTCAGGCGCTAAATAGAGGATGCTGAATATGGATGCTTTCAGTGCAGGCCTTACGATTTTTGTGCTGGCGCTTTTCGTCGGATTTGAAGTCATCACCAAGGTGCCGCCGATTCTGCATACCCCCCTGATGTCCGGCTCCAACGCCATCTCGGGAATCACCCTGGTCGGGGCCCTGATTTCCGCCGGCACCCAGGCCACTGTCCTGACCTCCGTCCTCGGTTTCATTGCCGTGGTATTTGCCACCGTCAATGTCGTGGGGGGATTTCTGGTCACCCACCGCATGTTAAAAATGTTCAGGAAAAAGGAGTAACCCGTGCCGCCCTTGATGCTACAGATCAGCTATCTCGTTTCGGCCGTTCTTTTTATCCTGGGATTGAAACGCCTTTCGCACCCCCGCACGGCCGTGACCGGAAATATGATGGGCGCCGGCGCGATGCTGCTGGCGGTGGTGGTCACCCTCTTTGACCGGCAGATCATCGGTTATGACCTGATTATCAGCGGTCTGATCGTGGGGGCGGCCATCGGCGTTCTGCTCGCTTTGAAAATAAAAATGACGGCCATGCCCCAGCTGGTGGGCCTGTTTAACGGGCTCGGCGGAGGGGCGTCGGTGCTGGTGGCCGGCGCCGCCCTGATGGAAGCGATCATCCATTCCGCCGGCCGGCAGCCCCCCGGGGTTGTTTTCGCCGTTGCCATGGGCTTTTCGGGGATTGTGGGCGCCGTTACTTTCTGGGGAAGCCTGGTCGCTTTTGCAAAACTGCAGGGCCTGGTGTCATCAAGGGCCGTGCAATTCAGCGGCCAGGGCGCCATCAAGCTGACCCTGCTCTTCCTTTCGGTGCTGCTGGGCGCCTGGCTGGTTTTTGCACCTCTCAGTTCCTATATTTACTGGAGCATGGTTTTACTTTCAGCGCTGCTGGGAATTTTTCTGGTCATCGCCATCGGCGGTGCGGACATGCCGGTGGTGATTGCCCTTTTAAACTCCTATTCCGGCATGGCTGCTGCTGCCACCGGTTTTGTTCTCTCAAACAACCTTCTGATCATTTCAGGATCACTGGTGGGGGCATCCGGGCTGATTCTGACCAATATCATGTGCCGCGCCATGAACCGCTCGCTGCGAAACGTTTTGTTCGGCGGCGTGGGCGGAGCGGTTGCCGATGAAGCCGGCAGCGAAGATATTTATGCCGGCAAAGTCAAATCAACCAGCGCGGAAGAGATTGCCATGATGATGGACGGGGCCGGGCGGGTCGTCATCGTACCGGGTTACGGCATGGCGGTGGCCCAGGCCCAGTATGCCGTCAAAGACCTGATGAACCTTCTGGAATCCCGGGGGAGCCGGGTGGAATTTGCCATTCATCCGGTGGCGGGACGCATGCCGGGGCATATGAATGTGCTTCTGGCCGAGGCCGATATTCCCTATGAGAAATTGAAGGAAATGGACGAAACCAACGCTTCCATGGAGCAGGTGGATGTGGCCATGGTGATCGGCGCCAATGATGTGGTCAACCCCATCGCCAGAACACGTCCGGATACTCCCCTGGCCGGCATGCCGATCATCAACGTGGACAAGGCCCGCGCCGTGGTTGTGGTCAAACGCAGCCTCAGCCCCGGATTTGCCGGGCTTCCCAACCCGCTCTTTGCCGCGGAAAATACCCAGATGTATTATGGAGACGGGAAAAAGGCCATCCTCGATCTGATTGCGGCATTGAAAGACGCATAAATCCATCAATGGAGGTCACTCATGCTGAAGAAGCGCAAACTCGGAAATTCAGGCCTGGAAGTTTATCCCCTGGCCTTTGGAGGCAACGTTTTTGGATGGACCGTGGATGAAGCGATGTCATTCAAGCTGCTGGACGGTTTTGTCGCCGCGGGATTCAACCTGATCGATACCGCCGACAGTTATTCCAAGTGGGCTCCGGGCAACACAGGCGGCGAATCCGAGACCATTATCGGAAACTGGTTAAAGCAAAGGGGGAACCGTGAGAAGGTCATCATCGCCACAAAGGTCGGAAGCGAAATAAGTCCGGACAGGAAAGGACTTTCCAAAGCGTATATTTTACGGGCGGTAGAGGAATCCCTGCGGCGGCTTAAGACGGATTACATCGATCTGTATCAGTCGCATTTCGACGATCCGGATACCCCGCTTGAAGAGACACTGGAGGCCTATGCCCAATTGAAACGGCAGGGCAAGATACGGGTTGTCGGCGCTTCCAACTACAGCGCCGAGCGGCTTGCACTGGCCCTGCAAGCCGGTCAAACGCACGGGTATCCGGTCTACCGGAGCCTGCAGCCGTTATACAATCTATATGACCGCGCCGATTTCGAAAAGGAGCTTGAACCCCTTTGCCGTGAAAAAGGGTTGGGGGTTATTACCTACTTCTCACTGGCCAGCGGATTTCTGACCGGAAAGTACCGCACTCAGGCAGATGTATCCAAAAGCGCCCGGAACCGGTTTGTCGAAAAATATCTGAATCCCCGCGGGTTTCGTATTCTTGATGCTCTGACCCAGGTTGCCGCCGAGCAGCAGGTACCCCCGGCAACAGTTGCGCTGTCCTGGCTGATTTCGCGCCCGACCGTTACCGCGCCCATTGCCAGCGCCACGAATCCGGAACAGTTAAAGGAATTGATCAAAGCAACAGCGCTTGAGTTGGATCCTTCCGCGCTGGAGCGGTTGAACCAGGCCAGTTCCTATAACGGGAAGGGTGCGCCGGACCCGGCTTCCGGGTAAATTGTCCCCCCGACATCAAAAGGGCGCCGCATATTTCGGCGACAAGGAAACTTTCCGCGGCGAAAAATCGGCAACGCTTAAAAAAGAATGCCTGCAAATATTCAGCGGGCGGCCGGGCTCGTCAGGGCGTAAATCCCATGCGCCCTTCAAGCCAGGCCGCGACCTGCAGCAGTCGTGCATCGTTTCCCCTGCCCGCCACAACCTGCACACCCATGGGAAGACCGCTTGTGCTCGTCAGCAGGGGGAGGGTGATGGCCGGAACACCGCAGAGGGTCCAGATGGTGCAGAAAACAGGGCTTCCGGTTGAGTCGAGACCGGCAGGTGCGGGCCCCGGTGCCGCCGGGGTGATCAGAACATCGAATTCCTTCAGGAGTTTTTCCAGCGCGGCGTTGAGACGGGGGATCCGTTCGGCCGCCTGGTTGTATTCGTGGGCCGGGACGGCCATTCCCGCTTCGATGGTTTCCCGTAAGACCGGGCTGAGCCTGTCGGCGCCGCGGCGGTAAATATCGGCAAAGTTGAGCGCGAAATCCGCCTGCATGATGATTCTGTGGGAAGCCACCGCCTCTTCAAAGATTTCCGGGAGTTCCACCGTTGCAAGGGCCGCATCGAGACGCTTCCCAAAGGCGCTGAATGCGGACCGGGTTTCTTCGTCCGCCATATTCCAGACCGGTGTCCGGGTAAAGGCGATCCGGGGAGGCCGCGCCGGCGGCGTGTCGACGGCTTTTTTAAGAGCCGGTGGCGCAAAATGCCGCATATTCGGGTCCCGGCTGTCGAAGCCGAACAGTTCATCCGCGACCAGAGCCGCATCCGCCACACTCCCTGCGAAAACCCCCACCTGATCCAGCAGCCAGGACTGATGCAGGATTCCCTGGCGGGAGATGCGGCCGTGGGTCGGTTTGAAACCGACCACCCCGCAGAATGCCGCCGGCCGGATCACCGATCCGTTGGTCTGGGTGCCGATGGCCAGAGGAACCATCCCGGCCGCGACTGCAGCCGCCGATCCGCTGGAGGATCCGCCGGGGGTATGATCGGGGTTGCGGGGATTGCGGGTCTTTCCCGGAGCAAAAAAGGCCAGTTCGGCGGTGACGGTCTTTCCCAGAATAACCGCTCCGGCGCAGCGCAAACGGGAAACTGCGGCGGCATCCCGGGACGGTTGCCATCCCGAATAGAGGACCGTGCCGTATTCGGTGGGCATGTCTTCGGTATCGATGATGTCCTTGATGCCCACCGGAACACCGTGGAGCCTGCCGAGCGTTTCTCCCCGCTTTCTCATACGGTCGGCCCTGCGGGCCTGTTCGATGGCATGGTCGCGGTTCAGGCAGGCCCAGGCCTGGACGGTGTCTTCAAGTGAATCGATGCGGTCGAGAAAGGTCCTTGTCACTTCTTCTGATGAGACCTGGCCGCTGCGGATAAGCTCTGAAAGGCTGCCGGCACTGGTGCGGGTTAGATCCATTATTTTTTATCCACTGTCTCCATGAGATTATCGGGATCGGTTAAGAAGCTGTCATAAACCCATTTGGAGACGACATAGGTCCAGGGGCTGAGTTTACGATTCAGTCTTTCAGCTTCTTCGGCCAGTTTGGCCTGACTTTCTTTTTGGGCCGGCTCCGCTTCCGGCGGCGGCTGGTAGCCGACCTCCACCCGGAAGTAATGCTTTTCCGGGTCGTCTTTCAGGGCTGCGCCGGTAAAGACATGGTAAACGGTCCCGTCATAAAGGTGGTAGTCAAAGCGGGGTGCGCCGCCAGAGTGGGCAGCCGTGTCTTTCCGGCCATGGTCGGCTACATCCTCGACGGTCAGGGAAGTCAGGGCTTCAAAGACCTGGTCGGCCTTGAATTTTGCCGTGATTTTGCCTTTCGGCAGGTCGGATAAGACCGGTTCGCGGTCTTCAGCGGGGCGAGCAAGGGTATAAACCGGTCGGTTCCTGCGGGTGTCAACGCACACCACCTTTTGAATCCGCTTGGGATTGAGATCAATAGGTTTTTTGTTCAACCAGCCGGCTGGATTTTTTTCCAGAAACTGAAAATTCTGGTCGATGAGATACACCTGGTTTTCCGGCGGCAGCAGCACATAATAGGCGCCGGATCCGGCCGCGGAACTTTCCTCGCGCGGCTTTCCAATAATCAGATCCGCCAGGGTTTTACCGTTCGCATCCGCCAGGACGATCCGGGTTCCCTTCTGAGCGGACGGCGGTTCCGGTTGTTCCGGCGGATAGAGGGATAATCTTGCCTGAATTTCCGGCGAAGCCGGAAAGGTGCGGCCGATTTTGGCGTCGGATAGTTTTTGCACCAGTTCGACAACTTTGGAAAAATCGGCCGGATAATCAAAGCGGTTTGCAACGATCCAACCGGCGTCGGTCTGTTTGAGACCGGTGGTTGCCTCCGGGCTTGTAATCGTCAGCGCTGCAATCTCGCCGACGGCCAGGCGGGCATAGAGCCGGGCGCCCATAACGGCCTCCCGGTCGGCCGTTTTTTGGGGGCGTGAGACCAACAGCACGACGGCCAGCAGAATGCAACAGGTAATCAGCAGCATCGCGAATGTTTTCAGTTTCATCAGCCGGCGCTCCTTCGATTCCGCAGAATTGCAAAAACAATACCGAAGATTCCGATCAACAGCGGCATCAGGAAAATATTGATCAGCTTGACGGTCTTTCCCAGGGATTCGATCTCCGCTCTCAGATTGCGGCGCACAATTTTTAATTCCCGGTTGATCCGGCGTTTTTCTTCCTGGAATTTTTTTATTTCGGCTTCCTGCTCGCTGCTGGCAATCAGCCGCTGGGAGGCGTCCTTCTGCCCTTCGAGCTGTTCCAGTTTGCGGTTGGTTTCTTCAACCTTCTTAATGAGTTCCTGTTCCCGGGCCAGCCATTTCATCTGGGCTTTTTCTTCCAGGGCCTTTACCCGGGTAAACGGTTTTTCGAATTTCCCCCGGGAGCGGATATGGATGAGGTCCGGTCCGCCGGCCAGCATTTCGCTTGAGTTTAAGACAAAGTTGAGGTTGTCGTTGAAAATCCGGGCGATATTAAAGCCCAAAAAGTTTTGACGGTGAAGGTAATAGCCGTCGAAGAGGAAGTCGGCATCGGCGATGACGATGACCGTTGCCGGCTGGATACCTGTTTTCAGGGGCGCTGCCGGCGGTTGCTCCGGTACCGGCGGCGCCGTCGGAGCGGTCCCGGTTTCAGCCTTTTCATCAACCTTGGGTCGGCCGTCCTTAAATGCCGTCTGAAAAATGCCGGTTATCTTAAAGGCCAGGTCAAACTTTTTATTCTCCGGCTTGAAATCGCGTCTGATCTCATCCACACCCGATCGAACACTGCCCGAATCGATTAAGGCTGAGTTGAGGCTGGATTGCAGCAGTGGTTCATAGGTGAGACCGGCCGTTCCGGTTTTCTGAATCACGCCGGCTGCAGGGAGCAGCATGGATTCAAGTTTGGAAGTAATCAGACTGTCGGCGTTAAAGGTTTCCGGCGGCAGTGAAATCCAAAAGGGGTTGTCTTCAATCTGGTTGCTTTCGGTCCGGACCCGGGTTGCGTAGCTGAAATCGGCGACCGTCCGGGTATTGTCAAAGGCAATCCCCCAGGCATCGAACAGTTTTTTAAGCGGCGGGGTCCCGGCTGTGCCGGGTCCGCGGCCGGCGGTGGAGAAGGGGTCGGCAAAAATGACGGCGTTTCCGCCGGCCAGGATGAATTGATCGACGGCATATTGCAGGGTATCGCTTGCGGTGGTTGGGTTGATGATCAGCAGCAGGCTGATATCCGGATCGATGCGCGCCGCATCCGGTCCGATTTCCCTGACGTCATAAGTTTTTTGAAGCTCGGTTACAAAATACCAGGGCGGCTGAGGGTTCTGCCCGGTATAGGGATTGGGCGGCTGGCCCATTACAGGGAGGCCGGCAATAATCCCGATTTTGGGTTTGTGCGGCGACTGCACCCTTAAAATAATGCGGGTGATGTCATATTCCAGCCGTTCCTCATTGGTGGAATCCAGGGCTTTAATGATTTCTTCCTGATCGGCGGCGACCGCAACCAGGCCGATGTAAATTTTTTCGCCGGTTGCCAGTTCAACCCCTTCCAATCCATATTTCTGTGCCCATTCTTCCTCTTCCGAATCGGCCTTGGGGTCATAAACCTCGATCCTGATTTTGCCGTTGCTGTAATTTTCATACTCGGAAAGAAAATCCAGCATCCGGTTGGCATAATTTTTGACGTACGATGGCGTATTCACGACACTTTTACTGTAAAAGACTTTGATGGTCACATCGTGCCGGAGGTTGTGCAGAATTTTTTCAGTGCTGTCGGAAAGAGAGTAGAGCTTTTCCCCGGTGGCATCCCAGCGGATGTTCACCCTGGCAAACAGGATATTTGCCAGTACCAGTATCAGCAACACCAGGACCAGGCCCAGGACTGAAAAAAATGATTTTTCAAGAAATCTTTTCTGGTCGGACATGTTCGATTGCCTCCGTTGATTCATGAAGTTCCGGCATTTATAATATTTACTTTTATGAGGCGCTGCGGTTCCGTATTACCAGGCCGTTTAAGAACAACATGAAAAAAATAACGGAAAAGTAATACAGGATATCCCGCAGGTCCAGCACCCCGCGTTCAATCGAGATGAAATGAAACAAAAAACTCGTTTTTGAAATCAGGGTTATCAGCCACAACGGCGCCCAATCGGTCATGGCATTCGTTACCGGGGGAAATCCGGCCAGTACAAAAAACAGACAAATAACGACGGCCACAATAAAGCTGATGACCTGGCTTTTTGTCAGCGAAGACGTCATGACGCCGACGCTTAAAAATGCGCCGGCCATCAGAAAACTTCCCAGGTACGCACATAAAATGGCCCCGATATCCGGCTCGCCCAGATAAATCACGGTCAACACCATGGGAAATGTAAAGAACAGGGACACGCCGATAAAAGCCCATGCGGCCAGAAATTTGCCGATGATGGCTTCGGTTATGGATATCGGAAAAGTTAAAATCAGTTCGATGGTCCCCAGGCGTCTTTCCTCCGCCCAGAGACGCATGGCCAGTGCGGGTATCATCAGCATGTAAACCCAGGGGTGCCATGAAAAAAAACTTCTCAGATCGGCCTGGCCCATTTCAAAAAAATTGCTGACATAGAATGTGAAAAATCCCAGCAGCAGCAAAAAGATGACAATAAACACGTAGGCCACGGGAGAACTGAAATATCCGCAAAGTTCTCTTTTAAAAATAGCCTTGATATTGACGGCGGCTTCATTGATTCTCATAAATCACCTTTTAAGTTAACGTCAACGATCTTCCATTCCAGTAAGGGCCTGTCGTATCAATTCAGCTGTTTCTTAAATCATCGAGCCTGATCAGGCTTATCGTATTTTTCAAAAAGCTAAACTATTACGGCCGATCTAATTATCAGTGATGGCGCGAAAAACTTCGTCCAGTCGGCCCGGTTCAACAAAAATGGATTTGATCTTAAAATTGTTTTCCGCCAGGGCGGACATTACCCGGTCCGCTATGGGCGCCTCTTTGTTTTCCGGGAACACCCGCACCATTATATGGGGGGAGGCGTCGTCCACAATCTCTGCCGATTTCACGCCGCCGATAGGCTGCAGAGAGGCCAGCAGGGCGGCCGGGTCCGTATCTTGCAGGGTCACGGAAACGGCTCCGTAAAGGGAGGAGCGGGCTTTGAGTCCGGCGGGGGTGTCGTCCGCCACGATCGATCCGCCGGCGATAATGATGGCACGGGTGCAGACGGCCTCAACTTCATCCAGGATATGGGTCGACAGAATAATGACCTTGTCGGCGCTCATTGTACGAATCATGAGCCGGACTTCGTGTTTCTGGTTGGGATCAAGCCCATCGGTGGGTTCATCCAGAATCAGATACTCCGGATCATGCAGAATGCTCTGGGCAAAACAGACGCGCTGTTTAAAGCCCTTGGAGAGGGTATGAATCGTCTGGCGCCGAACATCTGAAAGGAAACACCGGTCGATAACATCCGCCACTTTCCGCTTTTTAGAGGCGCCTGAAAATCCCCGGATTTCGGCGCAAAATTCCAGATAGGCGGTTACGGCCATATCCGGATATACCGGGGCGTTTTCAGGCAGGTAGCCGATGCGTTTGCGAGCTGAAATCGGATCGTCGCTGATATCAAAACCGCTGATGACGGCGGTGCCGCTCGACGGCGGGATAAAACCCGTAATCATCCGCATGGTGGTGGACTTGCCGGCCCCATTGGGTCCCAGGAACCCCAGAATCTCCCCCTTTTTCACGGTGAATGAAACATTGTCCACCGCCTTTTTAATGCCAAAATACTTCGTCAGACCGCATATTTCAATCATTGGCGAGTTTAACTCCCTGTTTGAGTTGCGTATTCCGTATGAGGGCGATAACCGCCCCATTCATCATCCTTTTATAAAATGTCGACCCCGGCGGACGGAAAAAACTTATTAGGGCCGAAGCCTTTTGTCAATGGGTCGAAAATGTATTATGGATAGACGGGAATCGCCGCTGCCCGCCCCGGATCCCCACAATGTCATATGCGGCGGTCAGGGCGAACATTCCTGAAAATTGAGCAATCTTAAATGATTTTCGATCATTGTCAAGAACTACCGGCAACATTATATTTATTTGCGTTGCATAAAATGATCTGATATGAAATCCGGATTAAATCTTTTTTAAAGGGAATTCAGATGCAAAAAGAAAATGTTTCAACGAATATTTTTGACGACCTATGGGATTTTTTTTCTTCTATAAAATTGACGGTTGTGGTTCTGCTTTCACTGGCGGCGACATCGATCATCGGAACACTGGTTCCGCAGAATCAAGACCCGGCCATGTATTACCAGGCTTTCGGAGAAGTCTGGTACCGGATATTCCATGTGCTTGATATCTTTGATATGTATCACTCCTGGTGGTTTCAGTTTCTGCTGCTGCTGATCACGGTAAACGTAATTGTCTGCTCAATCGACCGGCTATCCGCCACCTGGAAAATCGTTTTCGGCAAAACACGGTCGTTTCAGGCTGCCAGATTCAGGCAACTTCCCCGTAGAGAGGAGTTTGTTTCGGACCGCTCGCAGGAAAAGCTGGCAGCCTTGCTGGCGCCGGTCGTTGCAGACAATTTTTCATACAGCACGGTGGAAAAAACAGATAAAAGTACGCTTGTTTTTGGAGAAAAAGGGCGCTGGAGCCGTCTGGGGGTGTATGTCGTCCACCTGAGCGTCGTGCTGCTGCTGCTGGGCGGGTTAATCGGTTCGATTTTCGGATTTGACGGGTTTGTTACGATCCCTGAAGGGGAATCGGTGGACCGGGTCCAGCTTAGAAACGGCCATGCCGCCATTCCCATGGGGTTTGAAATCCGCTGCGATGATTTCAGCGTCAGTTTCTATGACAACGGGATGCCGCGGGAATACCGTTCCAGCCTGACCTTGCTGGAGGGGGGACAGCCGGTAAAGCAAAAAGATATTATCGTCAACGATCCCCTGCGATATAAAGGCATCAACATGTTTCAGTCCAGCTACGGGGTTCTGTCTCCAAAAGAAGTTTCCTTGAACTTTGAAAGCCTCGAATCGGGTATGAACTATCAAAAAACCGTCAAATTCGGCGAGCAGACGGACATTCCGGAAGGGTTGGGCAGGTTCGTCATCAGGGATTACACCGGCAATTACAGGATTCGCGGCCAGGACGTCGGGGAGGCCTTTTTCGGTGTTCTCGTACAGGCGGACAAGGCGCCCGTTGAAATCGTCCTTCCGACGAAAATTCCCGGTTTCGACAACATGAGAAAGGGGGCGGTGGCGGTTTCAATCCGGAATTACACCCCGCGGTACTACACTGGTCTGCAGGTGACAAAAGACCCCGGGGTCTGGGTGGTTTATGCCGGATTCATCCTCCTCATCGCAGGGTGCTTTATTACATTTTTCATGTCCCATCAGAGACTTTGCGTTGAAATTACCGGCAGCGGCAAAAAAAACAAAGTAACGGTGGCGGGATTCAGCAACAAGAACAAACTGGGGATGCAGAATCAGGTGACCCGTCTTTCCAAAAAATTACAGGGCGTTGTTAACAATGCCCCATCCACTATGCAGAGTGAGGATCCATCATGAACAGTTCCATTGTATTATCGCTGACAACGTTTATTTACGCCTTTTCGGCTTTTTGGTATCTTGCCGCCTGGGTCTTTGGAAAAACGGTCTTTGGCCGCGTGGCGACCTGGACGGTTATAATAGGCGTTTGCGGAAATACCCTGGGTATCGGGTTGCGCTGGGTGGAATCCTACCAGCTCGGCATCGGCCATGCCCCGCTGTCGAACCTTTATGAATCGCTTGTTTTCTTCGCCTGGACCATTGCGGTATTGTATCTGATTGTTGAAAAAAAATATCACAACCGGACGATCGGAGTTGTTGTCTTGCCCCTGGCCTTTCTGGCGATGGCCTATGCCTCCCTGTCCCCGAATATCAGCGACAAGATTCAGCCGCTGCTCCCCGCCCTTAAAAGCAACTGGCTGATTGCGCATGTCATGACCTGTTTTGTCGGTTACGCCGCTTTTGCCATTGCGTTCGGATTAAGCGGGATGTACCTGTTAAAAAGGCGGCAAACCGCCGGCAGCGGGTCGCTCCTGTCGCACTTTCCCGAAACCGGCGTATTGGATGAATTGACCCACCAGATGGTGATGTTCGGTTTTCTTTTCCTGACAGTCGGGATCATTACGGGAGCGGTTTGGGCCAATTCAGCCTGGGGGCGTTACTGGGGATGGGATCCGAAAGAGACCTGGTCGCTGATCACCTGGTTTGTCTACGCCACCCTGTTGCATGCCCGGCTCATGCGGGGCTGGCACGGCAAGCGCATCGCCTTTCTTTCGATTGCCGGGTTTCTGGCGGTTCTTTTTACCTATTTCGGGGTTAATTACCTGCCGGGCCTGCACAGCTATGGCGCAATGGGCCAATGATTTTCACTTGACAAAAAAAATGTCTATGGGGTACACAATCCTTTCACGCAATCGTTTCATCCGTACAAGGTATATGGTTACATCGTCAACAACAGAAAAACGGAGTTTCCATGAACGCAATCGATGACAAGGCCGCAGAATCGGCCGATGCGGCAGGCAGCAGCGCTTCAATGGATGAACCTGCGGTTTCCGGCGGCGCCCCCAATGAACACAAGGCGCCTTTGAGCCATTCGGTCGGTCCCGTCATACTTTTTTTCCTGCTGGGATTAGCTGCCAGCCTGGTGGTGGGATGGGGCGTTTTCCCCAAACTCCTGTACTCCCAAAAACAGCAACCCATCAATTTCAATCATATCCTCCACGTCGAAGCGGTCAGCGACGGATGCGAAAGCTGCCATTTTTTCCGGGACGACGGCAGTTTCTCCGGCATTCCGAAACTGGAGCAGTGCACCGGATGTCATGACGAACAGCAGGGGCAGTCGGACGATGAAAAAATGTTTGTCAGTGAGTATGTCGCCAAGGGGTTGGAAGTCCCCTGGCTGGTATATGCGCGCCAGCCGGACTGCGTGTTTTTTTCCCATGCCGCCCACGTCAAAATCGGTAAAATGGAATGTGCCGTCTGCCACGGACCCATCGGCGAGTCGGAACGGTCGCGGGTTTACGAAGAAAACCGGATTACCGGTTACAGCCGGGACATTTGGGGAGCGAATTTGGCCGGGCTCAAGAAAAACAGCTGGGATCGCATGAAAATGGACGATTGCGCCCAGTGCCATGCCGAACAGATGGATGCGTCTGAAAGTGAACCGGTCAAATCGGCATTGGGCAGATTGTTTACGAACGTTGTGAGCATCCCCTTTCCCGATTCTACCAGGACCGGACGAAAATCCAGTGTGCAGACTGAGCGCGAGGCCTGTTTTGTATGCCATAAATAAACAGGGTCAAATCGGCCGACGGCCCGATGGAAGGTCACCAATCTGTTTGATGATAAGGGGTAGCGTCTATGAAAATAGATAGAAGAAGTTTCCTGGCGTTTGTGATCGGCGGGGCTGCCGGTACGGCCCTTTCGCCTTTGCCCTACAAGCTGACGGACGATCTGTCGATCTGGTCGCAGAATTGGCCGTGGACGCCGGTTCCGCCGGACGGGGAGGTGAGTTATGTGGACTCGACCTGCACCCTGTGCCCCGGCGGGTGCGGTATATCGGTTCGCAAGGTCGACCAGCGGGCGGTTAAGATCGAAGGGATGAAAGGGCATCCGGTCAATGACGGCGGCATCTGTCTCCTGGGCCTGTCGGGGCTCCAACTCCTCTATGGTCCCACCCGTGTTCAGCAGCCCTTGCAACGTACGGGCCGGCGGGGCGAAGGACGCTGGCGTGCGATTTCCTGGCCGGAGGCGATATCAAAAGTCGCCGCAAATATGCGGGAGATCAGGGCTGCCGATAAGCCTCATGCCGTCGGGTGCATCCTGACGTCGGACCGCGGAACCGTGCCGTTCTTATTTGACCGGTTTCTGACGGCCTACGGTTCGCCCAACCTCATGCGGACGCCGTCTTTTCTGGATTCTTATGAACTGGTGCTGCATGTCATGCAGGGGGTTCAGGCCATGGCGGGTTTTGATCTGGAAAACGCCACCTTTGTGCTGAGTTTCGGCAGCGGATTGATCGACGGATGGAGTTCACCGGTACGCCTGTTCCGGGCAAACAGCGCCTGGCGCCGGAACCATGCTAAAATCATACAGGTTGAACCGCGTCTCTCCAACACGGCCGCCAAAGCGGACCAGTGGATTGCGATTCGACCGGGCACCGAAGCTGCGCTGGCCCTGGGAATGGCGCATGTCATCATCAGGGAATCGCTCTATAATAATGAGTTTGTTGAAAACAGCGCCTTTGGTTTTTCCGGCTGGACGGACAAAGAGGGTCAGTCCCATACGGGGTTTAAAGAACTGGTGCTCGGGGAGTATGGTCCGGATAAGGTGTCCCGGATTACCGGGGTCAAGAGCGATGAAATCGTATCCCTGGCCCGGGGTTTTGCACGGGCTTCGCGCCCCCTGGCGCTCACCGGCCGGGGCCGCGGCCTCACCCCCGGCAGCACCGGCGAGTATATGGCGGTCCATGCCCTGAATGCGCTGGTCGGCAATATCAACCGCCCCGGCGGAATCTGGACGCTGCCGGAACCGGACTACACCAGCTGGCCGGAACTGGAAATGGATGCGGTTGCGGCCCATGGGGTGCAGCGCGGCTCTATCGACGGCGCCGGGAGCAAGCAGTTCCCCTTTACCCGTTCCCTGCTGAACCGGTTGCCGGAAGTCCTGAACGCCGGCAAGGGAAACGGACTTCAGATGCTGATGATCCACGGTGCCAACCCCTGCTATACACTGCCGGACAGCAAAGCCGTGGTTGAGGCGTTCGGCAGGATACCTTTTGTGGTCAGTTTTTCCTCCTATATGGACGAGACGGCCAGAAACGCTGATCTGATTCTGCCGAATCACACCTATCTGGAACGGTATGAGGATGTTCCGGCTCCGGCCGGACTGTCAAAGCCCTTTATCGGTCTTACCCGGCCGGTGGTCCCGCCGCAGTTTAACACCCGCCATGTGGGCGATGTCGTTCTTCAACTGGCAAAAACCCTGGGCGGCAGCGTCGGCCGGTCACTCCCCTGGGGCAGTTATGAAGACTGTCTGAAAGAAACCCTGCGAGACAAGTGGCGGACTTTGGAAGATAAGGGCTTCTGGCACCAGCCGGATTTTAAACCTCCGGCCGGGGCTGCAGCGTTTGAAACCGCTTCACAAAAATTTGAGTTCTTTGCCACGGCCATCCATGCTGAAAAACGGAAAGATCCGGACGCGCTGCCGCATTTCAAACCGGTTGAGCCCGAGGGGGATTCATCCGCATACCCCCTGATTCTGATACCGTACGACAGCATGCGCCTGGCCGCTGGTGTTATCGGCACACCTCCCTTCATGATCAAGACGGTGGAGGACACGGTTTTAAAGGGAGTGCACGTCCTGGTGGAAGTGAATCCGGAAACTGCTAAAAAGCTCGGTCTGGCCGAAGGGAAAACCGCTGTGCTGGAAACGCCGAAGGGCCGGATAACCGTTAAAATCCACCTCTTCGACGGCATCATGCCGGATGTGATCGCGATGCCGAGGGGTTTGGGACACAGCGCTTATGACAAGTATCTGGCGGGAAAAGGCGTTAATTTCAATGAAATGATCGGTCCGGTACAGGACCCGATTTCCGGGCTGGATGCCGCCTGGGGAATCCATGCCAGGCTGCAAAAAGCCTGAAAGCAACCGTGACACTGAAACAGGCTTTGTTCGGGAGCGATATAAGGGAAAAAGTTGACTGCTGCATCAATCGAACGAGGTTCAGATGAAAGAAGAAGGCAAGGGCAAAAACGCAAAAAAGTTTGGGATGGTAATCGATCTGGACAGCTGCACCGGGTGTGGATCCTGCATGGTGGCCTGCATGGCCGAAAACAACGTGCCGTTCAAAGCCGATGAATCCAATAAGCTGGACAGTATTACCTGGATGCGGGTTTACAAGCTCAGCAACGGCAAACCTTTTCCGGATGCGGATATCTGCTACCTGCCGCGGCCGTGCATGCACTGCGGCGGCGTGGGCGACCACGGCCATTCTCCCTGCGTGTCGGTCTGCCCGGCAACCGCAACGGATTACAGTACCGAAACCGGCATCGTCAGCCAGATTTATACCCGCTGTTTCGGCTGCCGCTACTGCATGGCCGCCTGTCCCTATCATGCCCGCTATTTTAACTGGTGGGATCCGGTCTGGCCGGACGGCATGGAAAAATACCTGAGCCCGAATGTTTCCGC
>ENA-OSEO01001919-OSEO01001919.1-sediment-metagenome-genome-assembly--contig:-NODE-1919-length-33181-cov-3.993082_pt1 | contig 33181 bp, 25 predicted proteins | sample MGYA00237883_ERZ534232 | MGnify/ENA metagenome assembly ERZ534232 | reverse complement strand
TTCTCCTTTGAGAAATGGTAGTAATTCTCTACTTAACACATGCCTGTGTTTGGAACTTATATTACTGCAATAGCTTTCTCCTTTGCCACCTCCTCGTTGCTATGCCGAACTCTCTTGTTAGAAACGTTGCTCACATCACCTATTTTGGTAAGCCAACCAAGCACACTTCGAGAATACGCCTCCGGGAGCAGCGACGTCACCATTCTTAACATCTGTCCGTACGGAATTTGAGCGGAATCACCGTGCACCCGATTCGGTCGAACAGGCGTCGCAATTCCCTGAGTTGATCCGTATCTCTGAACATACCGATTACCGCCCCGCCAGATCCTGGAAACTTGGCAGAAAGCCCTATTGAACGCGCCATATCGATCATCTCCTGATTGATCGGATCAATCGGATAAATTCTGGCACGCAAGTCGAAATTCAGGTTGAGTCTCCGGTCGAATTCATCCAGATCACCGGCCTCCAGCGCAACGCGTCCGGCAACTGCATTTTCAGCCAATCCTTCCATAACCTCAACGACTTCACGTTCCCCACGCTCGAAACGGGCACGTACATCGTTATGTAGAGTGTCCTTATGGGTCAGCGTCGAACGAAAAGCAAGATACATCGGAGGCAACAACCGGTAATCGAGCGGCTCGTAGTTGCCATATCCCTGCGATTCCAGCAGCGCGCGATCGAAATCCATGAACACTACGGTGTCGTAGACTTGCGCGACACGGTCCTGAAGCCCGGCGGAGATGCCTAGCTCGCGCGTCTCGACGGAAAGCACCAGGTTAGCGAGTTCCGGTTGGGAAATCTCGACGGCAAAAAAACGCATCAGCGCTTTGACCGTAGAAGTAATGATCGCGGATGAACCGGCCAGACCAACTTGACGAGGAATGTTAGAATGATAGCGGATGGAAAAATTGCGGCCGGTCAAATCTGCACCGCGATCGCGCATCCAATCATGGAATCGCTTGATGGCAGCCTTCACGAGCCGGACACCACCATAATAGCCATGTATTTGAACATCATCCACGAGAGATGCCAACGTATTGAACTCGACGACGTCGGATGCCCCGGGCAGAATCTCGATCACTGGCCATTCATAGAGCACGACCTCGGCGGAGAAATTATGAACAGCGGCGGCAATCGTCTTGCCATAGAAGCCATCGCTGGGATTACCTAAAATCCCAACGCGTGCATGAGTAGTCTCTCGGACAATTTCCATATACGAATCTCCCACGACTCAAGTCTGCGAGTCAAGAGACAATAGTGCCAATTGCCGCTACCGGTCCAGCAACTCGACTTGCTTCTGCGCGAAATCACGCAGCATCGCGCCAAGTTCTACGTCCCGCAAAGCGAAGAATAGAAAAGCCTTCCAATAGGACTCATAGTTGCCAATATCGAAGCGCTGCTCACCATTTTGCAGCAGCAAGCCCAGGACCTTGCCGCCATCGCGGATGAGCAAGCGAATCGCGTCCGTCAACTGTAGCTCCTGTCCGTAACCCGGCTGAATTTGCCGCAGGTAGGAGTAGATCTGTGGAGTGAAGATATACCGCCCCGCCACTGCGTAATTCGAAGGGGTGTCTGCGGGGTCCGGTTTTTCGACAATGTCCGCCAGCAGAAAAGACTCATCCGCATTGGCAGAACCATCCACCGCAGCAATACCATAACGCCCCACATGGGCCGGATCCACCCGCTCAAACGCGATCACTCCGTCACAATCCGGAGTATTTTCGAACACTTCGATCAACCGTGCCAATGCCTGTTTGTGGGTTTCGCTCTTCGACAGAATCGAATCGCCCAGGGCGATCACGAACGGTTCGTCCCCGGTGAATCGTTCGCCATAGGAGACCGCATCGCCCAAACCCAATTGCATGGGTTGCCGGGTGTAATGGATTTGCAGGTTCAGATGATCGAACAGGACTTGCGCGAGCAGTTCCTCCTTACCGGTCACCCGTAAACGACGGACCAGTTCCTCGTCGTAATCGAAATGGTCCTCAATCGACGTTTTCTTGGCACCGGTCACAAAGAGGATCTGATCGACACCGCAATCACCCATTTCTTCAACGATATACTGCACGCCTGGCTTCCTGCCGACCGGCAGCATTTCTTTCGGTTGACTCTTGGTTGCTGGCAACAATCGCGTCCCCACTCCGGCAACGGGAATCACCGCTTTGCGAACCTGACGATTTCTTGGCGACATGAACGAATCTCTCCTCTTTGGTCATACCATTATACCAAGCCGGTCTGCATTTGTCAAAACGCGACATTGGCAACAAACACCAGACAAGTGGAGCCGGAGAATTCCAGCACCACTTGTCCAGCTTCACAGATTGCGCGCGGATGATCCGGGATAGTTCCCGAAACGCGCTCAATTCGATTGGGCGACCAGGTCCTCAATCGGCACATAGTCCACATCGTAACCGAAATAGCGCGGAGCAGCCAGCTCGAGCCCCTTGGGCAAACGCCAGCGAGCGTCACAGGGCATTCCGATTACTGCAACGCGGAAACCGTAACGGATCGCCTCTGTCGTGATCGGCTCGCCGGTATCCACATCCAGTATGGCGATCAGATCGGGCACGGTCGCTACGTAACGTCCGTCACGGATGGCCACCAGGTGCTCATTCTGGAAATCGATCTCCAGCTTCGAGCCGGCATATTGCTCGATCCCATCCAGATGCGCTTCACCGCGTGCGAACCCACCAACGGTCCGTCGCTGGATATCGACGATCTTGCCTTTGAATAGCAAGAAGCCATTCGTGACGCGTCGCACGGCGTCAACCGGGTTAGACTCCTGCCGTCGCGCCGCACGAACGGTTTTGCCGATTTCCTCGGCAAACGTCATCGTGCCTCGCACTGCCAGTTCTTTGAGCTGTTTTCCGGTGGCAGCATACAATGCAATCAACGCGGACCCGCCCATATCGATTGCAATGCTGCGTGAAAACGTCTCAGTCCACCGGTTGTTGATCGTGTTGATCAATGCACTGTTACCTTTTTCATCCGCAATGGTCATCGGCGTCGCACTCACACCAAAGATGGTATGCGTGACCATTTGAATCTCCGGAAAGGCCCGCCCCATACCATCGCAGTCGACCAGCGGCAGATTCATACTCGCGGCGACCGAAATGGGCATCATCGAATTGAGCCCCCCAGCTTCGATCGACATGACCGCAGTAATCGGTCTGCCAATGTAGCTGGCCAAGTCCTTGAAAGCGGAGAGCAGTTCTTTCCCGCTCGGGATTTTCTCGATCATCACAGTGGGTGCGCCCATCATTGCGGCAGGGACAACCATCTCTTCGTCGTTGATTTCGTCGACATCCAACATTCGCACCGGCCCAAACTCTCGTAAAGCCTGTAGCGCCATCAGCTTGCCGATATAGGGGTCACCACCCCCACCCGTGCCCAGCACAGCAGCACCGAGAGCCATATCCTCTATATTTTGTTCCGTCAACATCCGCATGGAGAATTTCCTCCTCAACAATCAATTGGACTTACGACATCGCCAGGTTGCCGACCGCCTTGACCATGATCCGCGTCGCATTCCCCGGCAAATACGAGAGCGGCACCTCCTCGACGTCGACGATCTCCACGCTGCTGGCTTCCGCCCCAGACTCCACAGCCTTATTCGTCGCTTCTTGTTTCGCTTCGTCGAGCGCCTCCTCACGAGACATCTTGTCCAGCATGAAAATGCGGTCAACTTCTCCACCGACCTGAGCGATGGCCGCTCCGATGGCATTCGCGCAGGCAAAATGTTCCGGCATCTCGACCGCTGCAGCACCGCTGATGGGCCGGACGATCAAAATGCTGCCGCCGCCAACAGCGATCACCGGCACAGGGTCTGCACTGGTTTTCATACGTTCGACCGAAACGTTGATCATCTCCTCGATGCGATCCAGCACCCGCCCAACAATGTTTCGGCTTAGCGAGGCAACCCGCGACGCATCGCCGATACCTTGCGTCCCTGCCGCAACGATGACATCCGTCGTAGTCAATACGTCCCCGCCAAAAACCAAACCTTTCTTCGTCAGTTCGTACCCCACACTTTGCGGACCGACCTGTAGCGGGTTTTCCACGACGATGCTGCCGCCTCCCAAGCCAAACGAATATACGTCAGGCATCCGGAAGTTGGTACGCACACCCCCGATGTTCACTGCCTGTGAGGCAACGCGTGGGAAGCCGCTCTGCAGCATCCCGATGTCGGAGGTCGTACCGCCCACATCGATGACGAGTGCATCCTTCAGCCCTGAAAGGAACGCTGCGCCACGCATACTGTTTGTAGGCCCGCTCGCAAACGTGAGCACCGGATATTCACGTACGAAATCAGCATTCATGAGCGTACCATCGTTTTGGCTGAGGAAAAACGGAGCCGAAATGCTCATCTGCTGCAATGCCTTCTCGAAAGCCAGCACGGTTTTGTCAGCCAGATCGCCCAGGCAGGCATTGATCGTTGCCGCATTTTCGCGCTCGAGCAAACTGAGCTTGCCGATTGCAGAGGAAATTGTGATGCGCACGCCCGGGATCTCCTCCCTGACGATTGCAGCAGCCTGCTCCTCCTGCTCGGCGTTAATCGGAGAAAAGACACAACTGATCGCCACACTCTTGATCCCGGCATCGCCGATCTGGCGCGCGACGTGGCGCACTTCTGCAGGGTCAAATGCGGCAATCAAGCGTCCATCAACCTCATATCCGCCGTGAACCAGATAGTAATTGTTCCCCAAACTGCTGCGGAGATCTTCGGGCCAGTCGACCATCGGTGGCAGTGCGGACGTCGCCGGGAGCGCAATGCGAATCACTGCCGTTGGCGCTAAATGCCGCCGTTCCACTACCGCATTCGTGAAATGCGTTGTTCCCAGCATCACCGCTTGAATTTCTGTAGTCTTCAGTTGTGTGGCCGCGATCAGTTTCTGTAGCGCAGTGACAACCCCTTCAGTAACATCAGGGGTTGTTGGAGTCTTGACAGCACCAACAACCGTCCGTCCGTCCATCAAAACAGCATCGGTGTTGGTCCCTCCGACATCAATACCAATACGCATAAACCTATCCTCCCGATGACACAAATGGTTGCGAATTTCCCAAATCGACTACTTCCCCAGGGCCCGCGCTAACGGGATCAACTCCGGATGGACGACACGACCCTCATCCAGGATCTGCTCGCCGTCCTGCCACACCGAGGAGTTCAGGCAGATTCCGTCCAGGTGCGAAACTGCCGATACGCCACCCGCTTTGAACTGGATACCCTGGTGCCCAAATCCCCATTCCGTCGCCCCCCAGATACGTTCGTCTTCCACGCAGATGCCGGATGGCTTTGCGCCCGGATTGAACCCATAGCAGATGTGTGCCTCGCGGTACATGCCCGGGTCTTTCAACGAATCGAGCCACTGGCGGGCAATCTTCGCTTCTTCGCCGCCGGTGATCTCGACGCAGGTCCCACGCTCGACGTGGAACACAATCGGCTCCGCCAGCGGCGCGAGGTCGGCCGGGCCGCCCGCAAAGAAAGAGCCATCGAATGCGATGGTCCCGTTGATCGTGTCTTCGATCGGTGCCCAGGCGATTTGTCCGAGCGGGAAATGCGCACCGGGTGTGCGACACCACAGCTCGCTGAGCACCGGACGCTGAGGATCGTTTTCGAAGCGCACATCGGTCCCCGCCGCATTGGTGATGTGCATCTTCCGCGCACGCCGGGTCAGATCGACGACCTTATTCTGGAAGGTATCCTGCGCGGCAAGATCGACCCGTCCGAAAAAGCGCACGATGCGCTCGACATCCAGGCCACACAGGCACAGGTAACGCGTACGCCCCGGCGGGACCAGCGCTTTCTCATAAGGTGAAGAGTATCCAAGCCACTGCTGGTTCAGCTCCAACCAAACGTCTGTTTCCGGAATTGCCGCCTTCAGGCTGTCTGGCAGATAGGGCTCCGCGACCTTCCCCACACCAACCGGAGTCGAATGATAGGCCACCATAACCTTTGCACCCAATGCTTCAGCAGCCTTCGCCAACTCCTCAGCCACCTTCCAGGAACCAGCGGAATCCACCGTAATCAGCACGCTCTCCCCCGGCTGTACCGCTGTAATATCGCGGACAACTTTGTACGCCACAGCTCCAAGTTCCAAATCCAATGTGTCAGGCATGTTTGCTTTCCTTTCGCACCTACATCAGCTATTCAGCACCTTGACAGCAAATGCAACCTGCTCCACAGTCCACTCTCCACAACACGCATGTTTCACACGTGACCTGGGCACGGGGACCAGGCACAGCATCGCTCTCACCGTATTCGTTATACCTCATATCTTACCTGACGGCAAGATCGCACAAACAACAGCACCCTGACGACGGTCTCCTCATTAGCCCACATCGTCAAGGTGCCATTCGTCGCTCAACGTAGGATCGGTTTACTGCTTGCCGATTCGTCGAGCCAGGTCGGCCAACGTCGGTTCCACCAAGAGGCCCTCATCCATGATCTGTTTGCCGTCCAACCACACCGAAGAGTTCAGGCAAATGCCGTCCACGTGGGTCTTGGCCATGATGCCTTTTCCCTTGAAGAACGGTCCCTGGTAGCCAAAGCCCCATTCCGTGCATCCCCACACCCGTTCGTCCTCGGTGCACAAACCCGACAGCTTAGCGCCGGGATTGAATCCGTAGCAGACATGCGCCGCGTGGTACATCAACGGATCCTCAAGCCGTTCAAACCACTTCGTGAGGAACTTCCCGCCCTCACCGCCGGTGATACTCGTGCACACGCCATTCTTGACCGCGAACGCGATGGGCTCGCTCAACACGCCCATGTCGGCCTCGCCGCCGCCGGAGAAACTGCCATCGAAGACGATGGTGCCGTTGATCGACTCTTCCAGCGGTGCCCAGTCAATCTGGCCGAGCAGAAAGTGCGCGCCCGGCTCCAGTGCCCATCCCTCGCTGCCAACGGGCCGCCCGGCTACGTTTTCGAAGCTCACATCAGTTCCGGCTGCGGTCGTGATCCGCATCTTCTTGGCCTTCTGCGTCAGGCTGACCAGTATCTGCTGGAATTCCTTCTGCAAGTCCAGATCCACCTTACCCACGCAACGCACGAACTGATCCTCATTCAGCCCACCCAGGAACAGATAGCGTACGCGATCGGGATTCGTCAGTGCCTTTTCCCAGGGGCTCGAATACAGCAGCCACTGATAGTTGTATTCCACCCACGCATCCGTCTCCGGAATCGCCGCGTGCAAGCTGTCCGGCAGATAAGGGTCGCCGACCTTGCCGTATCCCGGCGGGGTCGAATGCCACGCCACCATGACCTTGGCTCCCAACGCTTCACCTGCCTTCGCGGTTTCCTCGGCCATTCGCCAATGTCCCGCAGAATCGATCGTAATCAGGAGACTTTCTCCCTTTTTCAGATCCAGCAGATCGCGAACGACCTTGTAAGCAGCAACTCCAATCTCCAAATCCATTGTTGTTGGCATAACTAATTACCTCCTCGTAAGTGATTAAATGTTATGGCATCGAGCATAGTGCTCGGGCTCAATCTCACGCATTACCGGGTCTTCAACGAAGCAGATATCTGTCTTAAACGGACAGCGCGTATTGAAGCTGCAGCCGGGAGGGACATTCACCGGGCTCGGAATCTCACCGACAGAGTGAACCTTCTTCGGTTTGAGCGCTTCCTCTTCATCCGTCACGACAGGTATCGAGGAGAGCAACATTTGGGTGTAGGGATGCAACGGCTTCTGGAAGAACTCGGACGCAGACGCAATCTCTGCGATTTTTCCCAGATACATGATGGCGATACGCGTCGCCACATTGCGCATCAAACTCAGGTCATGAGTAATGAAAAGGTAGGTCAGATCAAACTCTTTTTGAATGCGCATCAATGTGTTGATGATTTTCCCCTGCACAGAAACATCCAGGGCAGAGGTAGGTTCATCCAGGATAATGCACGACGGATCTGTCGCCAGCGCACGCGCAATAGCCACCATCTGCCGCTCACCGCCGCCGATCGTCGACGCAGACTTGAAACGATAATCCGCGGGCAGCTCCACCATGTTGAGCAGCTCAACCACACGGCTGCGGACAGACTGCCCGTGTCCAACCATGTTGTGAACGCGCAGCGGCATCTCGATAATGTCGCCGATACTCCGGCGCGGATTGAGTGACGAGCCGGGATCCTGGAAAACGATCTGCAAATCTTTCTTCAGGTGCATGGGACGTTGTACTGCCGGACGTGCGATGTTCTCACCATTGAAGGTCAACTTGCCGCCAGTTGGCCCGTAGGTTCCGATCGTCATATACGCAGTTGTGCTCTTGCCCGAACCGGACTCCCCGACTAGGCCCAGGCACTCACCGCGTTTCACGGTAAAATCGATGCCATCTACAGCCCGCACGACCACCCATTTCTTCTTGAAGATCCCCGACTGATTGATCGGGAAGTGTTTCACCAGTCCTTCAGCGACCAGAATGTCTGTGCCTGTGCTGTTTCCGTTAGGCATTGCCTCCAACCTCCTGTCCGTCTCGGTACAAGTAACACGCTACCTGGTGTCCGTTCCCCACATCGAAGTATGGAGGCATCGATACCGCGCAAGGCTCGAACGCATACGGGCACCGCGGTTGGAATCGGCAACCGGTCGGCGGGTTCCGGTAATCGGGAAGTCGTCCGGGGATCCCTTCTGCGAAGCCACCACCGGTCAGTCGGGGTATCGACGCAAACAGACCCTGTGTGTAGGGATGTAGCGGCTTCTCGAAAAGACGCTTCGTTTCCGAGACTTCGATCATATTACCGGCATACATGACATAGACGCGATCGGTCATCTCTCGCGCCAGCCCCAACGAATGTGTGATCAGGACCAACGAAGTGCCTCTTTGTTCCACGAGGTCACGTATCAAGCGCAGCACCTGATCCTGAATCGTTACGTCGAGGTTAGTGGTTGGCTCATCGGCAATCAGTAAATCACGTGCTGTTGCGATGGCAAACGAAATACAAACACGCTGCCGCATACCACCGCTCAGTTGAATGGGATAACTGTCCACCATACGCTCAGCATCAGGAAGCCGCGCCTCGCGCAATGCCCGCAGAGCGACCTGTCGCTTGTCCATCGTCTCGTCGCCCGAGCTCGCCTTGGCAGAGCGGATCACATCGTAAAGCTGCTGCCCGATCGTAAACACTGGATTCAGAGCGGAGGTCGGATCCTGGAAGATCATCGACAGGCCACGTCCACGAAGCTCCGCCAGTTCGCGGGAATTCATCGCGAGAACGTTCTTGCCGCGGATGATGATCTCGCCTTGTGGCACGCGCGCCACGCTCGGCAGAATGCGCAGCAACGCCTTCATCGTCGTCGTCTTACCACAGCCGGTCTCACCGACCAGCCCGACCTTCTCGCCAGCGTCGACCCTGAAGTTCACACCGTTGAGCACTTTCAGCATCCCGCCGTAGACTTTGTACCAAACGTGTAGATCTTTGATGTCCAGAAGTGTTTCTGCCATAATGACTATGCCTCCTCCGGACTGAGCATGTCGCGGATTCCATCGCCGAACAGGTTGAATCCGAGAACAATCAGCATAATAGCCAGTGCGGGGAATACCGCGATCCACCACTGATCCGGCATACGCTCCACACCCTCTGAGATCATCGTACCCAACGCCGGATTGGGTGGTTGTTCCCCAAGGCCTACAAAACTCAGGGAGGCACCTACCAAAGTCACCCATCCGACATCCAAAGCGATCTTGGTGAGAATCGACGAAGAACAATTTGGCAGAATCTCCCGAAACAAGATATACAGTTTGCTCGCTCCGGTCAGCTCGGCGGCTTGCACATAGTATTCGTTCCGGATGGAAGATGCCAGGCCATAGGTCATTCGTGTGTACCACGGCCACCACGAGATGGTCACTGCCATCATTGAGTTCATCAAGGTCGGTTTCAACATCGCCGCAATCGACAACGCAAGAATCACGGAAGGGATACTGACAAACACATCGGTGATGCGCATAATCGTGGTGTCGACCCAGGTCCCCACGTAATATCCTGCCAGAAGACCGGTCAGCACGCCGATCGGCACACTAATGACCAAAACACAGACAGCCATGAGCAAGGCATTGCCAAACGCGAAGATAATCCGCGACAAAATGTCACGCCCCATCGTGTCGGTACCCATGAGGTGTTGCAAACTCGGGGACTGGTTACTGCTCTTGAAATCGACGAACTTACCCGAATGCTGGGGATAAGGCGCCACGTAAGGTGCGAAAACCGCGAGAAAAACAATCAACACGACCATCGCCAAACCCAACACCGACAGCCAGTTTCTGGAGAATTTGTACCACGCCCGCTTCAGCGAATCCCACCGCCGCGCCCACGGGTTTTCGAGCGAGGTAGATAGAGAAAATCCGTTGACTGTCATATCAGGCACTCCTCCCCGACAAACGGATGCGCGGGTCCAGGTACGCCACCAGAATGTCGACGGCAATGTTCAGTGTGACGAATACGACTCCCAGCATCACCACAACCCCAACAATTGCATTCACATCCTTGTTCAGCATAACCTGAATCCCATAGCGCGCCAATCCGGGAAAACCAAAGATTTGCTCGACCATAAAGGCATACCCGAAGGTGGAGGCCACGTCCAATGCCATGACCGTAATCGGAGAGATCAGCGAGGGTTTCAGGAGATACTTCCCCGTAACAATACTGGCCGGCACACCGTAAGCAATCATCGAGGATATGTAGTCCTTGCCCTGGTTCTCCGCCATACTGGACCTGGTCATACGTGCCGCCTGCGACATGGGGGGCAGCGCCAACGCTATCGCCGGCAAGAACAAGTGCTTGAGCGCATCCCAGAAAAGCGCCGGCTGACCGGTCATCAGCGCATCAATTGTATACATACCGGTAATCGTGGGTGGCGGCAACATTCCATCCGAGAGTCTACCATGGGTCGGGAATACGTGCCACACAAACGCGAACAATAACATTAAGATGACAGCCCAGGCAAAAGCCGGAGTACAAATGCCCAAATACGAGAAAAGTCGCACCAGACTATCGAACCACGTATTGGCATAGCGTGCAGAAAGCACACCTAACGATATACCGCCCGCTGCGATGAGCAAGGCAGTCAATGCCACCAGCTCCAATGTCGCAGGGAAAAACTCCCTGATGTCTTGAGCCACAGGCCGACGTGTCAACAACGATTCACCCAGATTACCATGCGCAACGCCCCACAACCATAATGCATATTGTTGCGGCAGAGGCTTGTCCAGATTCATCTGCCGGCTCAACCTTTCCACGACCTCCACCGGAGCACGCGGTCCGAGAGCCATTCGTGCCGGATCGCCTGGAACGATACGCGCAATTACGAATATGACGATTGACAGACCAAACAAAACGAAAATCGATAACCCCAACCTTCGAAGAACAAATGGCCCTAGTCTCATAAACAATCCCTTTCCACTCAGTTAAGGCAGGGGGTGAGGGAGCACAATCGGCTTCTCAAGTCACCCTCACCCCCAGCAATCAGGAACCGACATCGTTCCCAGACTTACTGTGTTGCACCCAGTTCTGCCCTTTTCTCGGGATGAACTTTCATGTCATGTACATAGTGGCTGTAACCCATCACGGCGGACGTGGGCACGTCGGCATTGATCCGTGTCGCGAGCGGCCACTCGATCACATCCTCCAGATAAGCGAATTCCTGGGCCTGATCGGCAAGCCAGATCGTCGGAGCAAGCTCGACCAGATCCTCTTGAATCTTGGCGTACTTCGCAAACCGTGCGTCCTGATCGGCTGTTGCCAATGCATCTTCGATTGCCTTGTCCATATCCGGCATCCCTAGCCACTCACACTGCTCCCATGTCCCCTGCGATTTGGAGTGATAGCGAGTTTCCAACATCGAGCCGGCTTCGTTGTAGTGTGCAGCCACATAGACGACAGAACCGTTCGGCGTGGTTTCTACGGTCTGCGCATCGTCGATCATCGAACCGAATGGTTTCTTGAAGATTTCGACGTCGATGCCGATCTCCGCAGCGTTGGCCTGGAACAACAGCGCGACCTTCTCTTCATCGGGAACTTCAGCACACCAGGACAGCGTGAACGGAATATCCTCCTGCCCGGCATAAGCCGATAGCGCCATTTCTTCTTGGGCCTTCTCGAGGTTGTAGGTGTACTGCATCACGTTCGGGTTGTGACCGGGCAGCGTCTGCGGAACCGGCCCGACCGACTGGACGTACTTCGGCCAGATGTCGTTGTTGATCGAGTCGTAGTCCATGATGTAGGACAACGCCTTCCGCACGTGGATATCGTCCGTCGGGGCAATCTTGGTGTTCAACATGATCTGCAAGTTGTGCGGCGCCAGATAGGCCACAGTATTGATCCCAGGCATCTCACGCAGGGTATCGTAACCTTCTTGCGGCAACGTCTCGGAGGAGATCTCGAGCTCACCGTTCTTCATCATCGTACGGACCGCAACCTCGCCCGGGAACGCGAACTCCTTGAAGAAGTCAGGGGCACCCGCTTCCCAGCCACCCCAGTAGTCATCGAACTTCTCGGCCAAGAGGCTTTCTTCCATTTTCATTTCCTTGACCATGTACGGACCACTGCCGGCGTCATGGGTCAAGAGCCATTTCTTGCCGTAGTCGCCCATCTCGCCATACATATTCTCCGTTTTGTCGATGTTCTCCATGACCTGGTCCTTGTTCACGATGTACAGGCGAACCAGGGCGGGGACAAACGGCCCAAACGGCTGTGCGAGCGTAAACTGGACAGTATTGTCATCCAGTGCATCGACTGATTTGACGCCGGCGATCACGTTGCCGTCAGCATCAACCGTACGCAGCAGATAGGCAAAACCCTCGCCAATGTCAAAGAGCCGCTGGGCGCTGAAAGCCACGTCTTCAGCAGTCAGCTCGTCGCCATTATGGAACTTGACGCCTTGACGCAGATGAAACGTGTAGGTCAAGCCGTCATCGGAAACGTCCCATGTCTCGGCCAAGGCTGGCTGAATCGAACCGTCCAGGCTGGGGAATACCAGGCTGTCATACAGGTTGACCAAAGCCATGGAGTCAGAGAAGTCAGTACCGACGGCCGGATCAATGTAGGTGGGCCAGTCTTCAGTCCAACGGACAATACTGTCTGGATTGTGCTCTTCAGCCGCAACCGGAAGCGCGCCAAGTAGAGCAACGCCAACCAGTGACACTACCACAGTCAAATACAGCAAGGTCTTCATAATATTTTCCCTCCTGAATTACTCAGCATATCCTGCCTGCCAGATTAAGCAAAGCAGGCCACTCGTCGCACCCAACCAAACCGATCACCAACAAATTCTACAGACTGTACACCTCCTTTCGCGAGAAGAAACGTCAGATCAAAGACTTGGCAACCCTATCCAGTTCAATCCATCGTCGGATTCCGGGCAATTGTGACACATGTGATACAAATGAGAGGTAGCAGAAAACGTAAACACTCTGGTAGCGCAAATTGTGCGGCTACTCGGATTCCTGATCCATAAAAGGCACGAGAGCCACGACGAGATCTTGCAGATAGTCGGTGAAGAGCGCTTCGTCGTCCATGACAGAATACTTCCCGGCCGCAATCCGCTCCCGCATCTCTTGGAGTCTGGGGCTCTCTATTCCTTCTTCTTCCAATATAATAATCAAACGTTGGGCTGCATCGACCAGGCGAAATGGACCGTAAAGCCTGTTCTCATTGAGAAGATTACATGCACTCGTCACCATGTAGCAGATCAATTCGAACGCTTTCGTTTCCATCGACCTACTCATGCTCAGTATACTCCTGGAACCAGGTCACGTCAAGGTTTCTCTTTGGGGGTCTGGGTATGGAGTCAGGGACCCCAATGGAAATCAACAGGTTCGGGACGATATTTGCCGGCAGCTTGAGCAGCCGACGCACACCATCCGGGTGAAACGAGCGGACCACGCACGAACCCAGACCTTCGGCAAAAGCAGCCAACATGATGTTCTGGGCAGCCATCGCCGAGTCCATCACGGAAAGCATTTCCTTACCAAGACTGGCGCCGCGTCGTTCGGCTTCACTGAGGTCCTGGCAAACAGCGATTACCGCCGGTGGATTTCCCAGCAACCCAGGACTCAACATTTTCACGCGGCGAATACTTGCAGGGTCGGTTATCACGACGAAACGCCACGTTTGTGCATTGCCGCCGGACGGCGCCCAGACACCTGCCTCGATCAAGCGCAGAAGCACCTCGTCTGAGACCGGCTCTGGTCTGTAGGAACGTACGCTTCTCCTTTCGAGTATTGCCTGCATTACTTCCATGTTGGATTCACTCCATTCACAAATGACATTCTCAGTTCACTCACAGTACAGATCGAACAGCCGCTTCAAGATTTGTACCGTCTTCTCCATGTCTGCCACGTAGATGTGCTCATCACTGGAATGCTCTGCGCGACAGCCGATCCCCAAAACAACGCTTTGAATCCCTTTCTCATTGTATATGGATGCATCGGTACCGCCGCATATCAATCGTACGTCTGGGGTGAGCCCTACTGACTCGACGGCACGACATGCCATCCCAAGCACCGGGGCATCATCAGGAATGCGCGAGGCTTTATAGTTGAGATCCATCTTTACAGCCGCCGATGCCCCGATCGCCCGTGCCGCCACCTCGAATGCCTGTCCGACCACTTCGCTGTATGCAATGCACTTCTCGTGTCGTAGACTGCGACACTCCGCTTTCACGATCGCTTTCTCCGGCACCCCGTTCCTGATACGTCCCCCTTCGATCATGCCGACGTTGCAAGTCGTTTCCGCATCAACCCACCCTTCTTTGATCGTCGAAATGGCGTGGCTTGCGGCCCTGATGGCGGAGATGCCTTTCTCCGGTTCCATTCCCGCATGAGCGGCTTTGCCGGTAATCTCGACATCGATGACCATGTGCGAGGGACCGCCCACGACGATAGAATCGGGCGTATCGCCATCGAGCACAAAACCCTCTTGCGATTTCAACATCGAGAAGTCGAGGTTTCTGGCTCCTACCAGCCCAATTTCTTCCTCGCGTGTGATCGCAATCTCGATCTCAGGATGTCGCTCAGCCGACAGAATCGCCTCATACAGCTCGGCAATGCCTGCCTTGTCATCACCGCCCAGGACCGTGTCCCCACGCGAGCGAATCACGCCGTTCTCGAGTACCGGGTCGATGTTCTTCCCAGGTTTCACCGTATCCCCATGACAAGACAGAAGAATCGGATACCTCGCGCTACAATTTTTCGCACGTACCCGCGCGAACAGATTACCGAAGGAATCGAACGAACACTGCGCCTGCAATTCCCGAGAGAAAAGATCGGAAAGAAACTCCAGAAATACCTTCTCTTCGCCGGATTCACTTCCGATCCTGACCATATCCAAAAAAGCATTTACCATCCTGCTGCTCACGCCGTTACACTCCTCGCAATCAGATCAGATTTCGACTCGTCATATTACGAATTCATCAGTTTCTCGATGGGCACGAAGGAATAGTCAAACCCGAAGTGCGTCGGTCCCAGAACTTCGAGTCCTTTCGGTTGGGTGATGAAGACCTGCGGAGCCCTGGCGCCAATAACAGCCATCACATCCCCCTCAGCGACATCGTCATTGGTCTTCGGCTCACCAGACTCCCGCCCGACCAGACAGAGCAAATCGGGGCTCATCACGAAAGGTTCTCCATTCAACCACGACATGTGATTCTCGTTCTTGAACCACACCTTCAATGTCTGTCCAGCAAATTCCTCAATGCCGCTCAGCGTGTGCGTTCCCCAATAGTAACCGGCACGGTCTTCCCACTCTTTCTTGGAAACCACACCCTTGAAGACGATCCATCCATTCATCATTTCGGCGGCAACAGCCGGGACGTCCTTACCTCCACCCTGAGCTTCGCGAATTGCGCGACCCAGGTCGAGGCACGCACTCAACGTGTTCCGTACAACGATTTGCTTGCACTCCTTGGCGCTGTACACCATGCCCGCCATGCAAACCAGACCATGTGCAGCCACTGCGAGGTATTTTCCGATCCGCTCGGCCATCTGCGAATTGACCACGGTCTTGATAATCGAGATATTGCCCCACTCGTCAACTCCCGTCAGCGGATCGAGTCTTTTGTCAAAAAGCTCAGGAGTGATCTGCGTAATCTCAGGGATCGCACGCCCCGTGTAGTCACCGTCCACACACGTAATCGAAAGCCGGGCAGCTTGGACCACCGACTCCGCAGTATTACCCCCGCCCAGCTCGATGGGAATGACTCCTCCGATCGTCTTGCCCGTATAGTCGCCCAGCTCTTGAATGGCATTCATAATCGCATTGGGGTATTTTTTCGCAGTCAATCCCAGGTCCTGCATTTCGGCCAAATCCGCCGCAGTCTTGGGGGCGATAGAGCCCATGAGAAACGGGCAGGCAATCCAGGTATCATCCGCCAGATCATCGATATCGGTAAAGCCAAGCTTCAACCCCTCATCGAGTCCGCGCCACAAGGTTTCGACACCACGATAGCGACTCCCTCCACCGCCAGTCCCCATCACGGTACAACCACGCACAAAATCTTCACAATCCTGCTTCGTCTTCAACTCACGAGTTGCCATTATGTCAATATTCCTCCTGAATATCTTGCTGCGGACACGCCAAATACCAACACGACCTGGGAAAATTGAGGATCTCACAAGACATCAGCACAGATCGCTCCCTGCCAGGGAGACGTACCACTATGTCTACTTATAGTATAGCACATTTTTGCTCGTGAATACATAGTGCACGTGCACAGTAAATGCCACGAAAAAACGGCCACGAATTGTGCATACTTACAGATAGCCAGTATTGACATCTTCGCGCCTCCCTGGTAGAATGGCAAACGATCTCGGTATATCGTTTCTCGGGAGGCTAGAACGATGCCAGCACACAAAGTCGGTATTCCATTGCGCGAAGCGCTCCAGGTGGGACCGCTGTCTCAGGCAGTAGTCCTCGCCGGCGAAGCCGGTCTGGATCGCATCGTCTCCACCGTTAATGTTATGGAAACTGACGACGCATTTCGTTTCCTGAACGGCAATGAGCTACTCATCACCGCGCTTTTTGCCGTTAAGGACGACCCGCAGGCTCAGCTTCGTTGGCTGGACGAGCTCGCCCAGCGTGGCTGTGCGGGTCTGATTCTGTGCTATATCGGGCGCTATTTCCAGGGCGGTCTCGATGCGTTGATCCGCAGAGCAAACGAGCTCTCATTCCCCCTGCTCACCATTCCCGACAGCCAGATTGTCTATTCCGACATCATGACCGCCGTGCTGACCGAACTGCTGCATCGCCAAACCACGCGACTGGAGTACGCTCTATCGGTCCACAACCGTTTGACTCAAGAAGCGCTCCGCGGCGCATCACACGAAGCCCTCATCCAGTCCCTCTCCGAATTGCTGCGCAGTACGGTCGTCATGACCGACAGTACGTTCGAAATACTAGCAAGTAGCTGTTATTGCGAAAAGGGACAGACTCTCGTCGATTATCTGGTACTGAATGGCTGTTTGTACCTGCGACAGGGAACGCGCCCCTGTTCGAGCAGATCGAATCTACTCGACTGTATGAGCGACATCCAACAGAAGTGGAATTCCGAGCAGGGTTGCATGTTTGACGCGGCGGTTCACCCCATTCAGGTTGAGGAGACACTCGTAGGATACCTGGTCGGACTCAAGTGTGGCGAAATGATCACGAAGGTAGAGGAGTATGCCCTGCAAGTAGGAATCACGGTCATCGCGCTGGAACACATGAAGAGCAAACGGATCCAAGAAACCGAGCAGCGTCTCCAGCGCGACTTCATCGATGATTTGTTGGTGTGGTCGATCCGCAGTCCTGAAGTGATTCGCGACCGCGCCAAGGCGCTCGGGTTGAACCTGGAGCATAAACACACAATTATCGTGATTAGCATTGATCCCAACAATGAATCGCCAAACGGAGTGGACAGCCGCTCTCATGATACCGAACGATTTCAAGAAGAAATCTACAATGCAATCAAGCGGCTGCTCGCGCGAGAAGCTGAAGGTAGTATCGTCCTTTCTAAGGGCAGAAGGCTGCTGATACTGACGGGCAACAACAACGATTCGCTTTCTTCGGTATCGATCAAGGAACAGGCTGTCGATCTGGCGGAACGCATCGTGCAAGAAGCGCAGGTGCATTTGACCGCTATCCCCGACGACGCCGCACACAGAGAAGCGCAGGTCACGCTATCACTAGGCATCGCCACCGGAAACTACAACTACGCAAATCTTCATGCCGGATACGCCGACGCACTGCAGGCGCTCGAGATCGGACAGCGTCTATTTGGGCCAGGCCACATCATGCACATCGACGACACACAACTCTACTCCATTCTGGATTTTGTATCCGGGCGGCAGGAAGCCCGGCAAATGATCGACGACATTTTGGGCCCCATCAAGTCCTACGATGCGATCAACGGAACGGACCTGCTCGGGACCCTCGAGATGGTGTGCATCGCAAACGAACCCGGCACGGAGATCGCCAAACGGCTGTTCATCCATCGCAACACCCTGCACTATCGACAGACACGTATCAAGGAACTACTCGGCTTCGACCCGTTCTCCGGACAAGGGCTCCTGCGCATGGAAATCGCGCTGATGCTCAACCGACTGATCGAGACGAGTATCTGACCTACAACGCCAGATCGATTAGCGGGGTCTCTGCGCTGAGATAGCGGCAATCGGCTACGCCCCCGCAGAACCGGACGACCATCTCGGCAATTTCCGTGCAGATACGCGCCACAAGCTCAGGTGACACCGGCGGTATGCCATCCACATTGATCGCCACATAGTTCGATTCCGGAACCAGCTTGGTAAACTCTGCTTGCCTCCACGTCCAGCGCCGGCACAGAACGGTATTTCCGGCGAGGTACACGATCTCGCCGGGGTCAGGATTCTCCGCAGCACTCGTGCCGATCGGCGCAAAGACCTCGTTGCCTGTGGCGGCAGCCAGCAACAGATCGTGTTGCACGACACCGATATCATGCCCACCTACCGGAACGAGGTACCGCAAAGAAAACACGTTGCAGATGGCAGCGAGGTCATTGATATACGGGAGTTGGTCTCCTTTGCGTACGCGTCGGACCAATGCCTCAATGCTGGAAAAGAACTTGCTCGGACGTGCACCGAATTTCGCGTACGCCGTCCGCCAGGAGGCGATCCTTGGATGTTCAGCAATATTCGCAAGATCCGGATTCTCAATCACCAGACGCTCGGCATCTCTGAGCAATGCACCGATTTCACGATTCTCAACAGCGCCATTCACCAGATCGGCAACGACCACAACGCCCCGGACATAACCGGGGTACATCTGAAACACGTCTGGGGCAACTCCATACTTCATGATTTGCGCAAACCTCCGGATTGAATATTATGTAGGCTCGTTAGCGTTCGTCTCTTGGAGTTGAAAATCTAAATGATTGGTGGTAGCCTGTGAGATATCAGCGTAAGCCCCGCGGCACTCTGGAGGGCACAGCAGAGCCAGTTGATACATGGCTTCTGTCGTCATTTCGGCCAGGTCAGCGCCCCGCAGGTGTATGCCGTCAGGCGCCTTGAAGCGGAACGGTCCGCCAACAGAGATCCGTATGGAAGTTTTCTTGAAGCGCAGCACATTATGCCAGAAAGGTTCTACTCCCACCACCGCGATCGGCACAATAATCGCGCGACTGCGCACAGCCAGAAACGCAACGCCGTTCTGCCCCCGCAGTAACCGCCCATCACCACTCCGGTGCCCTTCCGGGGCGATCATCAGGGGATGTTTCCCCTCCGCCAACAGTTCCAGCGCTCGCCGCAGTGCCGTCCGGTCGGCCTGGCCACGGGCAATCGGAATCAGACCATACACGCGCACCATCGGCCCCAAAATCGGACTGGCGAACAACTCCTGTTTGGCGAGGGCCACTGGCTGCCGTGGCATCAGCACAGATAACACACACACGTCACTGAAATTGACATGGTTGCTCATGATGATCACCGCACCGCCATCGGGAAACTGCTCAAAGCCATCGAGCCGGATCCGAAACAGCAAATGAACGAGTAAGCGACCAAAATAGTCAATAACGCTGCGCATATTCTCGACGTTCCCTATACCTATCCATATTGGGCTCTGTCCATGTTAATACGGAATATTTAAGATTATCTTATATTTTCTATTTTCAGCTTTGCTCGATTGCCTGGTTTGTGATATAATCGAAGCTGCCAGCAACTACGCAAGCATGTGTTATAGCAACAAACAATGGATATGGCAAATTATGGAGGCATATTGTGATTCGACCCATCCAGACATTCACCGTGATCCCATCTCTTCCGGTGAGGATAGAACGATTGAGAGAACTGGCCTACAATCTCAGGTGGTCCTGGGACTTCGAGACGAGCGATCTGTTTCGGCGATTGTCACCTGAGCTATGGGAACGAACAGGCCACAATCCGGTCAAACTTCTGGGCAATCTTGAGCAACGTGCGTTAGAAGAGGCAGCCCAGAATACTGGCTATCTTGCACAATTCGACCGTGCCTGCCAGAAATTCGACGAATACATGGCGCCTGTCACCAGCTGGTACGCTCAAACGTATGGAACGACAGCTAAGCCGAGCGTCGCTTATTTCTCCGCTGAATTCGGGCTCACGGAGTGCATGCCGATCTACTCCGGCGGGCTGGGAGTGCTCTCGGGTGATCACCTCAAGTCCGCGAGCGACTTGGTTATCCCACTGGTCGGCGTCGGATTGCTCTATCAGGAAGGGTACTTCCGGCAATATCTCAATGCCGATGGCTGGCAAAAAGAAGATTACCCGATCAATGACTTCTACAACCTGCCGTTGCATCTCGAACGAGATGCTGACGGCACGCCGCTCACGGTCGACATTCACTATCCTGGTCGCTCAGTACGTGCCCAAATCTGGCGTGCGCAGGTTGGTCGGGTTCCGCTTTACATGTTGGACACGAACATTTCGCTGAACTCCCCGGAGGACCGCACGCTCTCGGATGAGCTGTACGGCGGAGATCTCGACATGCGTATCCGTCAGGAGATCCTGCTGGGGATCGGCGGTCTCAGAGCCTTGGATGTACTGGGTATCCAACCGGCGGTGTGTCACATGAACGAGGGTCATTCGGCCTTTCTCGCCCTCGAACGGATCCGCATGGCCATGAGCCAGCACGGCATAAGTTTCAGCGAAGCGCGCGAAGCAACAGTGGCCGGCAATGTATTCACGACGCACACCCCTGTTCCAGCCGGGATCGACCGCTTCCCCACCGAACTAATGGACCGGTATTTCTCGGAGTACTATGGTCGTCTCGCTCTGACGCGAGACGAGTTCCTGGCACTAGGCAGGGAGGACCCCGCCAACAGAAGCGAACCGTTCTGCATGGCCGTCCTGGCAATCCGTCTTTCATCGCGAATCAACGGCGTCAGCAAGCTCCACGCTGCAGTCTCACGAAAGATGTGGCAGAACGTGTGGCCACAACTACCGGAAGAGGACGTCCCTATTTCGCACATCACAAACGGCGTTCACCTGCAGAGCTGGATATCCAACGATATGGGCGCATTGTTGAGCCGCTATCTTGGCCCGAACTGGAGTGAGTTACTGCCGGGGAAAAATGGTTGGGATGCTGTCTATTCGATTCCCGACGAGGAAATATGGAAAACACACGAGCGACGCCGCGAGCGGCTGGTAGCGGTCGCCAGGCAACGCCTGATCAAACAGTTGGTGCAAAGAGGTGCTCCGCTTTCCGAGCTGGCACAGGCAGATGCCGTTCTCAACCCAAGCGCTCTGACAATTGGATTCGCGCGACGATTTGCGACCTACAAACGAGCCAACCTGCTCTTCTACGACATTGAGCGGCTTGCGAGAATCGTTTCCAATGCAGATCGCCCCATACAGTTCATCTTTGCCGGCAAGGCTCATCCCAAAGACGACGCCGGAAAACGATTGATCCAGCAAATCATTCACTACGCACACAACGACGATTTCCGCAATCACATCGTCTTCCTTGAAGACTACGACATCAATGTCGCGCGTTATCTGGTGCAGGGTTGCGACCTGTGGCTCAACACCCCCAGGCGCCCACGGGAGGCCAGCGGGACCAGCGGCATGAAAGCCGCGATCAATGGCGTGGTCAACTGTAGCACGCTCGACGGGTGGTGGGACGAAGTGCAGTCGTCCGAAATCGGTTGGGCTATAGGTAACGGCGAACCGTATGACGACACCGACTATCAGGACAAGGTTGAAGCCGGTGCGTTGTATGACCTCCTGGAAAAGGAAATCATCCCCCTCTTCTATGATCGTAACCATACCGGACTGCCCAAGAAATGGATCGCCAAGATCAAGGCATCGATGGCAACCGTTTGCCCGACATTCAACACGGGCCGAATGGTTCGTGAATACACCGAACGTTTCTACATTCCGTGCCAAAAGCAATATGCGCATCTGGTTGCCAAAGACGGCCAGGCCGCGAGAGATTTGGCCCAATGGAAACAAAAACTGTCGGCCAATTGGCCTGCCGTGCGCTTCGTTCAGACAGGCAGCGCACTGCCTCCGGAGGTGAAAATTGGTGAGAAGACGAGCGTTCTCACGCGTGTCTACCTTGGCGAGCTAGCCCCTGGTGACGTGAAAATCGAAATCTATCAAGGGGCTGTGGATGAAGACGGCCAGATTCGGAATGGCAAATACGTCCCGATGCATTTCGTCCAGGTACTGGAAGATGGCACCAGCCAGTTCGCAGGAGAAATCGATTATTCGCAGAGTGGATTGCAGGGGTACACGCTACGCATCATCCCCGCCAATCCGGATATGAATTACCCGTACGAGCCGGGCATGGTCCACTGGGCCCCATAACGACAGCGAGTCATGCCGGTTATCCGGCGGCATCTCGACTCAGGGCGGACATGAGTCGGGCCACACGTTTGCGAGAGCGTCGATAAGTCCGCGCACTCGATAGGGTCGAGGCGTCGGCGTCGGTGTTAGTGTCGGCGTGAATGTAGGCGCAGGTGTCGCTGTGGGGAGCGGAGAGCTCACTTGAATCACGATCGTTTTCTCAGCACAACGGTCTTGATTGCAGGCACGCAGCCGGTACGGAAATGAGGCATTCGGATACACCGTGGCATCGCCCACAAGAGACACTCCCCCCTCCCAACCGGGGCTGATCTCGACGCGGGTCGCTCTCTCAACTGCCCAGTTAAGCACGACAGGATCACCCTGTTGCACTATTGAGTGGTTCGCTTCGAAGCGAACGATGATCGGCATGGGAGGTTGAGTTGGCGTGTTGGTCGGCGTCTGCGTTCGGGTCGGTTTCGAAGTCTCTGTTGCAGTCGGCGATGGCGTCCATGTGGCTGTCGCCATCGCTGTCGGTGCCGGTCCGGTGGCGGTATTCGTCGGTGTGGCCACTCCAGTCGCCGTCGCTGGTGGCTGTTCAGTCGCAGTAGCGGCCTGAGTTGCGCCGGGGGTCGCTGTGGGAATCGCCGTCGCGGTGGGGCTCTCGGTTGCCGTGCTTGTAGGCATGGTGGTAAATGTTGCCGTCGGTGGCACGGGCGTATCAGTGGGAGGCTTCGGCGTATTCGTCGAAGTCGGCTCGGCGGTGGCAGCTTCTTCCAACACGACCTGCCGTGGAAGTTCCACCACACTGTGCGAATCTCCATGTGCGACCGCGCACGGCACTGCTGCAGCACAGACCAGGCTGGCAAGCAAGCTGAGCATCAGCACACATCGCCACGGTGCAGCCTTCACCTCTCGATCGCTCAAATCAGTCATCGCCACATTCCATCCTTCATTCTGCCCCACGACTCGACTCACGGAAAACGCATGTTCTGCGCCATATCATCGAAAATCGGTCGCGCGCCCTGCCAATCGGAAGCCCACGCGACAAACACGACTGCATAGCCACGCTCGCCCTGCCCAAAGCTTAGAATAACCATCTGGATATCTTCGTCATCCTGTGGGACCCGCGCCAACGTGGCCAACCAACCCGCTTTGTAGATCCTCTGCTCTACCTGCTCAATCCCGGGAAATTCGGCGCCTAACATGTCCTGTACTCGTGCAGCCCATTGCCCCGCATCAGCGACGCGTGTGCCGCAAGAACAGACCACCACTCCCACGTCCCGTTCCGCCATATATACCCGCAGTACGTTATTGCCGGCCTCGAGGCTCCAACCCTCGGGATAGGTCAGCGCAAAACCGAAACGTGGATCTGTATAGGAACGCCAGCGGACTCCGTTTATGTAGCCTGCCCAGTCAAACTGATCCGTCAATGGCCGCAGACCATTGAAAAGAATCCCCGCTGCGACAGGGACTGTCGGTGGCGGCGTAACAACCTGGCCAACGTCAAGACTCATCCGGGTACCAGTAGGGGTCGGGATAAGCGGCGGCGTCCACGTCGGCACTGCGTAATATTCGGACGAAAGCACCGGCGCAGCCCCTTCCTTACCCAAAACCAGACGAGATGGGTTCTGATCGTTAGTATCGAGAAGGAAGGTAAGCAGCACTCCCCACACCGCAGCGACCACGAGAAAGAGCCCAACCAGCCAGTAAATCGGAACTTTGAGCTTCGGCTCCATTGCAGCTTGCGGGAGCGGTGCGACCTGTTCAGTTTGCCGTGGCTTCACAGGTGGCAGGATTTCCGGCTTTCTGATCCACGGCGGCGGCTCTACACACATCGCTTCGGGATCCAACCCGGCTTCCTGCCAGGCCCGTTTTAGCACAGCGACGAATTCCGCGGCAGAACGGAAACGCTCTGCCGGGCGTTTCGCCAATGCCCTGGATAACACCCAACTGACTTCAGCAGGCAGATCCGGATTGAGCTTCGCGGCGAATGGCGGTACTTCCCGAACGTGCTCCTGATAGATCGCTTCCCACACGGAGCCATCCACACCACCTGCAAGGTTCCCAATAAACGGGGGACGTCCAACACAGATTGTATAGGCAACGACAGCCAATGAGTAAATATCGACGTGAAAATCAGCCTTTTGTCCCGCACATTGCTCCGGGGATAAGTACAGGGGATCCAGGTCTGTCTCGCAGGAAATTCCTGCCAGACTCGGTAATCCGAAACCCAGCAGCATCACCCGGCCATCATACCGCAGAACGATGCTCTGCGGATTGACTGACTGATGCGCGAGCCCCCGTTGATGCGCATGATGGAGCGCTGCACCAACCTGGTCGACAATCTGCATGGCCTCATAAAACATGGCAGGGCGACTCAGCCGTGCCAGATAAGCCGCAAGCACGGTCCCATCTACATATTCTCTGACGCTGAACACGAGGTGCCCTTCCCGCTCAAGACCATAGAACGGCACGATATGCCGATGGAGCAGCTTCACGGTGCGCAAGGCTTCTTCTTGCAGACGAGGCAGCACAGCGGGATCATGGACGAGGGTCTCATCGAGGGTCTCCAGGACAACGAACCGCGATTCTGCCAGGTCGTAGGCACGATAAGCAGTTGTCAGGGTCCGTTGATCGAGCACTCGATCGATCACATAGCGCCCACTCAAGACCGACCCCATCGATCTCAAATTGGCCGTGCTATGAGAACGCTGTTCATTTGCCATGACAGTCACTTCCCAAACGCAATACAATCGAGAGGTATACCATTGGTAATACAGAATACCATGCCGGTCCCTGCATGTCAAATCGTCACGCCACGAAACCCACGTTACCTCAAAGGTCAATTTCAGGTAAACAATAAAATTTGCAGCCTGGGGAAATTTGTGCTAAAATGGGTTATAATGTAAGTACCGCCGGTACGTATATTGACCGCTCGCTCACAGAATTGAGGTGGAAAGATGAATCTGCTTGACATCTTGAGGGACATGATCAAAGGTAAGCCCATCTTGTTTTTGCTTATTTTCTTCTTCATCGGATGTCTTCTGGGCTGGTGGGTAATGGGCTACATCGTCTGGCCTGTGCAATACGCGGGCGAAGCGCACAGCTATGACTTGACCGCTCCCGAAAAGGAGAGATATGTCGTCATGGTTGCAGACTCCTACAAAATGACGGGGGACAGCGTTGAAGCCAAAAAGCAGTTTGCGGATTGGAACAGCAGTGAGCTTGGCCTATTGCTGGCGAACGTATCCGCAAACTTGCGTGTACAAGGGCAGACGGAACAAGCGCAGCGTGTCGAAGATTTGGCAAGTCTCCTGGTGGCAGGAACGGTTGCGCCGCTCCCAACGCAGGACACTGAGACGCCGCCTTCAGTTCAGCAGGAAATTCCAGCTCAATCCATTGCTCAATCCGGCGGTTTCCCGCTCATGAGCATCATCCAGATTTGCATCGGGCTGGTGGTCATTCTGATTGTCATCGCCGCAATCCTTTTCGTCGTCGATCTTCGCCGCCGCGGACCACGGTCGGAGAAACCCCGCTTCGACGCGCACATCATCATTGCGGATGCCGAAAAAGATGAGACTGCGATTGGCCATTTCCGTAGCAGATATTCCCTTGGCGATGACAATTACGACGAGTCGTTCAGTCTTGAGACTGAGGAAGGCGAGTTTCTCGGCGAGTGTGGAGTCGGTATTTCCGAGACGATCGAATCCGGTCCACCAGATAAGGTAACCGCCTTCGAGGTCTGGCTGTTCGACAAGAGTGGGATCCGCACGGTGACCAAGGTACTCATGAGTGAGTTCGCCTTCAATGAACCCAGCTTGCGGGACAAGCTGGCTCCCAAAGGGGATGCCTTGCTCGCACAGGAAGGCATGACGTTCGCTATCGAAACCGAGACGTTCGATATGGAAGTTCGGGTGACCGAAGTGAGCTATGGAACGGAAGGTGAATATCCGCATAGCTACTTCGAGACTCTGGCCGTGGAATTGATAAGCAGAGCACACGACAACACAGCTTAGCCATCGGCAACTGCCCGGTCACTCGATCAGCGCACTCGGCCACGTATGGGGGGTGGGACGCTCGTTCTTTCTGTTCCGTCCCCCATCTGTTTTTCCACTGTGCCGGCACCACTCAGTGTCACATCCACTCCCCCACATCGAAAAGCCGGCTGTACTCCTGCGCAGCGTAACGGTCCGTCATGCCCGCAATGTAATCACAAACCACGCGATGCAGGCCCCGCTCATCGAGTAGAGATTGCGTAAGGTCAGGCAATTGGCGAGGTTCCGCACAATAGGCGTCAAACATCCTTTCGATGATCTGTTTCGCCTTCATCGTACGCCGCATCAGCCGGTAGTCCAGGTAAAAATTGTGCAGCAGACAATCCTTCAATTGTCGATTCTGCGCTTCCAACTCCTTCGAAAAACCCACAATGTTATACCCAAGCGCCCGGACCTGCTCTACCGATACGATGCCCTCGACACGGAGACGCCGGTCGGTCTCCTCAACCACATCTTCGACTTCCTGTCGAATCAGGCACCGAATCACCCCGTAACGCACCATGTCTGGCAGATCGTTGCCCGGTTGAGATCCACTGTGCTCGACAGACTTGTCCCACAACGCCTGACCGGCGAGCATGGCCGGGCGGAGTATCCCCGCACGAAGGCCATCGTCCAGATCATGGGAATTGTAGGCGATTTCGTCTGCTACGTTCACGATTTGAGCCTCCAACGTACCCCGTAGATGTGGATCGAACCCCTCGAAGATGCTCCGGTCGAAATCCGTCTCATGCTTGACCATGCCTTCGCGAACTTCCCAGGTCAGATTCAGCCCGGGAAAGTTGGGGTAGCGGCTTTCCAACTGTTCCACAATCCTGAGTCCCTGCCAGTTATGATCGAACCCACCATGACCAGCCATAAGCTCATGGAGTGTCTGTTCGCCAGCGTGGCCAAACGGCGTATGGCCTAAATCGTGCGCCAGCGCAATCGCTTCAACCAGGTCCTCGTTCGCCTGGAGAATTCTCGCGATGCTCCTGCCGATCTGCGCTACTTCCAGCGTGTGCGTGAGACGCGTTCGGTAGTGATCACCTTCCGTGTTGACAAAGACCTGGGTTTTGTACTCCAGTCGCCGAAACGCTTTCGTATGGATTACCCGGTCTCGATCTCGTGCGAATCGTGAACGGTAAGGAGCTTCGTCCTCTTGATAGTCCCTCCCCCTGGAGAAACGGCTCAACATGGCGTACGGAGCCAATCTTTCCAGCTCGGCATCTTCGAACATCTCACGTGTCTGTAGCATGTCTCCTCCTTCCGACGCGCGCAAACTCCAACCAGACTCAACGGGGAATCGACCGAGCACTTGATACGCTCATGGTACTACACCCAATTCCAAACCCCAAAATACCACCTCCCGCAGCGGATGGGATATTGAGAAATCGCTGTGGCTGTGCCTAACAAGCATGCGCATGCGCGATCCCCTGTACAAAAATCTTTGACATCCCACCGTTTGTTTGCTACAATGCGGGTCAGTACAACAGTGTAGTGCTGTTTCCAAGCAAACGTCGCACCCGCTGTTCCAACACAGTAAAGCGTGCCAATCAGATCACTGGCAATTCGGCAATGCTTGGTCCAGGGAGGCCATTCTGAATCTCTAGTTCACCCCGTACACGGAGGAAGAGGGACGATGAGAAACGGCGACAGCATGGATTGGGACGACGACACATTCACAAGTCGTCCATCGCCACGTTATATAACGCTCACCATGCGCCAGGGCCCTAACCCAGGCCACAGGTTCACGGTACAAAAGAGCAACGTCACGATCGGCCGGCTCCCAACGAACGACATCGCGATTTCCGACCAGCAAGTGTCCCGCCATCATGCGAGTATCACCTGGGACAATGACCAGTTCATCATCCGTGATCTGGGCAGCGCAAACGGCACTGCGGTCAACGGAACGATCCTGACGGGACCGTGCCCATTGCGCGATGGGGACGTGATCAACCTGGGTGAAATCGTGCTGACATTTCAGGGTACGGCTGAGATGCCGGGTGTGGACCCAGCGCCCTATTCACGGATTAAAAGCACTCCTGCGAACGTATCCCACGTCATGCCTGGCGGCTCTTCGCTTGAGATGCTATCGGGCACGATGGAAATGGATGGCTATCCGCGGAAGCGTGGTGGAAACACACTGTGGCCGATTCTCATCGGCGTCGGTATGGCCCTGTTTCTGGCACTGGTTTTCGTCGCAGTTATCATGGTAATCGTCCTGAGCCAGACATCGTCAGCGCCCCAGATTGCTGTACAACAACCGCTCAACGGCGCGGAAGCACCGCTAGGAAGTCCGGTGTTGATACTTGCGTCAGCAACCGACCGTAAAGGCGTAACCCGTGTCGAGATCTGGGCGGATGGTGACCTGCAGGCCAATATCACCAGCAACCAGCCCGGTGGCCAGAATATCCTGATGGTGCAACATCCGTGGGTTCCGGCTAGCAATGGCATACACCATCTCGCTCTCAAAGCGTTCAATGCGGCCGGCCAGTCCAGCGAACCCGTCGATCTGGAGATTATGGTGACTGGGCAACAACAGATGATGCCGCAAGCGTCACCTTCTCCAACAACCACACCTACGGTAACTCCGCTCGTAATGCTCAGCGCGACGCCGACCACGATTTCACTGGTCCCGCCAACCGCTACGGCGGTCAGTTGCGCTAACGAGGCCTCATTCGTCGCCGATGTGACTGTGCCAGACAACACCGTTTTTCAGCCAGGAGCACGAATTGACAAGACTTGGCGCATTCGCAACAACGGCACTTGTTCCTGGGGAACGGGATATCGACTGGTTTTCGTATCTGGCAACAAGATGGGAGCTCCCGACAACCAGCCGGTGGTTCCGACAGCGCCCGGCGGCACGACAGATGTCACCGTCACGATGTACGCACCTACCGGTTACGGTACGCACACCGGTGTCTGGCGGATGGTCGATACCAATGGCGAACCCTTTGGACAACAGTTCACGATCGTTATCCAGGTTCCGTCACCGTATACGCCGACTCCAATCGTCACACCGACCAATACCCCTTTGCCTGGCCCGTTGGTCAGCATTTCTGCGGACCGAGACCACATCACTGCAGGAGAGTGCACCACAGTCCGTGCCAGCGTAGAGGGTGTCAAAGCCGCGTGGCTGAATGGGGAAGGCATCGGAGGAGGCCGCATGGACAAAGAAGTGTGTCCGTGCGCTGATACCACGTATTCGGTGGATGCCGAACTGGCAAACGGCGAACACGTCGTCAAGTCCGTCACGATCTATGTGGAAGGAAGCTGCTCCGTGGCCAAGGCGGACCTGGTCATCCGTGATCTGCTGGTAACGGACGGTAATACCGACCCCACAGTCGGAGAGACCATTGAAGTACGGTTGCGTATCAAGAACCAGGGCAACGTTACCGCACGAGATATTGTAACGATCTGGCGGCCTTATGGAGAAGGATCGAGCAAGAATATCCGGGAAGAGCACATTGACCGCCTCAACCCTGATGAGGATCATAATTTCTATTGGGATTTCACGTATGATACGGATGGTGAGTTCAAGACGTTCGCAAAAGTCGACTACACTAACAACGTTGACGAAGCCGAGGAGGACAACAACACCAAGACACTCAAAATCCATGTGAGAGATTAAGGTTATGTGTCTCTGATCACGCAATCTCATTTGACCCCGTAGCGGGTCAGCGAGGAGGGACAAGATGAACCAAAATGGTGAAACCTTCGTGAGAGGGCAATCGCCCAGGGCAGTGACCCTTACTATGAGACAGGGCCCTGGAACAGGACAGCGTTTTGTTGTGAGTCAGGAACACGTAAGCATCGGAAGATCTCCGGACAATGATGTGTCCATATCCGACCAGCAGATTTCGCGTCATCACGCCACCATCACCTGGGAAACCAATCAGTTTGTCATTCGCGATTTGAACAGCGCCAATGGGACGACGGTCAATGGAACGACACTGGTTGGCCCGTGTCCGCTGCGCGATGGTGACGTCATCGGCTTCGGCGATGTCATGCTCACCTTCCAGGGCACCACGGGAATGACCGATCATGGGAGCAGTGAAACCTACATGCGCCCCAGTCCGTCGCCCTCGCCCCCACCCGCAGTACCACCTGTACAACACGGAACGATTCCGATCCCGCAGCAGACAAAAGGGCGTAGTGCATTGCCGGTCGTGATCGGCGCAGGAGCGGCAATCATTGTCGGCCTTGCTATCATCGTCGGTCTGTTTCTTTTCTTCACATCCAAGTCGCAATCACAGACAGGCCCAAAGATCAGCATCCAACAACCACCCAGCGGAGCGCAGGTTCAACTCGGCCAACCGGTGAATGTTCTGGCCTTGGTCAAGGATCCCAAAGGCGTCACGCGTGTCGAGCTCTGGGTTGACAACAAACTCCAGGACACGATGGCCAGCAATGTCCCCGGCGGGCAAGAAGAATTGCTCGTACAGCAAAGTTGGACGCCGGCATCGAGCGGTGCACACACGATCTCACTGCAGGCGTTCAATGCAGATGGTGAGATGAGCCAACCTGTGAACATCACGGTCAACGTGGTAGGCAGTGATCAGGGAGGCACCCCTGTCTCCACTTCACCGGTGTCCACCGTTGCGGCTACGGGCACGCCTGAACAGCCGTCCGCGTGTACGAACAACGCCACCTTCGTCGCAGATGTAACGGTTCCTGACAATTCGATCTTCCCGCCAGGCGGACGCATCGACAAAATCTGGCGACTGCGAAACTCGGGGACTTGTCCCTGGCAAACGGGATATCAGTTGATCTTCGTGTCGGGCGACAAGATGGGAGCACCCGACGGTCAGGCGGTGGTGCCCACTGCGCCCAACGGAACCACCGATATTACGGTGACGATGTATGCACCCAGTTCGCCCGGTGTCTACAAAGGTGTCTGGCGAATGGTGAGCAACACCGGACAGCAATTCGGCCAAAACATCACGATCCTCATCCAGGTGCCGTTCCCAGACACACCCACGCCGACAATCACAGCCACTTCACCTGCTCCACCAGGCCCAGTTGTACAGCTCTCTGCGGATAGCGGGAATATCGCCGCCGGTGACTGTACGATGATCCGCGCCTCGGTGCAGAATGTAAGTGCGGCATGGCTGGATGGAGAAGCAATTGTGGGGGGCTACAAAGAGAAACAGGTCTGCCCATGCAACGACACAACCTACAATCTGGAGGCGGTCCCGCCCAGCGGCCCGCACATCTTCCGCAACGTAACGGTGCACGTGACTGGCATCTGTGCGGCAAATAAGCCGGACCTGGTTGTGAAAGAACTGAAGGCGGACGATGTAACCCCTCTTAAGGGCAATCCCGTCAACCTGCAGATGCGGATCAAGAACGAAGGAGGCACGGCGGCCTCTAACTTCGCGGCAGCATGGCGCCCGTTCGGTCCGGGCACAACCACCTGGATCATCGTCGCCGATAACATCTCGCTCAACCCCGGCGAGGACAAGTGGATCAACTGGAGCTACACGTACGCTGACGCCGGCGTCAATGATTCCAAGGGGGTCGTCGACTACCTCAACAACGTCGACGAGAACAATGAAGGCAACAACCATCAAAACCTGACCATCGACGTCAAATCGTTAATCGTTCCCGGCCCGGGTATTCTCACGGCCATCGCCCCCGGCCCACTTATGCCGCTCGATCCCGGTATACTGACGGCGATTGCACCGCAACCAACGCTGCAGTTGAACCCTGGCGTACTGACGGCCATCGCTCCCGGCCCACTTATGCCGCTCAACCCGGGACTACTGACGGCCATTGCACCGGGACCGTAACACAAGTAAATCTCCGCGCAGGAGGCCTGACGCTCGTGCAGGCCTCCTCGTTTTCCCAGATATCGCGGAGCCGAGACGATTTGCCAAGAATGAAGAACTGTGCTAGAATAAGCCTCGTTGCAGTAATGGGGGATCGTCTAATGGTAGGACAGCTGACTCTGGATCAGTAAGTCGGGGTTCGAATCCCTGTCCCCCAGCTGGAAGCGCCGAATCCGACTAATGGACTGTTAGCCGGATTTTTTGTTTGCGACTGACTGATCTTCATCTGTCGTGTCTGGCTGACTCTTAGCGCGACATCAGCGGCACATTCTCGCTTCAGTGAGACTCTACAACGAACACTGCAAATCCTGACCTTGCCCCCGTTTTGTGGAGTGGTAGAAAAGCCACTACAATGAAAGCGGGAGGGAAGGATGACAAGCAAACGTCGGACATTCACCAAGCAGTTCAAGCAGGAAGCTGTTGCGCTGGCGGCAGCCGCTGATCGTCCGGTCAGCGAGATCGAACGCGATCTGGGTTTGCCGCGTGGTCTCCTGTATCGCTGGCGGCGCGAATTGGCGAGTGACGGAGAACATGCCTTTCCGGGCCATGGCA
>ENA-OSEO01001917-OSEO01001917.1-sediment-metagenome-genome-assembly--contig:-NODE-1917-length-33214-cov-4.472946_pt1 | contig 33214 bp, 30 predicted proteins | sample MGYA00237883_ERZ534232 | MGnify/ENA metagenome assembly ERZ534232 | reverse complement strand
GGGGGGCACGTCCTGGCTCGAGCCCATGGGCATGACCCAGTCGATGTTATCCAGGGCGTCGCTCACCCTGGCCGCCAGGGCGATGTCAGCCACCCGGGTGGGGCGGATCTCCAGGCTCAGGGCGTCCTGGGTGTTGGGACTGGCCGTGGAGGTGCCGTAATAGCTGTTGCGGCCCGCCACATCGAGGCCGGGCCGCCCCTGCCGGTCGTAGAGGTGGAACCCGTTGGGCGCGGTGGCCAGGCACTTCTTGACCAGGAACTCCGGGACCCTGACCAGTTCGCCCTTGACCAGGGCTCCGGCCTGCTTGAGCATGTTCCGGGCCCCCTGGTGGAGCACCTTGAAGCCGATCTTGTCCATGATCCCGAAGGCGGTCCGCCTGATCTGCCAAATCTGATCGTCGCTCAGGACCCGGAACATGACCGGACCCCCTTCCAGGCTGCGGCTAGTCGGCATGCTCGACCTCTTCCTGTCTCGGGTTTCCGGTAAAGGCCGCGGGCCCGCCCGCCCGGCCCGCCGCCGAGCCTGCCTCAGCCGCGGCTCAAGACGGCCGCCTGGTTCAGGAGGGCCTTGTGCTCGCTGACGTAGCTGACCAGCGCCTCCTCCACCTGGGGATCGATCCCGGGTTTGACGTAGTTGGCCAGGCGCCTCTCCATGATCGCCGTGGCCTTGACGTCGGCCCGCTGCATCCCGGCCCGCTTCCAGTTCCCGTATCCCTGGCGGTTCATCAGCTCGGGGATGAAGTACTCGGTCCGGCAGCGCTCCAGGGTCCGCTTGCGGGTCAGGTACTGGCCGCCGATGCCGACCTCCTTGACCTCCTCCAGGTCAATGGCCTCCTCGGAGACCTCAATCGGCTTCAAGAGCTGGCGGACCATGCCGCACAGCTCCTCGTCGGCGATGAACTTCTCGTAGCTCATGGCCACGAACGAGCCCAAGATGCCGCAGGAATGGAGGATGAAGTTGAGGCCGTTGCGGACAGCGGTGACCATTATCAGGGCCGATTCCATGCCGGCCTGGATGTCCGGGAAATGGGCGTCGGTCAGGTCCCCGCCGCCGCGGCTGGGCAAGCCGTAAAACCGGGCCATCTGGGCCGTGGCCCCGGCCAGGACGGCCGTTTCCGGGGCGCCGATGGAGATAGTGCCGACCCGCATGTCCATGGGGCAGGAGGCGGCTCCGTAGATGATGGGCAGGCCCGGCTTGATAAGCTGGGCCAGGGCGATCCCGGCCATTATCTCGGCGTTCTGCAGGGCTAAGACCCCGGCCATGGAGATGGGGCCCGAAGACCCGGCCATGACGCAGCAGGCGATCAGGAGCGGCTGGCCGAAGCGGGCGTACTCGATGATCGCCCCGCTGGCCTCCTTGGAGTACTGGAGCGGGGACGAGGGCGAGATGGCCCCGACCGTGACCGGCCGGTCGACGATCTTGTCCAGGCCCCCGAAGGCCAGGCCGGCCATCTCCATCGTGTCCCGGCAGGCCTGCCGGTTGAAGCTGCAGCCCATGAAGGGCTTGTCGCAGAGGGTGATGTTGGCCAGGAGCATGTCCAGGTAGGAGGTTCGGGGGTCCAGGTCCCAGGGCTCGACCATGAGGAAGGAGTTCATGTCGATCTGCCTGGAGGTCTGGACCAGCTTGCAGATGTTCTGGTAGTCCTCCAGACTGGCCGGCCGCTGCTCGCCCAGGTTGGTGACGATGTAGGGCGGACCGTAGCCGGGCAGGAAGATGAAGCCGTCCCCGCCCACGGTGACGCTCTTGCCCGGGTCCCGCCCGTTGATTTCGAACTCCGAAGGGACCGAGGCTATGGCCATCCGGACGTCGCGCTCGGTCAGGAAAACGGTCTTCTGCTCCACCCTGACCCCGTGATCGCTGAAGATCTCCAGGGCCTCGGGATCGTGGAAGGCCACCCCGACGTCCCTCAGGATCTCCATGGAGGCGCTGTGGAGCCTGTGGATGTCCTGCTGGGAAAAAGGACGCATTCTCTCGTACATTTCTCCCCCCGAACGGACCGGCGGCTGACCCGATTATGGCCGTCCCAGACCCTGTATCCTTAACCTCTGATTACCCTAAGGTATCTCCGCCTCAGGTCAAGGCACAAAATGCCCGCCTGGCTCCCCGAGCGGCTCTAGTCCCTGCAAGACCGGGAAAACCGCGTCTCAAAAAAATGACGGCTCGCCCCGTGTCCGGCCGCGAGCCCCTCGCCTTGACCAGAAAAGTGCTTGACCGGGCCGGCCGGTCCGGATATATTGTTGTTAAAGCAACGTTGCTCTAGCAACAGAATTGGAGCCGGAATGGCTGTCAGTCCCAAGCGCTTCCCTCTGGATCGCTCACCGGCCTACTGGATCAACCGGCTGGCCAGGGACCTGGCCGGCTTCCTGCACCGTAGCTTCCTGGCCGCCGGCTTTGACGTCACCGCGCCGCAGTGGGCCGTGCTCAACCGGCTCTGGGAGGAGGAGGGCCTGCATCAGAGCGACCTGGCCGCCCGAATCGTCAGGGACCGACACAACCTGGCCCGGATCATCTGGGGCATGGAGAAGAAGGGCCTGATCAGACGGGAGGCAGACCCCAGGGACAAGCGCCTGCAGAGGGTCTACCTGACCCAGGCGGGCCGGGATCTCCAGGACCGGCTGGTCCCCCTGGCCAGGCGGGCGGCCGGCCAGGCCCTGGCCGGGATCCCGGCCGCGGATCTGGAGTCACTGCAGCGGATCTACGACCGGGTGATGGAGAACCTGGACCTCGAAGCTCAGTCTTGAACCGGTTGAATCAGCTAAAGGCAAAGGAGCCGGAATATGTTCGCCCTTTGGGCGGTCCTCTTTCTGGTCTGCCAGGCTCTCAGAATCGTCTACGAGCTGCTCAAGTCCAGGGGACTCATCGCCGAGGGAAGCCGGGCCGTGGCCTGGCCGATGACCGCGATCATGGTCCTCCTCTGGGTCTCCTGGTTCAGCCTCTGCGAGGCGGACCCCCGCCGGCTGAGTCTGCCCGGCTGGCTGAGCGGCCTGGGCCTGGGCCTTTTTGGCGCCGGGGTCCTCATCTTCCTGATCGCCCTCTTCCAGCTCAGGGGCTTCAGCGGCCGGAAGGTGCTAATCACCAGGGGCTTGTTCAGCAAGATCAGGCATCCCATGTACCTGGGCTTCCTGCTCTGGCTGGTCGGCTACCCCCTCTTCCAGAAGGCCGCCTCGGCCCTGGTCACCGTCCCGCTGTGGATGGTCCTGGTCCTGATCTGGCAAGCCTTCGAGGAAAAGGAGCTTTTGGCCCAGCATCCGGATTACATAGATTATAGGGAGAGGACTTGGTTTTAAGCCGACAGGAAACCCTTGGTCGCTAAGCTCGACAGGCGACCAGGCTCTCCATCTTCTCGGCCCAGTTGACCTTGAGCTTCAGGGCCCGCCCCTGCTTGTTGGTCGCGACCACGTAACCCTTGTCCAGCCCAAATTCAAATAATTCCTTTGTTATCTCCACGTCCCGTCGGCAGTACTCGATCAGCTTGTCCATCTCCCCGTTCCTGAACCACTCCACGGCCTGGAGGCCGTCGGCGCTCTTCTTCGCCCCTAAGGTGTTTTGGGCCAGATGGTCCAGGGAGACCCTGAAGCCGAAGGCCTTGTGGAACTCCTCCAGCAGGTCCAGGCAGGGCAGCCTGGAGAAGTCCAGGTCGGTGTAGGCCGAAAGGACCTGGAAGTCGAAGCCCTTCAGGTTGAAGCCGACGACGAGGGGCAGCTCCTTTAGCCGCTCGATCAGCCGGGGGGCGTCCTTCTCCTCGAAGACCCGGTACTCGCCGGCCAGGCCGTCGTAGAGCACGGCCACGGAGAGGCCCATCAGCCGGGCGTTGGACCAGCCGCCCACCTCCTGGGCCAGGCGCTGTGTCTCGATGTCCAGCACGCCGAAGGGCGGCCGGGCTGGGCCGGCCGGCTCGACCACCGGCTCAGGCGGCTGGATGGGCTTGGGCTCCTCACGGGCCCCGGCCCAGGGCCGCAGGCCCAGCAGGGCCTCCAGCACGACCAGGCAAGCGGCCTTGTCCAGGGGCTTGTTGCCCGAGCCGCACTTGGGCGAGTGGATGCAGGAGGGGCAGCCCTCCTCGCAGGGGCAGGCGGCGACCATCCGGCGGGCCTTGTCCAGCAGCTCCTCGATCCGGCCGAAGCAGGCCTTGGCCAGACCGACCCCGCCGGGGTAGCCGTCGTAGATGAACACGGCCGAGCGCTCCAACTGGGGATGGTGGGGGTAGGCGATGCCACCGACGTCGTTGCGGTCGCAGAGGGCCAGGAGCGGGAACATGGCGATGGCCGCGTGCTCCATGGCGTGGATGCCCCCCATGAAGTGGCCCCGCTCGGCCACGACCAGGTCCTTGATCGTCGGCTCCAGCTCGACCCAGAGGCCGACGGTCTCGAAGGTCTGGGGCGGCAGGTCCAGGGGGTGGGTCGAGAGGAGCTCCTGGCCGCGGATGCGCCGCTTCTCGTAACCGACGACCTGCTCGGTGACCTTGAGCCGGCCCAGGCGGACCACGAAGCGGGCCGTGGGCCGGGAGGCCAGGACCTCCAGGATCTCGGTCTCCTTCTCCGACTGAGCCCGGGTGTAGTAGTCCACCTCGACCGGGTGGGCCAGGATGTCCCGCTGGTCCAGGTCGAGCTGGTCGACCAGGTACTGCTGGCCCAGGTGGAGGTAGATCGCCCCGGGGTGGGCCTCCTTGAAGGCCCTGGAGCCGTCCAGGGTGCCGATGACCCGCCGGCCCTGGGCCATCATGATGGCGTAGCTCTCGCCGACGCTGCGGATGTCCACCCGGGAGTGGGGCCGGCTCAGCCGGGCCAGGTAGAGCTTGCCCTCCAGGGTGGCCACCAATTGGTTGCGCCTCTCCAGGTCTTCTAGAAGCTCCGGGGTCCGGGAAAGGCCGAAGGACTCGTCGTCCGCGGCCAGGGGCAGCTCGGCCGCGGCGCAGACCAGGTGGGGGCCGACCACCTCCCGGTTGTCCGGGTCGACCACGGCCGGCTCGAAGCCCCGGCCGAAGAAGTCGGCCGGGTGGCGGATGAGGTACTGGTCCAGGGCGTCGGGCTGGGCGATCAGGATCACGGCCGAGGCCCGGTCCGAGCGGCCCACCCGGCCGGCCCGCTGCCAGGTGGCGATGATCGTGCCCGGGTAGCCGACCAGGAGGCAGAGGTCCAGGGCGCCGATGTCGATGCCCAGTTCCAGGGCCGAGGTTGAGACCACGCCGTCCAGCCGGCCCGAGGCCAGGTCGGCCTCGATGCGCCGCCTCTCCGAGGGCAGGAAGCCGGCCCGGTAGGCGCTGACCTTCAGCTCCGGGGCCATGGAGGAGACCCACATGTGGATCAGCTCGGTCACCTTGCGGGCCTGGGTGAAGACGATAGTCTTGAGGCCGGCCCTGAGGCTGCGGATAAGGAGGCGGGCCGCGGTGTGGGCGGCCGAGAGCTCGGGGTTGACGAAGGTGAAGAAGCGGCCGCTCCGGGGCGCGCCCGACTCTATCACCGGCTCGACCGGCCGGCCGATCAGGGTCCGGCCGAAGTCGGCCGGGTTGTCGATGGTCGCCGAGGAAAGGAGGTACTGGGGCCGGGCCCCGTAGAGCTCGGCCACCCGGTTCAGCCGCCTTATGACCTGGACGATGTGCGAGCCGAAGATGCCCCGATAGGTGTGGGCCTCGTCCAGGACGACCCAGCTTAATTGGCTGAAGAATGGGGCCCACTTGTCGTGATAGGCCAGCAGGCCCAGGTGGAGCATGTCCGGGTTGGTGATGATCACCTGGGGCGGCCGGCTCCTGATCTTGCGGCGCTGGCTGGGCGGGGTGTCGCCGTCGTAGATGGCCGCCTCGACCCTGGGTCCGCCGGCCTTTTCCAGGAAGGCGGCCAGGTCCTGGAGGCCCCGGAGCTGATCCTGCTCCAGGGCCTTCAGGGGAAAGACGAAGAGGGCCTTGGCCTCGGGCCGGCTGAAGAGGCGCTCCAGGACCGGCAGCCAGTAGATCAGGGACTTGCCCGAGGCGGTCGGCGTGGCCACGATGGCGTCCCGGCCCTGGCGGAGGAGGTCCAGGGCCTCGGCCTGGTGGCTGAAGAGGCGGGTCACCCCGCTCCAGGCCAGGGCCTGGGCCAGGGCCGGCGGCAGGGGCGCGGCCGGCTCCTGGAACCTGGCCTCCAGCGGGGCGATGGACTCCCGGTGGACCACCTGGGGGCCGAACTCATTGTCGGTCTCCAGGCCCTTGAGAAAGGCCTCGATCAGCTCCGACTGCTTTAGAGGGCCCGGAGCCACTCGGGTTTCAGGCCGACCCGGCCGCTCAGGGCCCGGTCGAGCAGCTCCAGGGCCGCCTCCTTGCCGCCGGGATAGCGGACCTTGATGGGCACGTAGTTGGAGGCGTGGTTGGCGAAGAAGAGGCCCCGGCTCAGCTCGGTGGCCGAGATCATCTCCCTGAGCTCGCTCAGCATGTCCAGGGGGCCGGGCAGCTCAAACTCGCCCCGCCGGGCCGCCTCGCCCAGGGGCGTGCCCGGGATGAGCATCAGGGTCAGGGCCCCGACATAGTCCGGGTCCATCTCGGTCAGGAGGCGGCCGGTGGCCCGGGCGTGCTCGAGAGAGCCCTCCGGCCCGGCCAGGCCGTTGAGCACGGTCACCGAGAGCTTCATCCCGGCGGCCATGACCCGCCGGCCCTGTTGGATCAGGTTCTGGGCCGTGGCGCCCTTGTTTATCTTCTTGAGAAGCTCGTCCTCGCCAGTCTCCACGCCCAGGTAGACGATGCCCAGGCCCAGCCGCCTGGCCTCCGCGAGCTCCTCGTCGCTCTTGAGGCCGATGGACTTGGCGTTGGCGTAGAGGCCCACCCGCCTGACCCAGGGGAGCTGCCGCCTGATCTCCTCAAGCAGCCAGACCAGCCTGGCCTGGGGCAGGATTAGCCCGTCGCCGTCGCAGACAAAGAGCCGATCCTGGCGGCGCATGTACCGGGCGGCGAAGGCCAGGTCCTGGAGGACGGTCTCCTGGTTCTTGATCCGGAAGCGGACGCCCTTGTAGGTGCCGCAGAAGGTGCACTTGTTGTGGGAGCAGCCCACCGTGACCTGGAGGATGATGGAATTGGCCTCGCTGGGCGGCCGGATGATGAAGCCCTGGTAGTCGAGCCCGTCTTTTTCAACCCGGCAGTCCATGGCTTCGGCTCCCTGCTTTCAATATTAGCATCGCCCCCGGCCAGGGCAAGGGGCCGGGGCCGCGGCCGGGCCGCGGCCGCCAATCTCCCGGCCCTGATCGGGATTATTGGGGCCTCATGTCCCCGGTGGCCAGGAAGCGCTCGTGGAAGGCGAAGGCCTCGGCCAGGAGATGGGGCTCGTGGCCGCCCCGCTCCTTGAGGGCCCGCCGGTAGTAGTCCCAGAGCTGATCCCGGTAGTCGGGGTGGGCGCAAGTGGTGATGATCGCCTCGGCCGCCTGCCGGGGCGTCAGGCGCCTAGTGTCCACCAGGCCCCACTCGGTCACGATCACGTCCACCGAGTGCTCGTTGTGGTCGACGTGGCTGACCATGGGCACTATCCGGGAGACGCGGCCGCCCTTCTGGGTCGAGGGGCAGACGATGAAGGAGATGGCCGCGTTGCGGACGAAGTCTCCCGAGCCGCCGATGCCGTTCATGAGCTGGGAGCCGAACACGTGGGTCGAGTTGACCTGGCCGTAGATGTCCACCTCGACGGCGGTGTTGATGGCGATGACGCCCAGGCGGCGGATGACCTCGGGCGAGTTGGAGATCTCCACCGGCCGGAGCACGATCTTGTCCTTGTAACGGTAGAGGTCATCGAGGAAGCGGGCCTGGCCCTTGCTGGAGAGGGTCAGGGCCGAACCGGAGGCGGCCCAGACCTTGCGCAGGTCGATCAGGTCCAAGACGGCGTCCTGGAGCACCTCTGAGTAGATCTCCAGGTTTTTGAAGAAATTGTTCTCCACGAAGCCCGTCAGGATGGCGTTGGCCACGTCGCCCACCCCGGACTGCCAGGGCAGGTTGGGCGGCATGCGCTCGGACTTGATCTCGTACTGGACGAAGTCCAGGATGTGCTCGGCCATCCGGACCGCGATCTCGTCCGGCGCGGTGAAGATGGGACAGTGATCCCGCTCGTGGGAGAAGACGATGCCGACCACCTTGTCCGGATCCATCTCGATGAAGGGCTTGCCGATGCGGTCCCGGGCCCGGTAGATGGGAATGGGCATTCGGTAGGGCGGGTCTTCGGGGATGAAGATGTCGTGGATGCCCTCCATCTCCTCGGGGAAGGCGTCGGACATCTCGATGATGATCTTCTCCGCCTCCCGGACAAAGGTCGGGGTGTTGCCCACGGACATGGTCGGGATGAGGTGCCCCTTCTCGGTGATGGCCAGGGCCTCGACCACGACCACGTGAACCGGGCCGAGCGAGCCGGAGCGGACCTGGGCCGAGGTCTGGGAGAGGTGCTCGTCCTTGTAGAGGATCTCGCCGGTGTTGATCCTCTGGCGCATGGACTTCGAGCTCATGTAGGGGTGGCGGCTGGCCACCACCCCGGCCTCGGCCAGGACCCCGTCCAGGTCGTCGCCGGTGGAGGCGCCGGCGTAGAGGTTGACCTTGACCCTCTCCCCGGCCTTGGCCCGCTTGGCCAGCTCCTGGGGCACCAGCTTGGGGTAGCCGGCCGGCGAGAAGCCGGAGACGAAGAGGTTGGTTCCGTCCTTAATATGGGCGGCCGCCGTGGCGGCGTTGGTTATCTTGGCCCGCAGGGGCGCGTAGCGAATTCGACCAGAGAACATTTCCTCGTTACTCCCTTGAAAAAACTCCAACCACTGCCGGCAGAGTGGCCTCGAAGCCGGGCAAAGAGAGGTTGCCGAAGTCATTGGTCTCCCACTGGCCATAGGCGACGTAACGGAAGTCGCCGACCCGGACCGCCATCTCGGCCCGGTAGCCTCCGTCCAGGGACATGGCCTGAACCACGCCCAGATCGCTCTCGGCCAGCCAGGAGGCCATGTCCCAGAGGGTATAGGCCCCCTCGGTGCACAGGACCAGGATGTGACCGGCCTGGTCGGTGGCCAGAATGGTCCGGTTGGCCTTCCAGTTGGAATTCCTGATCCGCTTCTGGCCCTTGATGTCCAGGAGCATGAACGACTGGACGGCCTGACCGTAGAGGTTGGCCGCCGGGTCAAAGGGGGTGTAGGCCAGGTCGATCAGGACCGCCTTGGGCAGGGCCGGATTCTGGGGCTCGGCGGCGAAGATGCCCTTCCAGACCGAGAGCAGGCCGCTGCCGATGTTGGTCCCGTCGCGCAGGAGCAGCCCCAGGTGGGTGCCCCGCTCGTCGTACTGGCCGGTGTTGAAGGCAACCAGGGCGCCGGTCTTCTGCTGCCACTGCTCCACCTTGAGCGGCTTGGCCTCGGGCTCGTCCTGGCTGTGGAAGACGCGGAACCTGACCCGCTCCGGGTCGAGCCTGACCACGCCGATGAAGGGCTCGCCCAGGCCGACATATTTGGTCGACTCCACCCGGGTGAAGCTGAGCCCGGGCCGGAGCAGCCGCCAGGTTATCTCCTTGTGCGGCGGTTCGGCCCCGGCCGGCCGGGCGAGGATCACCGCCAGACCGAAAAACAACCAGGCAATGAGACGGGCTCCCCTGAGCATGCCCCGAAGATACCAGATGCCGGGGAGGGGCGAAAGATCTTTTCGGGCGGTGGGCGGCCGCGGCCCGGAGGGGCGGTGGGCCAAAAAAAGCGGGGCCGGGTCTTGGGACCAGGCCCCGCCGCGGTAAAACCAGGACGGGCTCACATGTTGCGGGCGTCGAAGATGCGCTTGGCCTTGCCCTCGGAGCGCTCGATGGCCTTGGGCGGCACCAGCCTGACCGTGACGTTGATGCCGATGACGCCCCTGATCCTGGCGTTGATGGCCTTGGCCACCTCGTCCAGCTTCTCCTCGCCCAGGTCGTAAACCTCCGGCTTGGCCTCGACGTCGACGTGGAGGGCGTCCAGATAGCCCTTCTTCTTGATGATGATGACATACTGGGGCTCGACCTCGGGCACCTCCAGGAGGATCGACTCGATCTGGGAGGGGAAGACGTTGACGCCGGAGATGATCATCATGTCGTCCGAGCGGCCCAGGACCTTGTGCATGACCACCAGGCTCCGGCCGCAGGAGCAAGGCCGGCGCGAGAGGGTGGTGATGTCCCTGGTCCGGTAGCGCAACAGGGGCATGGCCCGGCGCTGGATGGCCGTGAAGACCAGCTCGCCCTGCTCTTCCAGGCCGACCGGCTCCTCGGTGACCGGGTCGATGATCTCGGGGAAAATGTGGTCCTCGTTGACGTGCAGCCCCGGGGTGTCGCCCTCGCAGGAGAAGGAGACGCCCGGACCCATCATCTCGGTCAGGCCGTAAGCCTCGTGGGCGGCGATGCCCATCCGCTCCTCGATCTCCTGCTTCATCTCCAGCGACCAGGGCTCGGCCCCGAAGACGCCAACCCTTAAGGGCAGCTTCTGGAAGTCGACCCCCATGTCGGCCGCCCTCTCGGCAATGGTCAAGCCGTAGGAGGGGGTAGAAAAGAGAACCGTGGTCCCGAAGTCCTTGAGCAGGGTGACCTGGCGCTCGGTCATGCCCGATGAAGCCGGGACGATGGCGCAGCCGATGCGCTCCGCCCCCTGATGGAAGCCCAGGCCGCCGGTGAAGAGGCCCATGCCGTAAGCGTTCTGGACGAGATCATCCGGCCTGACTCCGGCCGACCAGAGGTTGCGGGCCATGCACTCGGCCCACTGGTCCAGGTCCTCCCTGGTGTAGGGGCCGGTGATGGGCTTGCCGGTCGTGCCCGAGGAGGCGTGAATCCGGACCACCTCATTCATGGGCACGGCGCACAGCCCGAAGGGATAGTGGTCCCTCAGGTCGGTCTTGACCGTGAAGGGCAGCTGGGCCAGGTCCTCCAGCTTCTGGATGTCCTCGGGCTTGACCCCCTTCTCATCGAACTTCTGCTTGTAGTGGGGGACCCTCTCGTAGACCCACCTGACCGTCTCCTTGAGCTTCTCCAGCTGAAAGGCCCGCATCTGCTCCAGAGGCATGGTTTCGAACTTCTCGTCCCAGTACTTCTTCACTTTCTACCCTCCCTGGCGCTCGCGCCGGCCGCTCCCCCCCAAGGAGCCAGCCCCGTGGCTAGAACAGATCTTCCCCCTGGCCCAAACTGACCGGACGGGTGTAAATCGTCTTGAACTGGGCGGCCACGAGGGGGTCCTCGTAGCAGCTGGTGCACCCGTCCTGACCCGGCTTGGCTGAGGCGTCAAAGGGCTCCAGATGGACCTGGAAGCCGAGGCCCTGATACTCCTCGACGGCTTCACTCAACCGCGGCTCGCTGGCCGTGAACTGGCGCGACCAGCCCCGAGCTCTCAGCTCCTCGTCCCGGGCCGGCGTCACTCCGCAAAAGCCGGCCTGGTCCATCCAGCCCTCCCCAAGTGTGATCAGAATAGATCGTCCAGGTCATCCCCTCCGCCGCCGGCTCCGTCGCCGGGCGGCATCTTGCCGTGGCGCTGGAGATAGGCCTGAACCAACTCCGACTCTGCCTTTGAATACATCTTGTCTTCGTGAAATTCAAAGAATTTCGCCCCGGAGCCGCCCTCAAATCGCTCCAGAAGCTCCTGTCTGAGGTTCATGACGCCCTTTATGCTCAGGATTTCTCTGGCTTCGTCGTAAAGGATAAAGGCCCCCTCGGTCTCGGGCGCGTTCTGGATATTGGCCTCGTCAAAGGGCAGAAGGGCCTCGGGCGGCTCGGGCGGGCCGGCGATGGTCAGCCTCAGGTCGCACTGGAGGCAGCGGGCCGCCTCGGCCCTGGCCGCCGCCTCATCAAAGCCGGAGGCCACCTCGGCGAATCCGCTTCTCAGGTCGGGCTCCAGGCGGGGCATGGCCAGACGCGGCCGGGCGGCAAAGCCCTCCTCCCGGCCGATCCGGGGCTCGGGCGTGACGGCCTCGGCCAGGGAGAGGTCCAGCTCGCCCGTCCCGCCCAGGTGCCGGTCAATGGCCGCCGCGGCCCGGCGGCCCGCGGCCACGGCCTCGACCACCGAACCGGGCAGCCTGGCCGCGTCGCCGCCGGCGAAGAGGCCGGGCAGGCTGGTGGCCAGGGTCTCTGGGTCGACCTGGGCCAGGCCGTGGCTCAGGGCCGCGCCCAGTTCCTCCAGCAGGCCCAGCTCCGGGGCCTGGCCCACGGCCAGGACCACGCTGTCCGCCTCCAGGCTCTCCAGCCGGCAGTCGTCGTAGCTGGGGTTGAACCGGCCCCGCTCGTCAAAGACGCTCAGGCAGGCCATGAACTCCACGCCCGCGGCCCGGCCGTCCTGGCTGAGGATGGCCCGGGGACCCAAGGAGTTGATGACCCTGATCCCCTCCTCCTCGGCCTCGGCCACCTCCCAGGCGTGGGCCGGCATCTCCTCGCGCCTCTCCAGGCAGACCAGGCTGATCTCCCCGGCGCCCAGGCGCCGGGCGGTCAGGGCCACGTCGATGGCCACGTTGCCGCCGCCCACGACCACGACCTTGCCACCCAGCTCGGGCGGCCGGCTGGAGCGGACCTGCCTCAGGAAGTCCACCCCCCAGAGGACCCCCTGGGCCTCGGCTCCGGGAATGTCCAGCCGGCGGCTGAGCTGGGCCCCCGGGGCCAGGAAGACGGCCTGGAAGTCCTTGAGCTCCCCGGCCGCGGCCTGGTGGCCGGTCTTCAGGGTCACGCCCAGGGCCAGGATGTCCCCGATCTCCTGGTCCAGGACCGCCTCGGGCAGGCGGTAGGCCGGGATGCCGTAACGGAGCATGCCGCCCGGCTGGGGGGCCGACTCGAAGACAACCACCTCGTGGCCCAGCCTGGCCAGGAAAAAGGCGGCCGTCAGGCCGGCCGGCCCGGAGCCGACCACGGCCACCCTCTTGCCCGTGGCCGGGCCGGTCTTGAGCCTCTTCTTCCAGGCGGTGGAGCCGCTGTCCGCGGCGAAGCGCTTCAGGCCGCAGATGGCGATGGGCTCGTTGACCTGGCCCCGGCGGCAGACCTCCTCGCAGGGGTGGACGCAGACCCGGCCCAGGACGCCCGGCAGGGGCGTCTTCTCCCGGATCAGGGCCAGGGCCTCGTCGGCCCGTCCGGCCTTGATGGCCCGGACGTAGTTGGGCACGTCCAGCCCGGCCGGGCAGGCCGCCCGGCAGGGCACCAGGTCGGCCTCATAGGTCGCGGCCCGGACGCCCTTGTCCATGATCGCCCCGGTGGGGCAGACCTCGACGCAGGCCGTGCAGAACTTGCAGCCCGACTCGGCCAGGCTCGGGGCCAGGGAGCCGACCACGACCCGGCCCTGCCCGTCAAAGACGAAGCCGTAGGCGCCCACCCCCCTCAGGTCCTGGCAGGCCCTCAGGCAGCGGGTGCAGCCGATGCAGAGGTTGTAGTCGCGCTCGAAAAGGGGCTCGTCCTTGATGACCGGCAGATCGGTCGGCTGCCAGCGCCTGACCGCCGGATCAATGCCCACGTACTTGACCAGGTTCTGGAGCTCGCAGTGGCCGAACTGGGGACAGCAGCGCTCGGCCTCGGGCACGTTGGACGAGCACTGGCTGCGCGAGCAGCCCTCGGCCTGGGCGCAGGTCAGGCAGGCGTGGGGGTGATCGTTGAGGATGGGGACCAGCTTCTCCCGGCGGATGGCCCTGAGCCGGTCGGAATCGGTGGTCACCTTGAGACCCGCGGCCGCCTTGGTAGTGCAGGCCGGCTGGGGCTCGGCCTGGCCGGCGATCTCGACGACGCAGAGGCCGCAGCCCGAGGCCTCCTTAGGCGAGCCGGGGGCGTTCTCGATGCGCTGGCCGCCGCGATAGACCGCCTCCACCGGCTTGAGGCCGTCCATCGAGGGCAGATCGGGATGGTGGCACAGGCTGGGGATGTAAATCCCGGCCGCCCGGGCCGCTTCCAGGACGGTCGCCCCTTCCGGGGCGCTGACCTCCTGGCCGTCAATGGTCAGGCTGATCAGGGCCATGCCTCCCCCAGAAGAGGTCTTACCAGGAGTGAGCGATCGCTCCGGCCTTACAGGCCTCGACGCAAGGCAGGGGCGGCCTGGAGCTGGCCGGCTTGCACTGGGCGCAGGCGTACTTGAGCTTCTTGCGCTGGGCCTCGCCGATCACGGCCACCGGCTCCTCCCGGAGGGGGTCGTTGGGGTCCTCCTCGAGCACCTCGAAGGCCCCGGCCGGGCAGACCGGGACGCAGTCGCCGCAGCCGTTGCACCTGTCCGTGTCAATGGTGATGAAGAACTCGCCCGAGCCGTCCTTGTAACCGTAGTTGGCCAGCATGACTGCTCCTGAAATGAGGCCGCGCCCCTCAGGGGCGCGGCCGGTTCGGTTACTTCTTGGCGCCTTTCTTGATCAGGGCCTCGGCAAAGAGGGCCGCGCCCATGGCCCCGGCGATCTGGCTGTCGTACTTGGACTGCAGCGACTTGATGCCTATCTCCTTCTCCAGCCTGGTCACCACGCCGACGTTCTTGGCGATGCCGCCGGTGATGCCGAAGTCCGGCTCGACCCCGATCCGCTCCAGCAGGCCGGCCACCCGGTGGGCCATGGCCGAGGAGTAGGCGGCCAGGACCTTCTCCTTGGGCCAGCCGGCCCTGAGCAGGCCCGAGGCCTCGGACTTGGCGAAGACGACGCAGGTCGAGGAGACCGGCTCCGGCTCCTCCTCGACCTTGAGGGAGAGCTCGCCCACGTCGTTGATGGACACGCCCAGCAGGTCGGCGAAGACCTCCATGCCCCGGCCGGTCCCGGCGGCGCACTTGTCGTTCATCAGGAAGTTGGTCACCTTGCCCTTCTCGTCGACGTGGATGGCCTTGCAGTCTTGGCCGCCCATGTCCAGCACGGTCCGGATGCTCGGGCCGTACATGAAGTTGGCCCCCCGGCCGTGACAGGCGATCTCGGTGATGGCCCGCTGGCCGAAAGGCACGTTGACCCGGCCGTAGCCCGTGCCCACGGTGTAGGGCAGATCGTCGATGGTCAGGTCCGTGCCCTCCAGGGCCATGCCCATGGCCTTGACGGCCGAGTCTGGCGAGTTGGAGCCGGTCCTGGTGTTGCTGTAGCAATAAAGCCGGCCGTCGACCATGACCACCGCCTGGGAGCTGACCGAGCCGACGTCCACCCCGGCCGAGACTATCTGGCCCTTTTTCCAGTCGATGTCCGGGTCGTGCCAGCGGGATTCAGTCCATCTCCAGAATTCTTCCGCCATGTCAATTTCCTCCCAACGGAGCCTCAGGCCTCCTCGGCCGCCAGCACGGCCGCGCCCAGGGCGCTGACCGATTCCGAGTCCTCGGGCACGATGACCGTGGTGTTCAGGTCCTTCTGCAAGGAGTCGAGAAAACCGACGTTGTTGGCCACGCCGCCGATGAGCATGACCTTCTCCTCCATGCCCACCCGCCTGACCATGGAGACGATCCTATCCGAGATGGCGTTGTGAACCGCCCGGGCCATGTCCGGCTTGGGCGTCTGGGCGTGGACCAGGGTGACCAGCTCGCTCTCGGCGAAGACGGCGCACTGGGCGTTCATGGCCACTTCCTGGGTCGACTTGAGGCTGAGCGGGCCGAGCTCCTCGACGCCCACCTCCAGGGCCCGGGCCATGGCCTCGGTGAAGGCCCCGGCCCCGGCGGCGCACTTCTCGTTGATGGCGAAGTCGACCACCTTGCCCGCGGTGTCTATCCTGATGGCCCGGCCCTCCTCGGCCCCGACGTCGATGACGGTCCTGACCTCGGGGTTGAGGAAATTGGCCCCCTTGGCGTCGGCGCTGACCTCGGTCACGGTCCGCTGAGCGTTGACGGCGTCGCCCTTGCCGGCGCCGGTGGCCACGATGGCGGCCAGGTCGCCGGGCTTGACGCCGGCGGTCTTCTCCAGCTCGGCCCAGGCCTTGTTGATCGATTCCTTGACGTCGGTCCCGGCCAGGATCATGACCCTGCCCACGATCTCCTTGGCGTCCTTGAGGGCGACAATCTTGATCGTCTTGGAACCGATGTCAATGCCCGCCGTAATCATCGATTCTCCTCCTTGAAGGTCCGGCCCGGTCTAGGCCCGGCCGACCCGCTTGATGCCCAAGGTCTCCATGAAGGCGTCGACCCGAGCCATGGTCCGGGCCTCGTCGAACTCGCGCTCGTCGCCCATGTTGCCCTCGAAGGTCATGACCGGGAAGCCGGCCTCCTGAATGGCCAGGCGGTTCTCGGCGATGCCCAGGGAGAGGCCCTCGCAGCCGCGGTTGTAGTGGAGCATGACTCCATTGAGCTTCCACTGCTTGCAGATGGCGATCATCAACCTGGACTTGTACTCGGGCGAGTAGAAGTGCTGGTACTCCGGCTTGCGCAGGTGCCAGTCCACCAGCATCCGGGTGGCCTCCTCCCGGCTGGTCGGCCTCTTGGCCGGCATGGGCCGGGGGGTGAGGCCCTTGTCCTCGTCATAGTCCCACATGCCCTCCAGGCCGAAGGTGTAGAGGCTGCCCACCGAGACGCAGCCGTACTCCTCCAGGTAGCGGAAGACCTTGAGGAAGGCCCAGGGCGGCTGGGTGTCGGACATGACCCGGGCCTGCTCGTTGGTCACGGCGGCGACTCCCCGGCTGACCCGGTCCTTGACCTCGTCGTAGAGCTCCTCGTAGAAGTCGGCGCACCACTTGGAGGCCTTGTTCAGGGTGGCCAGGACGTAGAGCGAGTAAAGGCTCTTCTCGTCCAGGGCAGCCGGCACGGCCTGGTTCAGCTCGCAGACCTTGGCCCAGGTGTGGGTCGAGCGAAAGTCGTTCCAGCAGGCCTCGATGTAGAGCTCGTCGTTGTAGGTCCGGCCGGTGACCTTCTCCATCCAGTCGATGCCGTCCAGGATCTGGCCGGCCACGTAGTCGATCTTGTGGGGCTTGAGCTCGCCGAAGGGCGGAGCCGCGCCGACGCCGATGTCGACGCAGTGCATGGGGATGCCGCCCTCCAGCTCGCTCATGGTCTGGTACCACTTGGCGTGGGAGCAGCAGATGTGGTCCTGCCAGATGAAGTCCGGCTTGGGAAAGGGCCCGCCAAAGGCGTACTCATTGATGAGGATCGAGCCCCAGTAGTTGCGCATGTAGGAGCAGAGGTCCCGGGCGTAGCCATAGCCCTCGGCCGCCTCCAGACAGCGCAGGGAGAACTCCTTGTTGTAGGCGCAGGAGGCGCCGTAGGGCTCGGAGGTCAGGGAGTAGACGTCCTCGCCCAGCCCGGCCGGCACGGCGTCAAAGGTCCAGGCCCCGCCGGCGTAGCGCAGGCCGCCCTTGTCGTGGGCCTGGGCGTAGTTCTCGTAGAACTGCCGGCGCAGCTCCTTGGCCTTGTTCCAGAGTTTAAGCGGTTCCGTGGGATACTTGCCCATGCTCCAACCTCCGTCGAATCAGAAGAGGTCCTCTTCGCTCAAGGTCTCCAAGAAGGCTTCGACCCGGATCTTGAACTGGCCCACCGGCACGGTCACGTCGAGCTCGAGCATGAGCGTCTTGATGCCGTTCTTCTCCAGGTTCCGCCGCTGTTCGGGAATGTCCAGCTCGTGGGGATCGCAGAACTTCTGCTGGATGACGATCGCCCCGGCCGCGTTCCAGTCCTGGGCCAGCTTGAGGGTGTGCTCCAAGCGGCGCCGCTCGGGCCAGTCCTTGGTCGGGCAGGCCGGCCGGGTGATGTAGCGTCGGGCGATGGCCGTCAGGGGATCGTCGCCATCCAGAACCACGTCGTTCCAGAAGTAGCGCGAGCCGGTGCAGTGGTCGTCGACGACGATGACCGAGCCGCAATCCTCGACCATCTTGACGAATCCGGTGTCGTCGTCCTCCGAGCCGAAGAGCATCAGCCTGGTCTTGGCGCCCAGGCCCAGGTCGCGCTCCTTCAACTCCTGGTCAATGGCCTGCCTGACGATGACGGCGTGCTCTTCCTTGTCGATCCACTGCTCGGTCACGGCGGCGTACATGGCCTCCAGGCCGCTGAGGGGCGGATTGGGCCGCTTGCGCAGCTCGTAGAGGTCGCGCATGGCCTGGCGGGACTTGTTCATTTTCTCGATGCCCCGCTTGAGGTCCTCGTCGCCGATCTTCCGGCCGGTCCAGTCCTCGACCGCCTTCTTGAAGTCATTGAGCTCGGCGGCGTAGAACTTGACCGCCCTGTCTTCGGACTGGACGTGGTGGGGCATGGGCAGGTAGTAGGACCAGGGCGTGTTGACGTGCTTCTGCCAGGAGGTGAAGGCCTGGCGGATGTGCAGGCAGGACTGGGCGATCATGACCCCGTCCAGGTAGTCATAGCGTCCCTCCAGCCCCTGGGCCAGGCAGTCGCGGCAGAAGGGGCAGTACATGCCGAAGATGTGGGGCTCGGTCACGTTCTGGGGCTCGTGGCTGCCCAGGATCCTGACCGGCAGGATGTCGGCCGCCAGCAGGATCTCCTCGGGGACGTAGGTGCAGAAGAAGCCGACCACCTTGCCGCCCGGATTCTTCTTCTTCCACTCCCTGGCGTACTCGTGCCGGGCCTGGTACCACTCCTGGAACATCTCAATCATCGGGCATCCTCCTCAAAGACGCGGCCGTCACCGGCGCCTAGCTCAACCGCTTGCGGAGATTGATGAAGCTCGAGCGGTCAAAACCCAAGGACTTGAAAAAGGAGAGCATGTCCACCGAGTCCCACCTGACCGCGGTGTAGATGTCCTCGACTCCCTCGCGCCGAAAGATCTCGAACAGGGCCCCGGCCAGGGCCCGGCCGACGCCCTGGCCCATCAGCTTGGGGCTGACCCCGACGTAGCCCAGGCGGCCCGACCGCTCGGCCCCGAACTCGCCGTACCTGATCTGGGCGATGATGAAGCCGACCACCCGGCCTTCGGCCTCGGCCACCAGGCAGCGGCTGGAGTCGAGTTTGATCTCGGACTCGAGGGCGCTCGTCCAGGTCTGGGAGACCGGCCGCTGGGTAATGGCGCCCTGAATGCCTACTATGGCTGGCAGATCCTCCAGGCTCATGGTCCGGATCTGGATCGAGTTCTGACTCACCCCAGCCTCCGTTCAGTCAATCCGAATGATCTTGACCTGCTTGCCCACCCACTCGGGCGGCAGATAGACCCGGCCCGAGTTGCCGCTCTGCTTGACCTCTTTCTCGATCATCTCCTCGCCGTAGACCTCGAACTTGGCCTTGGGCGGGCGCTGGTTCTCGATCTGAGATCCCTTGGCTGCCTTGTCTCTCTCGTCCACGGCCATGGTCGTACCCGCTCCCCAACCCAGGCGCCGATGACGGTCAAATAACTACAATGTAGCTACAAAGTGACTGTAGGCGGGCCTAGAAGTGATGTCAAGGAAAAAATCAGCGGGTCCAGAAGCCCTCGGGGTCGTAGCGGCGGATGAGTTCCAGCTCGGCCGCGGTGGGCGGCGGGGTCGAGGTCAGATCCGGGGCCGGCTCGAAGTCGAAGCCGGTCTGGGCCCGGACCGAGTCCAGGCCGACGCCGGGGTGGAGCGAGGCCACCCTGGCCCTGGCCGTGGCCGGATCGAAGCGGAAGAGGCAGAGGTTGGTGATTATCACGGCCGGCCCGCCGCCGGGCAGTCCCTGTTCCCGGCGCCAGTCCGGGCCCTGGCCGTGGCCGGGCGAGGTCAGATAGCTCAGCCGCTTCTTGAAGCGGCGCTTCTCGTGGGGCATCAGGATCAGGAGCCGTCCGGCCAGGGAGGCGATGTCCGCTCCGCCGCCCGAGCCGGCCAGGCGGATGAGCCGGCCGTCGGCCTCGACCTGGGTGGTGTTGAGGTTGCCGTAGGCGTCGACCTCGGCCCCGCCGATGAGCCCCACGTCCACCCGGCCGGCCTGGAGGAGCCCCATCACGTCGGCCATGCCGCCGCAGGCCAGGGCCCCCTGGACGTTGGGCGGATCGCCCATGGTGATGAAGGGCGCCTCGGCCGGCGAGTTGCGGACGACGCCGTTCTCGAACAGGCCCACGGCGTTGGGCGCGTGGCTGCCCAGGGCGACCAGGAAGGCCAGGAGGGGCAGGCGCATGCCCACGAAGACCACTTCGCCGTCCCCTATCTCCCGGGCCGCGGCCGAGACCATGAGCTCTGAGGAAGTGTAGTCCTGGGGCATGAATCACCTTTCCCGGTTCTTTGGGGCGCTCGGGCTGAGAGCCAAGGCCGAGTAGTCTGTTCTCGGCGGCCCGGCCGGGAGAGCCGGTCCCCTCCCGAGCCTAAAGCAAAATCCGGCTCTTCTTGAGCCTCAGTTCCTCTTCGGTCACCCCGTCCAGGCTGAGCTTTTTGGGCCAGAAGGGGCTCAGGTCGTTCACGCTGAGGGCCTCCTCCGGGCAGTTGGCCAGGCACCGGAAACAGGTGAGGCACTTCTCCCTGTCCGCCTCACCCCTCTCGGCGTCCATGGCCCCGCTGGGGCACATCTCCTCACAAATCCCGCAGAGGCTGCACTCCCGGCCCGCCCTGGTGGGGAGCTGGCTGACCACTACGAAGCGCCGGGTCTCCAGGGCGTCCAGCTCCGCCTCGCTCACCTCAGGTTCCCTCAGGGGGCCGATGAGGTCCTGGTCCTGGCCGCTGAACCGCTGAAAGCTCCGGGAGGCGAATTCCCTGGCCGTCTGGAAGTCCGACTCGTCCGGCCGGCCGGCCATGGCCCTCCAGCCGCCCAGGTTGAAGGTGTGGGCCCCCAGGAACTGGGCCGAGGCGGCCAGCCTGAAGCCCCGCTGGTCCAGGATCTTCTTGGTCGTGTAGTGGCAGGGCTCGACGCCAAAGCCGCCGAAGCTGAAGAAGGTGGCGCACTTCCTGCCCCCGCCTTCCAGGGTGGCCAGCCACTCCCTGGCCAGCCGGGGGGGTCTCATGGCGTAGGTCGGAAAGCCGAAGACAAAGGCCTCATAGGGACTGAGATCCCGGTCCTGGCTCCGGCCGGCCGGGGTGGTAATGTCCCACTCGTCCACCTGACCGCCCATTTCGCTGAGCTGAGTTTTTATCTCCCGGGCCACGGCCGCCGTGTTGCCGGTGGCCGAGAAATATGCCAGCAGGATCTTCATTTAGGAGAAACCCCCTTCCTCAATAGCCGAACTCGACCGCGGCCGAGGGCGCCGGCCGCGAGACCATGAGCTGCTTGATTCGCTCCGGGCCGAGCAGCTTGAGGTACTCGCCCCGGTCAGCCACCTCCTCGATCCACTCCCGCTGCCACTCCCGGGCGTCGGCGGCGTCGCGGGTGCGGCGGGCGTAGTCGACGTAGAAGGCGTCGTCGTGGCCGTAATAGCCCTGGACGGCCGAGGGATGAGCCCCGAAGGGCTCGACAACCACCGCCGAAACCAGGAAGCCGGGGATGATGGTCCGGTTGGGGTCGGAGCGGATGACCTGGCTGTCGACCAGCTCCTCGCAGCAGACGATGACCTTACGGCTGGCCCTGACCCCCTCGGCCGTGACCCCGTAAGGCCCCCAGAGGTGGGCGTTGCCCAGGGCGTCGGCTCGCTGGACGTGGACCACGGCCACGTCGGGCCTCAAGGCCCTGACGGCCAGCAGCCGGCGGCCGGTGAAGGGGCACTCGGTCAGCTTGAAGTCCGGATTGCGGGCCAGGAGCTCGGTGCCCATCAGGCTCAGGCCCAGGGCGCAGGGCAGGCCGCTGGCCCCGGCCTGGAGGGCCAATGAGAGGGTGTGGTTGGAGTAGTCGACCACCTCGATCTGGCCGCCCTCGGCGGCCCGGCGGAAGTTGTAGCCCATGCCCGTGGAGACGTTGCCCACCCAGGCGGCCTTGACCGCCTTGACCACGCCCGCGCCGATGAGCTGGTCGAAGAGGATGTCCGAGATCGGCCCGATCAGGGTCAGGTCCCGCCTGCCCTGGCGGATGATCTCGTGGCCGGCGGCAAAGGGGATCAGGTTTTCCAGGGCCAGGCCCAGGGCCACGGCCTCGCCGTCCTCGACGAAGCGGACCACGGCCTCGCCCAGGGACATGACCTTGCTCGTCAATGGTTTGGACCCGGTCGCGGCCACGTCGCTCCTTATAGCACACCCGCCCGGCCCGGCCAAGGCCGGTCTTGAGAGCCGTCCTTGCTTCGCTCAACCTGGCTCAGTATAATTCCCTCATCCCAGATGGATGAGCCAGCCGTGAAGAGATTGACCCTGGTCCTGATCATCTTGGGCCTCATCGCCGCCGCCCTGGCCTACGTCCTGCAGACCACCGACCGGCGAGAAGCCCGGGACCTGCCCGGCAACGTCTACGACTACCACAGCGATCCCAAGCTGGTCCAGACCATCAGACTGACCCTGTCCCTGCACGCGGTCATGAGCCGGCTGTCGGCCTCCAACCCCAAGGACGGCACGCCCGACGTCCGCTACACCATCGAGGGCGTCTACCTGGTCAAGGCCAACCTGGTCGAGGTCCGCTACCACCTCACCTTCACCTACTCCGGCCGCCGGGAGCGGCAGGAGCACGCCAAGCGCTTCAAGCGCCGGGCCGACGGCGACTGGTCGGTGGCTCAGGATTAGAAGCTGGATCCAGTTAGGCTTCCAGGCGGGGCTTGTCGGCCATCAGGTCGGCCAGGATGGCCTGGTAGAGATCACCGAACTCGGGCAGCTCCCGCTCCAGCTCGTGGACCATCAGGATCTTGAAGCGGTCGTCGCCGAAGTGGTGCCGGGCCAGAAGCTCCTGGGCCCTGGCGATGAGGCGGGGTCCCTTGACCAGCAGCTTGGGCAGCAAGGCGGCCGTCCTGACCGGGGAGAGACGGCTCAGGGCGGATCGGGTCCTGGTCCAGTTCGGATCAGGCAACCTCGGTATCCTCGCGGCGGATGAGCTCCAGCTCCCCCTCCTCGGGCGGCAGATCGGGCCGGCCCTCGATGGCGATGAGGACGTTGTGGCGGCGTTCCAGGTTGAGCAGCTCCTCGCGCTTGCGGTTGAGCAGGTAGTTGGCCACCGGATAGGGCAGCAGGGCCTCCACCCGGGCCACGTTGCCGGTGTGGACGGCCTGCCAGATCTTGCGCAGCCAGCCCAGGGCGGCCGTCTCCCGGGAGCGGACCACGCCCCGGCCGCCGCAGTAAGGGCAGATGGTGTAGGAGCCGGACTCGATGGATGGCCTGATCCGCTGGCGGCTCAGCTCCATCAGGCCGAAGCGGGAGATCTGACCCAGGCGCATGCGGGCCTTGTCCTTCTTGGCCTCGTCGCGGAAGGCCTTGACCACGCCGCGCCGGTGCTTGGCCTCGCGCATGTCGATGAAGTCGACCACGATCAGGCCGCCCAGGTCGCGCAGGCGGAGCTGCCGGGCCGCCTCCACGGCCGCCTCCAGGTTGGTCTTGTAGGCCGTCTCCTCGATGTCGTGCTCCCTGGTCGACTTGGCCGAGTTGACGTCGATGGCCACCAGGGCCTCGGTGGAGTGGATGACCAGCGAGCCGCCCGAGGGCAGCCTGAGCGAGCTGCCGTAGATGCTCTCGATCTGCTTCTCCAGGTCGTACTTGGCGAAGATGGGCCGCTTCTCCTTGTAGAGCTTGACCTTGCTGGCGTGGCGCGGCGAGATGATGGCCAGGTACTCCTTGACCTTGCGGTGCAGCTCCTTGTTGTCGATGAGGATCTCGGTGATGTCCGTGGAGAAGTAGTCCCTGATGGTCCTCAGGGCCAGGTCCTCCTCTTTGTGGACCAGCGAGGGCAGCGGCGCCTCGGGCAGGCGGGACTTGATCTCCTCCCAGAGCCGGAGCATGGAGTTGAGGTCCCGGGTCAGGTCCCGCTTGTTCTTGCCCTGGGCCTGGGTGCGGACGATCAGCCCCATCTGGGGCGGCACCTCCAGCTCGTCCAGGATCTTCTTGAGCCTCTGCCGCTCGGTGTCGTCCTCGATCTTGCGCGAGACCCCGCCTCCGTCGCGGCCGGGCATCAGCACCAGGCTGGGGCCGGCCAGGGAGATGTAGGTCGTCAGGGCCGCGCCCTTGGTCCCGGCCGGCTCCTTGGTCACCTGGACCAGGACGACCTGGCCCCGCTTGAGGACCTTGCGGATGGGCGGCTGGCTGCCCGTGACCCCTTCGGGGAAATACTCGGGGTGGATCTCACTGATCTGGAGGAAGCCGTTCTTGACCGCGCCGTAGTTGACGAAGGCGGCGTCCAGGGAGGGCTCGACGTTGTCCACCACCGCCTTGTAGATGTTGCCCCTGACCTGCTCGCGGGTGGAGGTCTCGATGTAGAACTCCTCCAGCCGGCCGTCCACGACCATGGCCACCCGGCATTCCTCGGGCTCCTGGGCGTTGATAAGCATCTTCCGGGTCACTGGCCGGTCCGCCTCTGGCCCTGCCGGTCCTGAAACTGTCCGACCTGATACATGAAAGCCTCCAGACGCGAGCGGAGATTGGTCTGCTCCTGGCCGTCGCAGGCCATGCTCAGATAGGGCACGTTGTCGTGCTCCTCCCGGAACCGCTTCATCACGGCGTGGACTATGGTTCCGGGCATGCAGGTGAAGGGGATGACGTTGACCACCCCCGAGGCGCCCTGGTGCAGGAAATCGACCACCTTGCCCACGGACAGGCAGGCCTCGCCCTCGTAGGAGGGATCGATGTAGGGCTGGGACCGGGCCAGGGTGAGCGGGATGGGCGGCTCGTGGAGGCGGCGCAGGTGGCCCTCGAGGCTCTGGCTCAAGCGGCGCTCGATCTTGTGCTGGACCCGGTCGGTCAGGACCAGGCCGAAGAGCTGCTTCCACAGGCGCCGCCGCCGGGCGGCCCACTTGGAGGTGTGGTTGACGTAGAGGATCCACTCCGAGAAGGGCGCCACCGAGACCTCGGCCCCCAGCTCCTCGAGCTGGCGGATGACGTTCTCGTTGGCGAAGCGGTTGGTCCGGGTGTAGATCTCGCCGACCACGCCCACCAGCGGCCTGGACCCGACCCCCCTGGTGGGGACGGCCTCGAACCAGCTCCCGGCCTCGGCCAGAACCTCGGCCAGATCCTGGCGCCGGCTGACGGCCTGGCAGAGCCGTTCCAGGGCCCGGCCGTAGACCTGGTCGGTCTGGCCGGGATTGGTCTCGTAGGGCCGGGTCTCGAAGAGCTTCTTCTGGAGCAGATCCACGGCCACGATGGCCTCCCAGCCCAGGCGGGTGAACTGGCCGGCCGCCTCGGAGAGCTGGCCCAGGTCCTCGTAGAGGGTCTCGGTCTGCTGGGGCGAGTAGATGGGCACGTCCGGGTAGCCCAGCTCGTCCAGGACCAGGCGCTGGAGCCGGTAGTAGTTGCCGAAGCGGCAGGGCCCGGTGCCCGAGGGCATGAAGAAGGCGATCTTCTCCCGGTCGTGGCCGTTGTGGTTGATCATCTTGACCATGTCGCCGGTGGTCAGGATGCAGGGATAGCACTCCTTGCCCGAGGTGAAGCGCCGCCCTAATTGCAGAGTCTCCTGGTTCGATTCGGGCATGACCTCGGCCGGCACGCCGCAGGCCCTGAAGGCGGCGGCCACCGGGTAGGCGTGGTCGGTCATGTTGGGGATGAAGATGGTCCTGTCGTCCCGCCGCTTGAGCAGGCGCTGGGCCCGTGGCGGCGGCGAGGTGGTCAGGTCGGCCAGGGGCACGTTCTTGATCGAGTCCAGGAAGGCCTCCAGCCTGGTCATGGCCCCGACGTCGGCCGAGTGCTCGTCGATCTCGATCTCCAGGTAGGGCCGGCCCTGCATGTAGTCCCTGAAGAAGTGGAGGATGAAGGAGTCCGGCCCGCAGGCGAAATTGGTCACGTAGACGGCGTGGAGCCGGGGATCCTCCTTGATCAGCTTGGCCGCGGCCAGGATCTTCTGGCCGTAGCGCCAGTACATCCGCTCCAGGCCGTCCATGTCGCTGACCGAGTCCAGGTCCAGGAAGTCCATGGGCAGGGCCAGGACGCCCAGATCGCGCAGCTTGCGGTGGAGGCCCAGGTTCAGGCCGGCGTCCAGGCCGTTGTAAGGCCGGGTGACAAAGACCATGGCCATGCCCTTGGGGCCCAGTCCCTCCAGAACCTCCCGGCCCTTGGCCCGGCACCTGGCCTCGAAGGCGGCCTGGGCCGCCTTGGCCTTCTCCAGGGCCGGTCCGACCAGGCCGGCCGGGGCCCCGATCAGGCGGGCCAGGTCCTTGAGGCCCTTCCTGAGCCAGGCCTCGCCCTCGGCGAAGCGGAGGACCGGCTGAATCAGCTCCACGCCCAGGGCCTTGAAGTCGATGGACGACTGGCAGGTGTAGCAGAGGGTCTGGGCGTAGGGGCAGACCTGGCCCTCCTGGACCTTGGGGTAAGGGCTCCTGAAGCTGACGATGGACGGGATCAGGATGCGTTTGACCCCCTTGTCCACCAGGTCGAGGAGGTGGCCGTGAGCGACCTTGACCGGGAAGCAGGTCTCGGCCACGATCCGCTCCACGCCGGCGTGGATGATCTTGTTGTTGGACAGGTCCGAGACCACGACCTCGTAACCCAATTCCCTGAGGAAGGTCCGGAAGAAAGGCATCAGGTCCCGGAAGAAGAGGGTCCGGGGCAGGCCGATGGTCCCCCGGGGGTTCTGGAGGGGTGGCTGGTCCTCGTCCTCGCCCATCAGCCAGCTCTCCCGGAGGGCCAGGAGATCGGGCAGGTCGCTCCTTTTGCGACTTGTGTCCACGTCGTACTTGTCGCAGCGCGAGCCGTAGAAGAGCGGCCTCTTGGCTCCCTCGAAGACGACCTTGCGCACCTGGCAGTGGTTGGGGCAGCCCTGGCACTCGAAGGAGCTGATCTCGTACCTGGTCTCGGCGACCTCGAAACCCTTGAAGGAGCTCTTCTCCCAGGTCCGCTCCCGCTTGGCCAGCAGGGCCACGCCGATGGCGCCGGTGACGTCGTTGTGGGGCGGGACGCGGATGGGCTTGCCCGTGATCTTCTCGAAGGCGGCCACGATGCCGGCGTTGGAGGCGGTGGCGCCCTGGTAAAAGATGTTCTGGCCCACCCGCCGGTTCTCGACCACCTTGTTGAGGTAGTTGTGGACGATGGAGTAGCTCAGGCCGCCGACGATGTCCTCCACCGGCACGCCCTGCTGCTGGTGGTGGACCACGTCGGACTCCATAAACACGGTGCAGCGCTCGCCCATGCCGACCGGCTTCGGGGCCGAGAGGGCCAGCCGGCCGAACTCCTCCTTGATGGAGATGCCCAGTTTCTCGGCCTGCTCCTCCAGGAAGGAGCCGGTCCCGGCGGCGCAGACCTTGTTCATCATGAAGTCAACGATGGCCCCGTTCCTTAGGGAGATGAACTTGCTGTCCTGGCCGCCGATCTCGAAGATGGTGTCCACCTCGGGGTCGATGGCCGCCGAGGCCGTGGCCTGGGCGGTGATCTCGTTGCGGACCAGATCGGCCCCGATGAAGTCCCCGGTCAGGTAGCGGCCCGAGCCGGTGGTGGCCGCGCCCATGATCCTGACCTTGTCCCCGATCTCCCGCCCGACCAGCCGGATGCCCTCCTTGACCGCCTCCAGGGGCCGGCCGGCGGTCATGAGGTACTGCTTGGCCAGGAGGTTGCCCTCCTCGTCGATGACGACCACGTTGGTCGAGATGGAGCCCACGTCCACGCCCAGATAGGCCGGCACGTCCCGGTCCTCGGGCCCTAGTTGCCTGCTCTCGGCACGGCACCGGTCGTGCTGCTCGGACAGGCTGAGCGGCTCCAGCCGGGTGGCCTCGACCTGGCGGGCCCGGACGTAGGCCAGGAACCGGTCCAATTTGTCCAGGCCGACCTTCTCGGACCGGCCGTCCAGGGTCAGCATGGCGGCGCCGATGGCCCCCATGGAGGCGTAGTGCTCGGGAATGATGAGCTGATCTTCCCCCAGGCCCATGATCTCCAGGATGGCCCGCCTGACGCCCAGGTTGGCGGCCACCCCGCCCTGGAAGGAGACCGGCGGGGTGATCTCCTTGCCCCGGGCGATGTTGGACTTGAGGTTGCGGACCAGGGCAAAGCAGAGGCCGGCGATGATGTCGAAGTCCGGGGTGGCCTCCTGCTGGAGGTGGATCATGTCCGTCTTGGCGAAGACCGAGCAGCGGCCGGCCACCCGGGGCGGGGTGGCGGACTTGAGGGCCTGGCCGCTGAACTCCTCGATGCTGTAGCCCAGCCGGTGAGCCTGCTGGTCCAGGAACGAGCCCGTCCCGGCGGCGCACATGGAGTTCATGGCGAAGTCCTCAATCTCGCCCCGCCCGGCCGGGTCGAGGAGGATCAGCTTGGAGTCTTCGCCGCCCATGTCGATGATCGTCCGGACCTGGGGGTGGAGGGCAACCACGGCCCGGGCGTGGGCAATGATCTCATTGACGAAGGGGACGCCCAGAATCGGGGCCATGGCCTTGGCCGCGGTGCCGGTCAGGGAGACCGAGGCGATGGCTTCGCGGCCGCGCTCCCGAACCAGGCCCTCCAGAACCTCGGCCGCCACCTCCCAGGGCCGGCCCTTTGTCCGGACGTAGCGTTCCTCGAGGATGGCCCCCTCGTCGTTGAGCAGGACCACGTTGGCGCTGACTGAGCCGACATCGAGTCCCAGATTGAGCCCGCTGGGCAAGCCTAGTCCTCCTGAGGCACGCCGCGGAGATAGACCCTCTCGCCGACGACCTCTTCCCGAATCCGCCGCTTTATCAACAGAGCCTTGAGGCTGGCCGTAATCTCCCCTTCGGTGCAGCCCAGGGCGATTTTAAGGTCGGACCTGGTGCAGGGCCGGCGGTCGATCAGGTCCAGCATGGCCTCGGTCAGCTCCCGGCCCCGGCCGGGCCTGAAGTCCGTGGGCGGAGAGGCGATCACCTCGGCCCTGGGCCCGAAGAACTCGGCCAGCTCCAGAAGCCGCTCCCGGCTGAGCGGCCCGGCCCGCTGGTCCGCGGGCGGCCGGTCCACGGTGTTGATCTGGATCCGCTCCGGCTCGATCCGCTCCGCGGCCCGGCGCAGACCCTCCAGCTCGGCTGGCGAGTCGTTGATTCCGGCCACGAAGAGCATCTCCAGCCAGATCTTGGCCTGGAGCGCGGCCTTGAGGCCGTAGAGCCCCTCGATCAGGCCAGTGAGGCTGATCTGGGGGTGGGGCCGGTTGAGCCGCCTGAAGGTGGCCTCGACGACCGTGTCCAGAGAGGGCATGATCAAGTCGGCCGGCTCCAGGGCGGCCATAACCTCGGGCCGGTGGAGCAGGCTCGAGTTGGTGATGACGGCCACCGGGGTCTGGCCGGCCAGATCCTTGAGGCCGGTCAGGACGCGGCCCATCTCGCTGTTGAGGGTCGGCTCGCCCGAGCCGGACAGAGTGATGTAGTCCAGCCGCCGCTTCTCTTCAGTCAGAACCCGGGCCACCTCATCGAGCACGACTTCGGCCGGGATGAGCGGCTCCGGTCGGGCCAGGAGCCGGGTGGTCGGGCCGCACTCACAGTAAAGGCAGTCGTGGGAGCAGGTCTTGGGCTCCACCAAATCAACGCCCAAAGAAAGCCCCAACCGTCTGGAGGGCACAGGTCCGAAAACGTGTTTCATCTTACGCCTACGAGTTGGAGCCGATCCTTTCGCGCATGGCTAGTATTTACCCGCTTCCGGGCCGACTGTAAAGACCGACGAGCGGCTTGACCGTTCGGAGCGACCCGGCCTTGACCTCCGGCCCCGGCTCGGGCTAGGATCGGCCATGCCCACGATCCCAAGTCAGGTGCGGCGGTTCTGAGGGGCCGGCCTTGCCCACCTTCCATTTAATCTCCCTGGGCTGCGCCAAGAACAGGGTCGACAGCGAGGTCGTCCTGGCCGACCTGCTGGCCCGCGGCTTCGAGCCCCGGGAAGACCCGGACGGGGCCGACCTGATCATCGTCAACACCTGCGCCTTTATCAGGCCGGCCGTGGAGGAGGCCCTGGACCACCTCCTCCAGGCCGCCCAGCTCAAGCGGGCCGGCCGGGCCGGGCGGGTGGTCGCCCTGGGCTGCCTGCCCCAGCGCTACGGCCGGGATCTGGTCCGCGGCCTGCCCGAGGTGGACCTCTTCGTCGACGCCGCGGCCCTGGACCGGGCCGGCCAGAGCATCGCCGCCCTGGCCCAGGGATCGCTCAGGGCCAGGCGGGTCTCCTCCAGGAGCCGCTTTCTCTACTCCTCGGCCACGCCCCGGGCCCTGACCTCGACGCCGGGCAGCGCCTTTGTCAAGATCGCCGAGGGCTGCCCCAACCGCTGCGCCTACTGCACCATTCCGGCCATCAGGGGCCGTCAGAAGAGCCGCTCTGTTGGCGATATCGTCAAGGAAGTTACCAACCTGCATCAGCATGGCGTCCAGGAGGTCAACCTGGTGGCCCAGGACCTGACCGCCTTTGGCCGCGATCTCAGGCCCAGGGAATCCCTGGCCGGGCTGCTCCGGGCCCTGGAGGCCGCGGCCCAAGGCCCGGCCTGGATCAGGCTCCTCTACCTCAACCCGGCCCGCCTGGACGGGGAGCTGCTCGAACTCCTGGCCTCGGCCGGCCGGGTGCTGCCCTACCTGGACCTGCCCCTCCAGCACGCCGTCCCCCGCCTGATCAGGAAGATGGGCCGCCGTCCGCCCGGGCCGGACCTTCTGGCCTGGATCGAGGGCTTAAGGGAACGCCTGCCCGGGGCGGTCCTGAGGACCAGCTTCATCGTCGGCTATCCAGGCGAGACCGAGGCCGACTTCGAGGCCCTCCTCGACTTCGCCGCCCGGGCCCGTTTCGATCATCTGGGCGGCTTCGTCTTCTGGCCCGAGGAGGGCACCCGGGCGGCTCGGCTGCCCGGCCGGGTTCCGGAGGAAATCGCCCGGGCGCGCCTGGACCTGCTTCTCAAGCAGCAGCAGCGGATCAGCCTGGAGCTGAATCGGGCCCGCCTGGGTCAGCGCCTGGAGGTGCTGGTCGAGGGGGTCCACCCGGAAAGCGATCTCCTCTTGGCCGGCCGGGTCTGGTTCCAGGCCCCTGAGGTGGACGGCCAGGTCATCATCCGGGCCGGCCAGGGCCACCCGGGCCGCCTCCAGCCGGCCCGGGTGGTGGCGGCCCAGGCCTATGACCTGGTGGTTGAACTGAAGGGCCGGTCAAGAAAGGCGGGACCGGCAGCCCAAACTGTGCTATGATGGCTTAATTCGCGAGGCCGGAGGCCCAATGGTCAAACAGGTCCTGGCAACGGCGGTCCTGGTCCTGGCCTGTCTGTCCCTGGCCCAGGCGGCCAAGGTCGGGGTCAAGGCGGTCAAGGTCGAGCAGGAGGGCCAGAACCTGGTCCTCAAGGTCGACCTCAGCGGCCGGCTGGAGCCCAAGATCTTCTCCCTGGACGAAAAGAGCGGCCAGCCCAAGGTGGTCATCGATTTCCCGGGGGCCACGGCCCAGCGCCTGCCGGCCAGCCTGACCTCGCCCAGCCCCCTGGCCCGGGGGATCAGGATCGGCCGCCACCCGGAAAAGATCAGGCTGGTCATCGACCTCGAGCCCGGCCGCGTCTACCGCGTCGAGCAGTACTTCCGGCGGGACATCAACCGCTACATCCTGGTCCTGGCCGCCCAGACCGCTCCCTGAGGAGGGCCCATGTCCTTCTGGAGCCGAGTCCTCAGCCGGCCCAAGCCGGAGCCCAGGCCGGCCAGAGCCCTGTCCATGGCCGACTTTTTGGCCCAGGCCCGGCCGGAGGTCGAGGCCCTCATCTCCAGGGACCCCGACTGGTACGTCAGCCTGCCCTACCCCGGGGCCATGTCCATCCAGGAAGCCAGGGAGTACGAGATCGAGAAGCTGGCCGTCTGGCGGCGGGTCATCCACGACGCCAAGCGCACCGACCTGCCCGGGCTGAGGTGGTCCAGCCGCCTGGACGAGAAGACCTGCCCGGAGTGCCGGGCCAACCACGACCGCCTGTTCGCCCGCCAGGACTACGACGCCCTGGCCGCCCTGCCCAAGCACCTGGGCTGCCGCTGCGAGCTGGTCCCGGTCAGGCGGCCCTAAGCTCGACCGGCTTCGGGGGCCATGGCCGAAAAAAAGAAACAGCCCCCCCAGGTGGGCCGGCTGGTCGACACCTGGGTCGGCCGCAAGCCCAAGCCGAGCTTCGAGAACTGGCTGCGGGCCTTTCGCCGCTCCCACCGGGCCAGGTGGCCCTTCGGCCGGGAGGCCTCCGGCGACCGGGTCGAGCCGATCTCAGGAGTGGATCCCGTCTCGGCCTACCGTTACGAGCGTCTGACCAGCCACGAGCGCATCCGCTTCAACAGCTTCCTGCGCGAGCTGGCCCTCCTGGGCTATGACCTGGACTCGGTTTCGGGTGTGGACAAGTTCTGGCGCCTCTCCCAGGCCGAGCGCGACCGCCTCTACTACATCGTCCAGGATCCTGAGAGATTCAAGATCAGAATAAGGGAGAGATACTTCGATAATTTCAGGGAGCACTTCAAAGACTTCCAGAAGCGCTTCAGCGAGTTCTTCGAGCACCTCAAGGAGGTCGAGCCCTCCTTTGACCCCGAGGACCTGGCCGCCCACTACCGCTTCCTGGGTCTGAGCCCCACGGCCAGTCAGGCCGAGATCCGGGAGAGATACCGACAGCTCAGCTTCCGCTATCACCCCGACACCGGCGGCGACGAGACCAGGATGAAGGCCCTTAACATCGCCTACGCCGCCGCCCTGCGCGACGCCAGGGAGAGGGTCGGGGGCGAAGACCGGCGCCAAGTACGGCCGGCCGATTAGGCATTGATCCACTGATTCGAGTGTGCTATAAAATGATAAGTTGGATTAGTTTATCACCTTGTCCAGGCAACGAATCACAAGTTTCTTGGGCCACTCAACCGGGCTGAGAGAACAGAGGGACCAGTGAACGTCGAGACGAGGTTCTCCCGGGGAGCAAAGTCCTGCCTGATTAAATTCTGTCTTTTCCTGCTAGTCATTGTCGCGGCGGCGATTCGGCCGGTCCCGGCCCCGGCCGCCGAGGAGTTCATCGGCAGCGTGAACAAGGCGCAGGGCACGGCGAGCATTGTCCGCCAGGGTCAAGCCATTCCGGCTCGAGCCGGGGAGCGGCTCAAGCAGAATGACATTCTCCGGACCGGGGCCGACGGGAGCCTGGGGATCATCTTCCGGGACGACACCCTCCTCTCCCTGGGCCCTGACAGCGAGCTGACGATCGACAAGTTCGTCTTTGCCCCGGCCGAAGGCAACCTGGCCATCGTCACCAAGATGGCCAAAGGCACGGCCGCCTACTTGAGCGGCAAGATCGCCAAGCTGTCTCCCCAGTCGGCCCGATTCGAGACGCCGCTGGCCGTCCTCGGCATTCGCGGCACGCGGTTCGTGGTCAAGGTCGAACCGTAAGGCCTCCGGCGCTGTGGCCGGACCTGCGCTGGAGGTAATAAAAAGCCGGTATGTAATTGGCCTTCCCGATAAGTAAGGGAAGGCCGGCGGTCTGGATGGTTTATTCCCGATTCCCTGTGGCTCGGTCAGTCGGGCCGGGGAAAGTTTTTATATTCCGTCCGGAGCGGGAGCCTGATCCGTCCCGGCTGGGGTGAAAGGATCAGTCCATG
>ENA-OSEO01001913-OSEO01001913.1-sediment-metagenome-genome-assembly--contig:-NODE-1913-length-33268-cov-6.269139_pt1 | contig 33268 bp, 26 predicted proteins | sample MGYA00237883_ERZ534232 | MGnify/ENA metagenome assembly ERZ534232 | reverse complement strand
CCATCCCGAAACTGCGTTTCTGTGATGAGGACATTTCTACTTTGCACAATGAGGACATTACAACTTGGGGCTGACACATTGTCCTTGCAATCTGCCTGACAGATGCTATAATCGCTTTAGAGGGTTCCTACTATGGGCCTGTACGTATTTGCGCTGGGGCTTTGGATGAGCAAAGGAGCGAACAATGGGTGATGGCAGAAGTAGAGTTCCACTGGGATGGGTGATCGCGTTACTGGGGGCAGTGCTGCTTGCGGCGCTTCCTGCTGTGTGGGCCAGCCCTTTGGCTGAGCCGTTGCGACAGACGATCGTTACGCCTGTGCCGAGCCCGACGCCCAAGTCCATGGAGGGTATCCTCCTGGCGCCCTGCGAGTCGACGACGGTGACCATGCCGATCAAGAACGAGGGCACCGAGACGATGGAGGGCTATGTGATTCGTCTCGAGGAGGTCGAAGGGATCGAGTATCTTGTTGATGGTACGGTACTGACCGCTCCCTATACGATCGCCGTACCCGAGCTCGCTCCTGGTGAGCAGGTCGACATCAGCTATGATGTCCGGCTCAAGTGCGATGATCCCAGCGTGCTTCCCTGCACGCGTTATGTCATCGATGTGTACCTCGAGTGCGGCGACCTGGTCTCGCTGATCGACCAGATCTATATAGACTCGCCGTGCCCCATCCTTCCTTCGGTCGGCAAGTAGTACCCGCTGTAAAGTAAGCTCGGGGATGCGGATCGGCCGCATCCCCGATAGTCTGTGACTGCCTATAAAGCCAGGGGCTGGCGCGCACGTTGCTCATGCGTCCGGTGCGACGGCCAGGATCGAATGAGGGTGGAGGGTGCAGCGCTTGGCATCGCTGGAGAACAAACAAGACACCCGGGGCGCGATCAGGGGCGGTCTTGCGGCGGCCTCTGGGTTGCGCGGTCTGTATACCTCGGAACGCCAGTTCATCCTCGTCATAATGGATGTTATCATCCTGTCCGGATCCCTCCTCTTTGCCCTGTGGGCCCGTACTCTCTTTGTGGACATGGATCCGGTTGGCTTTTTCCCCCTCAGGTCGATTTGGTGGATCACGCTGATCGCACTGTGGTTCCCGTTCGCGCTCATCTTTGACTGCTATGATCTCAAACAGGCTGCGGAGCCTGCGCGGAGCGCAGTGTATGCCGCGGGATGTGGTCTCCTGGTCTCTGCGCTCTATCTGGTGATCCCCGTCATCTCTGCTCCGCTGACACGTTCACGACTCTCCTGGTTCATCTTTGCGGCCTGTGTTGTGCTGGCCATCGGTGGCAGCCGCGTCCTGTTCGCTCGTATTTCCAGGACGGAGAGCCTTGCGCGCCGTGTGCTTATTGTGGGTGCCGGATGGTCCGGGCGAGCTATGGCGAGCGAGATCCAGGACATTGGCTATTGGTCGGGTCTGCAGCTGGTTGGTTTTGTAGACGATGATGAGCGGCTTAGAGACACGGACGTGCAACGTTCCACTGTGTTGGGCGACAGCCAGGATCTTGTCAGGCTCGTCCGAGAAAAGGCAATTCAGGATGTCGTGGTCGCGATTACCAACACCGATGAGATCAAGCCGCAATTGATGCAGTCCCTTGTTGCCTGTTGGAGCCTTGGCGCCAACGTGGTGCCTATGGCGATCTACTATGAACACCTCACCGGCGCTGTGCCTGCGCAGCATCTGGGACAGAATCTCTTTGCGCTGGTCGGCGTCCCCGTTGGTGTCGGTTTGCGTTTGTGGGATGTGGTGCGGCGTCTGTTGGATGTTGTTGTTGGGATTATTGGTTTGGCGTTTACGGTAGCTCTGCTGCCTTTTATCGCGTTGGCCATCTCGCTGGATAGCCCCGGGGGTGTCTTCTACCGTCAGGAGCGGGTTGGCCTGGCAGGGCGGATCTTTACGCTCTTCAAGTTCCGCTCTATGGTGGCCGATGCCGAGACCAACGGTGCTGTGTGGGCCAGCGCGCAGGACAGCCGGGTCACCCGCGTGGGCAGGTTTCTCCGGGCCACGCGCCTGGACGAGTTGCCGCAGTTCTGGAACCTGATCACAGGCACGATGACCCTTGTGGGCCCAAGACCTGAGCGGCCCGTGTTTGTGGAGCAACTCACCGAGGCCTTTCCGTACTATCCCGTGCGCCATTCAGTCCGGCCAGGGCTTACGGGATGGGCCCAGGTGCGCTTCCGCTACGGAAATACGGTGGACGACGCTCTGGAAAAGCTGCGTTACGACCTGTACTATCTCAAGCATCGCGGTCCCGTGCTGGATGCGATTGTCTGCCTCTATACCTTTCGTGTCATCATACGCATGGAAGGCTCGTAGGGGGACATGCTCGCCAGCAGCCTGTCTTCCTGTGTCTTTGTGCCTCCCAGGCTGATTCCGCGATCGGCTTCTCCCTCTGTCGTGGCCGCTGGCGGCCAATATACATCCGCGGTTCGCGCCACCGGAGCCGCCGCATTGTTTCCTTCCTGGTGCATGGCCCCATGTTACGCCTGCTGCCGCACCACCTCTTTGGGTGGCCGTCTCACATGAGTACGTCGGTATCCCCGGAGCGGCGCCTGCGCTATGGCCGCATCATTCTGTGGGTTTTGTTGGGACTTGTCGTTCTCTGGTTGGGCGTGTGCGCCTATCGTGCGATGGGGACGCTGATACATGGCAGGGCGTTTATCCAGGATGTACAGGCGTTGTGGGAGTCGCGATCGGGAGAGGTGGGGCTTGCTCCAGATAGAGTGCGAGCCGCGCAGGTCCACGCGGGGTATCTCGCTGCCGACCTCGGTGGACTAGAACGTTGGGCCAGCCCGCCAACCTGCGCCCTGGGACGCCTTCTCGGCGAGAGTGCGGCGGGGCGCTATGCGCAGCTGGGATGTGATGGGCTGGAGGCAGGGTCCGGTCTGATGCTCTCTGCGGCCAGGGCTCTGTCAGCCATGGACGCCGCCGCTTCACAGGGCATTTTCGACCAGCCAGCTCAGGTGCAGACTGCCTTGCGGTATTTCGCCACCGATCGCGATCGCCTGGTCAAGCTCTTGCCCGCAGCGGAGCGGCTGGGTGAGAATGCGGGCACTCTGCCTCGTCTGCCGGAAAAGCTGCGTCTGCTGGGGACGCTGGCGCCCGGAGCAGTGAATGCACTGCTGCTGGGCCCCGAGCTCTTTGAGGGGGACCAAACCCGGGTGTACCTGGCGATTCTGCAGAACACAGACGAGCTGAGGCCCACCGGTGGCTTTATCGGGAGCCTCGCTTCGCTGGCATTTCGCGGGACCGAACTCGTGTCGCTGCAGTACCTGAACAGCTATGATGTCGAATCGGAACGGGCACAGATGCCTCCTCCCCCCGGTCCTCTCGCCAAGTATATGTCCGCACCCGGTCTGGTGTTTCGTGATGCGAACTGGTCTCCCGATTTCCCTACCTCGGCCGCGGTACTGAGCGCCATCTATAGTGGGAGCCGCGGGCCAATAGATGGTATCGTGGCGATGGACTCGGTGCTGCTGACGCGGATTCTTGATGCCATTGGCCCTGTGCCGGTGCCCAGGTACGGCCTGACCGTCACCGGTGAGAACCTGGTGGCGGTCTCGGAGCAGTACTGGGAGAATCCTCTGGAAGGGGCCCCTCTGTCTGGCCGGGCCGCGGACCTGCAGGGTTGGCTGGAGCATCGCAAGGATTTCGGGGGCGACTTTATCGATGCGGCACGGGCGCATCTGTCGGATCAAGGCATCGATGTCTGGTTGAAGCTTGCGGAGACGCTGCTGTTCAGCCTCAAGGACCGGCATCTCCAGTTTTGGTCATTGACGAGCAGTGTGGCGCAAGAGGATCTGTCGCGGGCGGGCTGGTCTGGTGAGGTGCTGTCCGATGCTGGGGATTACCTCATGGTCGTGGACGCTAACGTGGGCTTTAACAAGGTCGATCGCAGGATTGAGCGGCGCATTGGATACAGCCTTGAACTGGCATCGGGCGATCTGGTCGCTACGGTGAGTCTGAGCTATACGAATACGTCCACGGCCGATCTCGATGGCTGTGTTCACGAGGCACAGATCTATGACACGTATCAGGAACTCACAGAGCAGTGCTACTGGAACTATGTGCGCGTGCTCGTGCCCAGGGGTGCCGAGCTGCTCGAGACGCGTGGCAGCAGCTACACCATCGACGAGGGCGTGGAGGCAGGCAGGGCCAGCTTTGGCACAATGGTCGTCGTGGCTCCAGGGAATACAGAGCAACTGGAGTTCGTCTATCGACTGCCCGGCGATGCGCGGGTCTGCGATCGAGGCAGTTGCCGCTACAGCCTGACGGTCCAGAAACAGCCGGGAACGACCGCCACCCCGTTCCACCTGGAGACGGATGTGAACCTCTCGCAGGTTTCCATATCTGGTGCGCTCACTGCCAGGGGCCCGCTGCGCGCCGTCGAGACCGACCTGGCGCTTGACAGGTACTTCACGCTGTCCTGGGATCCTGCCGAAAACTGAGCGACGAGCACTTCTTCTAGTCTGTTTCCGCATCACGATTACGGACTCTGTCAGGGCGAAATCCTGTTGCGAAAATAGAACATTTGTTCTATACTAACGGCGATAGTTGCCACAGTGCCAGGAGGAGCCGATGGAGGACGACCAGGTCAGGACACTGGTGCGCATCCTAAAGCGGATCATGTCCGAGGAGAGTCTCAGTATGCAGGGCATGGCGCGCCGGCTTGGATTCGCCACAAGCCACCTCTCCATGATCCTCTCGGGCAAGAGGCGCCCTGGACTGCGCTTTCTGTGGGCAGCGATGCAAAGATACCCGGAGATAGAGGATTTGATGCTATCGCGAAGGGCATGGGCGGCAGCGGAATTCAGGGAACATGGCAGTGCTGATCCCGAGACCGGTGATCCTGTCTTGTGACAGGCTCCTGCAGACGCAGGGCCACCAGACGGGATGCGGCTATTCGCCATGTCGGCGCCAATCGAGGGGGAACGCCGAGGCCGAAGGGGTAAACGAGCCCATCCGGCAAGCCGTGAGGCAGAGCACGCCGGCACTTGAGGGGCACTGCTGTGCTCCCTCTGCGCAGCCTGTGCGGCCTGGTGCAGGGGGCTTGACCGCACTTACGGGATACCGGCCGCATCAGCCGAGCAGTTAGCAAAATACCAGTCCGGGAGCACCCTTCAGCGCCAGAAGAACAGGTGATCCAGGTCCACACGGGTCAGCGTCCCGTTCTCGATCCGAGCGCGCATCTCAGCCAGCTGCTGGGCCAGCGGGATGTTGCGCAACCGCCCCGAAGGTGTCTGCTGCCTGGGCATCTGTTGAGGCAAGTTTGGCGCCTGGTCACGCAGGAGGGCGATCACGTCCGCGAGCACTCGATCGTTTCTCACCAAAGCTACGTGGCTCTCTTCGACATAGTGCGTCGCGACGTTATGTGCTCTGGTTGACCAGAGTGGTACCTGCTCGTCACCGGACCCCTCCCCGTGTTCCACATAGACGGGCCGCATCCCAGCGTGATCCTCGGAGCCGCGCTGCACGCACGTGACCGTGGGCTTGTGGCAACCGGCAAAGTTGAACATGGGCACTTGAGGATCGGAGGCTGCGAGCAGTTCATGCAGCTCGCGGGCACGATCCAAATAGTCCTGACGCAGCCCGGGCACAGGCCAGGCCGCAGCATCGTAGAGATCCCAGTCGCAAGGGTAGTCACACTCTTCGGGGAACTGCTCCCTGGGCGCGGGCAGGAGCTGGTAAGCAGACGGCAAGGCTCGGGTGAATGGCACCAGTTTGTTTTCTTTGTTGAGGTGCGCGACCAGCATATAGGGATGGTGCTCATCTGTGAACCCCAGTGCGGCTCCCGCCGCGCCATGAAGCGGTACGCCGATCATCAGAACACGCTCGAGTTTCTCCTCGGCTTCCTGCGGATAGAGCGCCATATAGGTGCGTGCTATCACGCCTCCCATACTGTGGCATACGATCGAAAAGCGCCGGGATGGGTCCGCCGCTGACCAACGTTCGATCGACTGGTGCAGCCGGTGCGCGCTGGCCACGTTGCTCTTGCGCCAGTCATAGGGGAACTCGTAGAGCCGCGAGTGATGGCCCAGCGTCTGGATAATCGGCAGGTACGCCATTTTCTCGATGCCGATCGGTGTGATCTCGACATCGGGCGACGCATCTGATTCGCCGTCCTCGGCGAGATCAAGCAAGTTGAGATAACCGTGTATGAGCAGCGTGGGGTTCAGCCAGAGAATCGCACTGATGCCGCACGTGCTGGCCAACTGAGACCCCAGGATGCCGGGGATGAGGATGGTCGAGCGGCGCTCCTTCTCGTCTGGCGGCGTCTCGAGGAGGGCACGAAGGTTCGCGCTCTCCCTTGTGGCCATCGCAGAAGCGAGAACGCGATCCAGCGTGGCCGACCACGCGTTCTCGCGGGGAATCTCAGGTGCCAGGCTCTCGACCTGGGCGGCTAGCCAGCGTACCAGGCTGTTGGGTAGTTCGGGCATGATCTTTCTCGCTTGTTCCTATCGTGAAATCGACTCTGGCTTGTGCCAGTGATTCTGCCCTGCTAGGCATTGGCAGCCGGGGCCTCTTCTTCGGAGGCATCGTCGTCGGACGCATCGTCCATACGCTGCAAGAGCGCACGGACAACCGCGGTGCCAACGTGATCCAACTTGTCAAAGACGACATCGCCGCGCTCACCCGAGAGGACACGCCAGAGGCTCTGCGCCAGTTCTTTTGACTGTGCGTTGTTCTCCATAGACTCGAGCATCTCGGCTGCATCGGTGTCCATGGCCTCACCCTGTGAAGCCTTTACAAGGGCATCGAACAGAGGCGTAAACCGACTCACCACTGCGGCTGCCGCCGATGATTGCGCATAGGCTTCTATCGTCAGTGCGCGCCACCTGGCCTGTTCTGCTTCGTCCTCGCGCGCGGTGGCGATTCGCTGCAGGAGCAGGTATAACTCCCACGGGATGCCCTGGCCGCTGGCCTTTCCGGCTAGCAGGGCAAGCTCCGCCTCAGACTGCGCCTCCTCGGGACGGCTAAGGCGCAGCAGGAACTCGGCGAGTGTTGCGCGGGCCATGGTCAACAGCCCGGTCGCGCCGTTGGACTCGTAAAGGGCGATGGCCTCACGAAGCTCGTTCTCGGCAGCGTGCAAGTCGCGCTGCTGCGCGGCCAACTGCGACCTCTGGGAATGAAGCTGTGCCTCTACCAGCCATTGTCCCCCATCGCGCGCGTGGCCGATCGCTCGGTTCAGATGCTCCATGGCCGATGGTATGCCATCTGGGGAGCGCAGATCCAGTGTGGCCAGCTGGTTCTCGACGGCCGCCAGGCCTGCAAGATCGCCATTTGCTGTCATGATGGCGGCAGCCTCGTGCAGTTCCTCGCGGGCCTTGTCGAGGTCATTTTGCCTGATCGCGAGAAAGGCTGCCCGGGTGTGCAGATTGGACCGGAGCTGTGGGTTCTCCAGGTCACCAAGAGCGGATAGCCCACGTTGACAGGCGCTGGCCGCATCCTCGATCTGGCCCAGCTGAAGATGCACCTCCAGGAGGTCGCTGTAGATCTCAGCCCGGCGCGTGCGGGTGGCTTCGTTGGCATCGAAGGGGTCCAGCAGGTCCAGGGCCTCGTTCAGGCTACGAACGGCTACATCCGCATGCTGCGTGCCACGCAACACGTGGGCCAGGTCCACCAGGACACGCACATGATCCAGTGTGGCCTGCTGCCCTTTGTAGTCGACGCCATCGGGGCGCTCAAAACGTACCGCGAGCTGGCTCAACAGACTCCCAGCCTTTTGGGCATCGCCCGATGACATGAACGCTTCTGCCTGCTGGAGGGCTATCTCGACGCCCGTCTGGGTCCAGCGACCCTCCTGGGGAAGCAGTGTCTGCGTCGCCGCGCTGACTGCATCCGTCGCGCGCGTTGACTCTTGCTCAAACCCGAGTTCCTTGAGCAGCGCGTTGTACACCTGGATGTAGTTGATCGCAACGGATACTTCGCCTGAGGCGAGTATACTCGCGAGCCCGCGGCGCACGTTACCGATCTCCCGATAGAACAGTCTGGGGCCTCGCTCCTGAATCGTGCTTGCAGACCTAAAGATCCACGAGATGAACCCGAAATAGTGGCTATAGTGTGCTGTGGCAAGCTCGGCGCGCCGTTCGCTGCCCAGCCGTCGTTCGGCCCACCGCGCCAGTGCTGGATGAAAACGCACTACGGGAATGGTCAGCACCGGGGCAGGTTCGTCCCACACCAATCCCGCCTGTTCAAGGGGAGCGGACCCCTCCACCCATTGCTCGCGCGTGATCTCCAGGATCTCCGCACCGAGGTTTTGGACAAACCCGCCCACAAAGATGCCCAGATCAGTCAGGCGCTCGCGCAGCGCATCACTGAGGGTGCCAACCAGTTGATCCAGGGCTAGCTCGAGGGCGCGATTACGAAAGCGCCCCTCTCCCGCTTGCAGGCCCGGAGCTCTGGACAGCAAGTCAGCCGCCACCGGTTCCAGCGAGAGCTCCCCTCTCGCCGCGGAGAGGCAACGGAGAGCGAGCGGGTGTCCACCGAGCCACTGCACCAGCTGTTGCCAACTGGAGCGAGGCTCTTGCTTTGCCATGGCTTGATCGAGCGCCAGACCCAGTTCTATCGCGGCGTCATCGGCCAGAGTGCCCACCTGATACTCCTGAACGCCGGCCAGCCGGCGTGAGCTCGGCGGAAGCTCGATGCCGTCCGAAATCAGGCAGAGGACGCTCCTGCCCTGAGTGGCGACCCGGTTCGCTGTCTGATACCAGGTGAGCAGGGCTGGCTGATCAAGGGCTTGTGAGCCCCCGTAGAGAACAGATCCCACATCATCCCAGATGATGAGCGTCGGCCTGCTGGCCAACGACTGTTCGATCCTGGGGAGGGCGTCCTCTGTGAGCTTGAACTCGGGGCCGATCAGGGACTGAGCCAGATCGTAAAGCGCGGCCTCGGTGATTCCGGACAGCCCGAAGCTTGTGTAGACGACGCGCTCAAAGCGCCCGGAGGCTACCAGTTTCCGCGCCGTCTCGCAGATCAAGGCCGTCTTGCCGATGCCCTCATAGCCCGTAAGCCAGACAGGGGCTACCCTGTCGGTAGAGAGCAGCGTCTCCAGTTCCGCGAGTTCGCGTGTCCGGCCGATGAGCCCGGTGATCGGTGACTGTGGGAGTGCGCCCGGCTGTCCAGCATCAGGCAGGCTGTAGGTGTCGCTCAACGAATGCCTCCAATCTGGTAAAGCAAGTGATAGGGCGGATGGGGCCAGAGCTCACAACTGGCATTATACCGTAAGGCTCACCTTTTGCTAAAGGGTCTCCTATGGACTATCATAGAAGGCCAAGTATGAATAATTAAAAGGGGTATTGGCCCTATGGCTCAAGAGTTCATGGATAACGGCGGCATGTTTGACGACTGGCTGGAGGAGGATTTCGAGCGCTTCCAGTCCGATGAAGAGGACAATCTGATCGACCTGCCAGTGCTGGCTTTGCGCGATGCAGTCATGTATCCACACATGATGGTCCCGCTTCTCGTAGGACGAAACAGCTCCCTCAGTGCGGTTGAGGCCGCGATGGAGGGCGGAAGGCGAATGATCGCTCTGGCGCAGCGAGAGCAGGACGTCGAAGAGCCCGGTGAGCAGGATCTGTACCAGGTTGGGACAGAGATTGTCATCGGGCGACGCCTGCGGATGCCGGATGGCTCAGCCAGCATCTGGGTGCAAGGCCAGCGGCGGGTCAAGGTAGAGCGCTTTGTTCAGCAGTATCCCCACCTCACCGCGCAGGCCACCGCGCTGGAGGATCACTGGGAGACGTCGCTCTCGACTGAGGCGCTGATGCGCGCCGTGCTGGCGCTGTTCGAAAAGGTGGTCCAACTCAACAACAACTTGCCCGAGGATGCCTACGTGGCGGCCGTCAATGCCGAGGAGCCCGGTCTACTGGCGGATCTTGTGGCCTCGATCATCGATCTGCAGGTGCCTCGCCGGCAGGAGCTTCTGGAGGAGCTGGACGCCACGCGCCGGCTGGAGCATCTCAGTATCGAGTTGGCTACAGAGCTGGACGTGCTCGAGCTGGAGAATCGGATCCAGTCGCAGGTGCAAGAAGGTATCGACAAGGGACAGCGCGAGTACTTTTTGCGCGAACAGATCCGCGTGATGCAGGACGAGCTGGGTGAAGGCGATCCTTTCGTCGAGGAAGTCAAGGATCTGCGTGAACAGCTGGGGGCGCTCAACCTGCCAGAAGAGATCGAAAAGCGCGCCGAGCGCGAGCTGCATCGCCTCGAGGGGCTGTCATCAGCCTCGCCGGAGAGCGGCATCATTCGCACCTACCTGGACTGGATCATCTCGCTACCCTGGAGTGAACAGACAGAGGACAATCTGGACCTCAAGGAGGCAGAGCGGATCCTCGACGAGACGCACTATGGCTTGCCCAAGGCTAAGGAGCGCATCCTGGAGCACATGGCCGTGCGCCAGCTGGCTGCGGACAAGATGAAGAGCCCCATTCTCTGCTTTGTAGGGCCTCCTGGCACCGGCAAGACCTCGCTGGGCAGGTCGATCGCCAAGGCATTGGGACGCAACTTTGTGCGGGTGAGTCTGGGCGGCATTCGCGATGAGGCCGAGATCAGGGGACATCGCCGCACTTATGTGGGCGCCCTGCCAGGGCGGATCATCCAGACAATGCGACGGGCCGAGTCATCGAACCCGGTGTTCATGCTCGATGAGATCGACAAGGTCGGCATGGACTTTAGGGGAGATCCTTCGGCGGCACTGCTGGAGGTGCTGGATCCCGAGCAGAACAATGCTTTCTCGGATCACTATCTGGAATTGCCCTTTGATCTGTCAAAGGTGATGTTTATCACGACAGCGAATATGCTGGATACGATCCCGGATGCCCTGCTGGACCGCATGGAGGTCATCGAATTCCCCGGCTATATGGAGGAGGAAAAGCTCTCCATCGCCGAGCGATTCATCATCCCGCGGCAGCTGGAGCAGAACGGTCTGGCGAACCTCAGCTTTTCGCGCGCCACCCTTCAGATGCTGATTCGTGAGTACACGCAGGAGGCTGGCGTTCGCAACCTGGAGCGGGAGATTGCGAACATCTGTCGTAAGGTCGCGCGCCGTGTCGCGGAGGGTAAGCCCGCGCCCAAGTCCATCGGCTGCCAGTCGCTCACGCGCTACCTGGGGCCGCCTCGGTACAGCATCGGCGAGGCCGAGAGTCAGGATGAGGTTGGCGTCGCCACGGGGCTCGCCTGGACCGAGTCGGGCGGCGATACCCTGTCGATCGAGGTGACAGTGCTCCCCGGCAAGGGAAGTCTGCTCATGACCGGACAGCTGGGCGACATCATGCAAGAGTCGGCTCAGGCAGCGCTGAGTTATACCCGCTCACGGGCGGAGGACCTCGGCCTCGAGGAGCTGGATTTCGACAAGATCGATATCCATATCCATGTGCCTGAGGGCGCTGTGCCCAAGGATGGCCCCTCGGCCGGTATCACGATCGCTACAGCATTGATCTCGGCCCTCACCGGGAGACCTGTAGTGCACAACGTGGCGATGACGGGTGAGATCACGCTTCGCGGCCGGGTGCTCCCTATCGGGGGCGTCCGCGAAAAGATGCTGGCTGCGCACCGCGCCGGCCTGACTACGATGCTGCTGCCTGGGCGCAACAAGCGCGACCTTTCCGAGATACCGCTCAAGATGAGACGCGGGCTCAATCTGGTCTTTGTGGACTCGATGGATCAGGTGCTGCCGATCGCGTTGTCGCCAAATGTGGATCCAAACGCTCGGATCGAGGCTCTGTACGATCAAGCCTGAGCTAAGAGGGCTGGACAAGCAAAACTCCCCGCGTTCGCGCGGGGAGTTTTCGGTGATGGTGAACCTGCGGCGCACACTGCAGCGGCCCACCCGGACCCGGCCGACGCTAGGGCTGTTTGTTGAGGACCTCAATCAGCAGGGCGATGCCGAGGGCAACCACAGCTACCGGCGCGAGAATCCGCAGCCATGAAAAGAGGCCCAGGTTTCGCAACAGGATCATCAGTCCGAGGCCAACCAGGACGACTCCCAATAACACGGGCCACTCGGCGGTGCTGGTCCTGTCGGGTTCCGTGGCCCAGTCTGGCAGGGTTGGCTCATCGAGGCGGCTGGTATCAGAGCCCGGATTGGTGACCTGGCTGCCCAGGCTGCGCTCCTCGGCCTGAAAGACCTCGCGAGCGTCCGGGATGATGATCCACAGGATCAGATAGAGGGGTACGCCCAGGCCGCCCGCCGAGCTCAGCAGGATGAACAGAATACGAAAGCTCAGCGGGCTGACGCCCAGGTGCAGGCCGAGCCCCCCACAAACGCCAGCGATGACGCGATCATTTCGACTGCGGTACAGGCGTCGCATGATTCCTCCCTTGCGCAGGTGTGCTTCTGCCCCCTATACGCATCCGGACGCCTCTGGTTGCTTATCAGGTTCTCCCAAAGTAGCGTTCCAACTCACCCTGGCTGAGATGGATCATGGTGGGGCGCCCGTGGGGGCAAGTATGAGGCAGTGCCGTGCGTTCCAATTGTTGCACCAGGTCGCGCATCTCCTGGCTTGTCAGCGTCTGTCCGCCGCGAACAGCTGTGTGGCAGGCCAGTGTCATCAGCGCCTGGTCGGCCCAGGAGAACCCGGAGCCACCCTCGCTGGCGGCGTCCAGCATCTCCATCACCGCGACGGTGATCAAGTCGGGTGGCAGCCCGGAGGGCACAGCCTTGATAAGGAAGGCATTGTGCCCAAAGAGCGAGATATCAAAGCCGTAGGCGTCAAGGTCGGTCAGGTGGTCCTCCAGCAGCGCGCTTTGCTGCGGGCTGACCTGGACAATCGGTGGGGTGAGCAGTTCCTGCGACGGCACCTGTTCGGCCGCTCGCTGCTCCTGCAAGGCTTCGTAGCGGATGCGCTCGTGGGCGGCGTGTTGATCGATCAGGTACATGCCGCCAGGGCCCTCAGCCACGATATACGTCTGCGCGATCTGACCCACCACCCGCAACATCGGCAGACGCTCTGTGGGGCGGGCCTCTGCGCTCAGCAGGCCGGTCTCAGACTCTGCCGGCAAGATATCAGCCGTACGGTGCAGGTCGAGAGCCAGTCTGGCCTGCCCCGGCGAGAGCGTGCCAGCATGTCCATCGTACTGCCTGTTCCAGCTGGCACTGGTGCGGCCCGGCATGCTGGCCACCGAGACCGGGTTCTGGGACATGACGGTACTGCGGACTGCCCACTGCACGGCAGCATAGACCGCCCCCTGATTGCGGAAGCGTACTTCCTGCTTGGTGGGGTGGATGTTGACGTCCACCTCTTCGGGTGGCAGCGTGATGTTCAGCACCACCAGCGGGTAGCGCCCTTGTGGCAGCAGGGTGTGATATGCCTGGGTCACTGCATAAGCGAGCGACGTGTCCTGAATCCAGCGATGGTTCACGAAAAAGATAATGTCTCGCCGGTTCGAGCGCTGCAGCGCCGGGGCACTCACCAAACCCGAGACCGATATGCCATCACGCTCGTAGCTGTTCTCCGGGACTGTGAGCATCTGCTCGGACACATCCAGACCGTAGAGCGCCAGCACAACGTCTTTCATCTCCCCGGTCCCTGTGGTCCGGCTCACCAGACGGTCGTTGCTGCGCAGCTCAAAGCGGCGATTGGGAAAGGCCAGAGAGTAGCTGCTGATCAGCCGGGCGACGTGGCCGCTCTCTGTGGCATCGGTGCGGAGAAACTTGAGCCGGGCAGGCGTATTGAAGAACAGATTCTCTACTGCGACCTCGGTCCCGCGATTTCGCGCCACGGGGCCGGTGCGCTGTAGCATGCCCCCTTCATAGACGATCGTCGTGCCAACGGTTTCATCCTCTGTGCGTGTCGAGAGCGTCATGCGGGAGACAGAGGCGATACTCGCCAGCGCCTCTCCCCGGAAACCCAGCGTGCGCACCCGGTAGAGATCCTCTACCGACGAGAGCTTGCTGGTGGCGTGCCGCGCAAAGGCCGTCTCCACCTGGTCCGCGGGGATGCCGCAGCCATTGTCTGAGACGCCGATGATCCGGCGCCCGCCCTGGCTGATGTCGATGCGAATGTCATCGGCGTCAGCGTCAATGGCGTTTTCGACCAGCTCTTTCACGACCGAGGCCGGGCGTTCGATCACCTCGCCCGCGGCGATCTTGGCGGCCAATTCGGGTGGCAGGATTTGAATGGGCATGAGAGAGATGTGCTCCGAGGTGTGCATATGGTTCTGGCACATTGTAACACAGAGCGAGCGCCAGCCAACCGGATACCTGTTGCACGGTGCTTCTCAACGGGCTTTGACAGGCATAGGCGCGGGGCCTACCATCTGCTCTACGTGTCAGGAGGGCCAGCCGATGCCAGCGATGGGTGAACGGACTGAACAACGCGCGGCTCCAGGTCATCCGCCGCAGCATTATGGGATGCTGTTGGCGGGCATCCTCGCCGTCTCCACATCGTCGATTCTGATTCGGCTGGCCGACGCACCGCCACTGGTGATCGGTGCCTGGCGGCTGCTGTTAGCCACCCTGTTTCTCACCCCTTTTGCATGGCGCAAGGCGCGCCAGGAGTGGGGTGCCCTGTCCCGACGGGAGCTGCTGGCCTTGTTCGGTTCCGGCGTGGCGCTGGCGATTCACTTTACCGCATGGATCTACTCGCTCACGTTGACTACGGTGGCGAGCGCCACCATTCTGGTGGCCACGAATCCGATCTTTGTCGGGCTCGCCACCCACTTTTTGCTCAAGGTGCGCATCGGTAAGAGTATGTTGGTGGCAATCGCGATCACCCTTGCCGGCAGTGTGCTCATCGGGTATGGCGATATCGCCCTGTCGCCGCAAGCGCTTCTGGGCGATCTGCTGGCGCTGGCAGGTGCCGTGGCGGGCTCTGCCTATCTCCTGCTGGGTCAGGCAGTACGCCGCCGGGTGTCGACACTGACCTATATCTGGCCATGCTACGGGCTGGCCGGACTGATTCTGCTGGCCCTGTGCCTGCTGACGCGCCAGCCTCTGTTGGGATATCAGTCAGGGACGATCGTCGTGTTCGTGCTGCTGGCCATCGTGCCGCAGATTCTGGGGCATTCTGCCTACAACTGGGCGCTGGGCTACTTTAGTCCCCTGATGGTGACCGTGGCACTACTCGGAGAGCCGATCGGCGCCACGCTACTGGCCTGGCTTTTGCTAAGTGAGATACCGGCGCCGCTGGCACTGGCCGGCGGGCCACTGATCATGGTCGGTATCGTGCTGGCGTCACTGGCGGAACGCCGCAATGGCACCAGTGCCGCATAAATCTGGTTCGGAGGGATCGCTATGCCTGTTGCCTGGGACACACTGTATGCTGGCCGTCTGGAGAAGATGACTACCTCGGTCATCCGAGACATTCTCAAAGTTGCGCAATCCCCCGATATCATTCCCTTTGCCGGGGGGTGGCCAGAGGCGGAGTTATTCCCCATTGAGCAGATCAGTCTGATCTGCGAAGAGGTGCTGGATGCCTATCCGCGACAGGCGCTTCAATACGGGATGACGGACGGAGAGCCGTTGCTGCGCCAGGCTCTGGCGCAGGAGATGCGCTCTCAGGGCATTGCCGCAGAGGCAGAGAATATCGTCATTGTGAGCGGGTCGCAGCAGGCGCTGGATCTCATCCCGAGGATTCTGATCGATCCCGGCGATACGATTCTGGTGGAGAGCCCGACCTTTTTGGGCGCTCTGCAGTCGTTCAACGCCTACGGTGCGCAGTATGCCGCGGTTCCGCTGGACGACGAGGGGGCCTCAGCAGAGGCGATGGAGCGCGTGCTGGCGGAGCGCCCGGTCAAGTTCATGTACCTGATCCCAACATTTCATAATCCAACGGGTATCACCATGAGCCTGCGTCGGCGCGAAAGGATCGTTGCTCTCGCGGCGGAGGCGGGCGTGCCGATCATCGAAGACGATCCCTACGGGCGCCTGCGGTTCCGCGGAGAGGCCCTGCCGACGCTGGTGGCCATCGATGCCGCGCGCACCGGTGGCGACCCGGAGCGGGCGACAGTGCTCTACTCGGGCACCTTTAGCAAGACGCTGGCGCCCGGCCTGCGCCTGGCCTGGGTGGTCTGTCCGTCTGAGTTCGCCAACCGGCTTGTGATGGCCAAGCAAGGCGTCGACCTGCACACCAACGGTTTGTCGCAGATGATCGCCTACGAGTTTATGCGGCGCGGCTGGCTCGATCCACAGGTGGAACGGATTCGCGCGACCTATTTGCGCCGCTGCGATGCCATGTGCGAAGCGATCGACCAATACTTTCCAACCGCGGCGCGCTATGTGCGCCCTGACGGCGGGCTGTTCCTGTGGGTGACGCTGCCCGAGAGCATCGACACGGCCGAGATGCTCAAGGATGCGGCCGCGCGCAAGGTGGCGTTTGTTCCCGGGGCGCCCTTCTTTGTGGATGGCGGCGGCAACAATAGCTTCCGTATGACCTTTGCCAGCGTACCGGCTGAGACGATCCGCGAGGGGATTCGCATTCTCGGGGACGTGATACGCGACCATCTGACTCGCAGCGAGGCATAAGGTCAGGTCCTGCCGGCTTGACAGCCTCAGTTTGCGAGACATAATAGCGATATCTGGTCCGGTTATGGGATTGCATGGAGGGGATATGCCTCTATACGAGTACTACTGCCCGCACTGCGACGTCACGTTCGATCGTCTGCGCCCGTTCTCGCAGGCGGACGCGCCCGTTCGCTGCCCGACCTGCCAGGGGGAGGACACCCGCCGGATGATCTCGCGCTGCGCGAGCTTTAGCCGCGGGGAGGATGGCTCTTCGCACTCGATTGGCGGCGGCGGCTGCGCGGGCTGCGCCGGCGGATCCTGCGCTGCCTGCCACCACTGAGCTACCGTTCAACGTGCGGCCCGCGGGCAGCAGCCTGCGGGCCGCTTTCCTTGGCAGGCGGGGTGTGTGATATAATGCTCCAATGCACCAACTAGTGAACTCTTTGCGCCCCGGCGCGCCCCCCGCAGGGGCGTTTGACTTGCTTACCACGGACGCTGCGTCACTCGCGCGGCGCGGCACCCTCTACACCACCCACGGTATCGTACCGACCCCGGTGTTCTGCCCGGTGGGCACGCAGGCCACGGTCAAGAGCCTGACGCCCAGGGATTTGCATGAACTGGGTGCGCCGATGATCCTCTCCAACACCTACCATCTCTACCTGCGCCCCGGCGCCGATGTGATCGGCAGGCTGGGAGGGCTCCATACCTTTATGGGGTGGGATGGCCCGATTCTTACCGATAGCGGCGGCTTTCAGGTGTTTTCGCTGGAGGGCCTGCGCCAGGTGAGTGATGATGGCGTCACCTTTCGCTCGCACATCGATGGCTCTGAGCACCGCTTCACGCCAGAGAAAGTCGTCGAGATTCAGGAGACGCTGGGCTCGGACATCGCCATGGTGCTGGACGAGTGCGCCAGGCCCGACGATCGCGCGTATATCGTCGAGGCCATGCGACGCACGCACCTGTGGGCTGAGCGTTGTCTGGCCGCGCACACGCACCAGGATCAGGCCCTGTTTGGCATCGTCCAGGGGGGCATCTACGAGGACTTGAGGGCCGAGAGCGCCCGAGCGCTCACGTCCATGGATTTTCCAGGTTATGCCATCGGTGGGCTGTCCGTGGGCGAGAGCAAGGCAGACATGTTGCGCATTCTGGACCACCTGACGCCGCTGTTACCGGAGGATAAACCGCGCTACTTGATGGGCGTGGGCTCGCCGGAGGATCTGGTAGAGAGCGTGGCGCGAGGCATCGACATCTTTGACTGCGTGCTGCCCAGCCGGCTGGGACGGAACGGTTCAGTGTTCACCCCTACCGGGCGCATGAACCTCCGCAACGCCCGGTTCAAGGAGGACCCGGCCCCCATCCAGGAGGGTTGTTCCTGCTACACCTGCCAGCACTTTTCGCGGGCGTACCTGCGGCATCTGACCATCGCGAAGGAGTTGCTCGCCTCGCATCTGAGCACACTCCACAATGTTCACTTTTTGCTCGACTTGATGCAGAGAATGCGCTGTGCGATCGAGACTGGGACCTTTGCGGACTTCAGGCAGGCATTTCTGGCCCGGTACCAGGTTGTCGATGAGGGTGTGCGGCGGCGGGACAAGGCTATCTACAAACGCGCCGTTCGGGCGCGCAACTGATTACCCGACCGGGGTGAGAGGACGGTGGCAGTGACTGCTATCGAGGCTGTGCTGTGGGGCGTTCTTCAGGGGCTGACCGAGTTTCTGCCGGTGAGCAGTTCGGGGCATCTGGTCGTGGTACCCTGGTTGCTCAAACTGGACCCTCCAGGGTTTTCCTTTGATGTGCTGGTTCACCTGGCAACCCTGTTGGCCGTCGTGCTCTTTTTCCGCGCAGAATTGGTGATGCTCATCCGCGGCCTGATCCAACTGATCGCCCGGCGACGCGCAGACACGCCCGAGAGCCGGCTGGCCTCGCTGGTGATCATCAGCAGTATTCCGGCGGTGCTTGTCGCGCTCTTGCTCGACGCCGTCATCGAGAGTGCCTTTAGTTCCCCTGCGGCGGTGGCAGTATTTCTCCTGATCACCGGCACCGTCCTCTGTCTCGCTGAAAAGGGCAGGGGCGCTCGTGCCATGTCCGAGATCACGCCCCCGGACGCAGGACTGATCGGGCTGGCGCAGGCCGCCGCACTCATCCCGGGTATCTCGCGGTCCGGTGCAACCATGGCCACCGGCATGGCACGCGGTCTCGCCCGGCCAGAGGCGGCGCGCTACGCCTTTGTCATGTCCATACCGGTGATCCTGGGCGCGGCGGGAATGGAGCTCCTCCAACTGGTCACCGAATCGGGGCTGACGGGCTCGTGGGGCACGCTCGGTATCGGCATGGTGGCGGCCTTTGTGAGCGGCTACCTGGCGATCACCGTCCTCTTTCGCTTTGTTCAGCGGCACACTCTCCGGGCCTTTTCGTTCTACTGCTGGGGGCTGGGCCTCTTGACGCTGGTCGTCTTTCTGGTGCGCGGGGCCTAGTGGCTGCGCGCAGCAGGTGCGTTCGCGCGACGACTGTGGTCAACACGGCGATGCTCCTGGTCCTGTGCCTGACACTGCTCGGCTGCGACACCGTCTTTGTGCCGCTGGGCAGGCCAGGTACCGTTGCAGTTCCCCAGGATGTCGTCACAGAGATGCCGTTGCGCCTTGCAATCGGCCGGGAGGCTGAATGCCTGGCCCAGGACCTGTTGCCTGTTTATGCCTCACGATATCCCGACATCACGATCATGCCTCTGACGATGAGCGGCAGTTCGGCACTGCAAGCCCTGGCGGATGGCAAGGCCGATGTCGCGCTGGTGGCTGCGCGCGATGCATCAGAGCTTTATGAACGAACCGGCGCGTTGGTGGTGACCCCGGTGGCGCGTTCCGGGCTGGCGATCATAACGCACCGGAACGTCACCGTGGCACAGATTTCAGTGGAGGACCTGCGGGCGCTCTTTTCCGGTGACATCAGCGACTGGTCCGCCCTGGGTGCTCCCGCGGGCCAGCCTCAGCTGGCGGTGCAGGCGCCGGGCACCCCGGCGAGAGACGTATTCGATGCCAGCGTGATGGCCGAGGCCCGCGTCTCCAGCACGGCCCGCGTGCTACCCAACGATTCTGCGCTCGCTGAATTTGTGGCGGCGGAGCCACTGGCGATCGGCTATGCGGCTGCGGCCTGCCTGCCGGAGGATGCCCCTGTCACTGTTCTCGCACTAGATCTCCTGCTGCCGACAAGGGCCAACATCGAAAAGGGCCAGTACCCGTTGAGCTACGGTCTGTATCTGGTTGTCGCAGACGGAGCCCACGCGGAGGCGAGCGCCTTTGTGGCGTTTGCCACAAGCAGTCGCGGTCGGGAGGCGGTGCGCGCAAGGCACGCGCTGCCCTGACAGGGCCGAAGCCTGGAGATCGTCAGCTGCGAGCGCGCACAAAGGGATTGTGGCGTTTTTCGTAGCCGATGGTGGTCTGAGGCCCGTGGCCGGGGTAGACCACCGTGTCGTCATGCAGGGTGTACAATTGCGTGCGGATGCTGTTGACCAGCGTTGCGGTCGACGATCCCGGGAGATCGGTGCGCCCCACGCCCTGATGAAAGAGCGTGTCGCCGCCGAATAGGGTTGCCTCGTCCGGCACGTAGAGCGAGATGCCGCCCGGAGAGTGCCCGGGGGTCTCGAGCACGGTGGCGGTGATGTCGCCCACCTGTATCGTGTCACCATTGTGGAGCAGGCGCTCGGCCTTGAGTCCTGCGGGCCCACGCGCGCCGAACATCACCGGCGGGCTCTCCAGGTGAGGGGCGTCCCCCGCGCCGATGCACACCGGCGCTCCGGTGGCCTGCTGAATCTCACGGACCGCACCGACATGGTCAAAGTGAAAGTGTGTCAGGACGATGAGCTTGACGGAGAGGCCGCGGCTCATAATCTCCTGCAGGATGATCTCGGCTTCGTCTCCCGGATCGACGACCAGCGTCTCCCGCGTGCGCTCGCAGGCGACGACATAGCAATTGGTGGCCGTAAAGCCCACCGGTAGCGTGATCAGTTCCATGGCTTCTCCCTGTTGCGGACACGTGTCGACACCGGTACGATGATAGGAAACGGCGCCAGGGCCGTCAACCCACCAGATCATGCAAAGGAGACTGGCGATGCGCCTGTCCACACTGTTCGGCCAGCGTCTGCGCGAGGTTCCGGCCGACGCGGAGTTGCCTGGCCACCAACTCGCGTTGAGGGCTGGATTGATGCGCCAGGTGGCGCAGGGGATCTATGCCCTGCTGCCGGTCGGCTGGCGCGTGATGCGGCGCATCGAGGCGATCATCCGCGAGGAGATGGACGCCATCGACGGCCAGGAGATCTCCATGCCCGTGGTGCAGCCCGCCGAGTTGTGGCAGGCCTCTGGTCGCTACGAGGCCGCGGCGCCCGGACCCGCGCTGGCGCGCTTTCGCGACCGCTCCGGGCAGGCGCTGGTGCTGGGCATGACCCACGAGGAGGTCGTCACCGACCTGGCCCGCCAGGAGATCCACTCCTACCGGCAGATGCCCAGCCTGGTGTATCAAGTACAGGTAAAGTTCAGAGATGAGCCGCGCTCACGGGGTGGCCTTTTGCGCACGCGCGAGTTCCTGATGAAGGACGCCTACTCTTTCGATCGCGACGAGCCTGGCATGGCCGAGTCGTATGCCCGTGTCTATGGTGCCTACGAGCGCATCTTTTCCCGGTGCGGACTGTCCGTGCGGCCCGTGGAGGCTGCCTCGGGCATGATGGGCGGTCACGTCTCCCACGAGTTCATGTACCTTAGCCCCTACGGCGAGGATCAGTTGCTCACCTGTTCCGCCTGCGGCTATGCCGCCAACGTCGAAGGGGCGCGCATCCGCATATCCACAAGACCGGCGGATGATCTTTTGCCGCTGGAGGAGGTCGCCACACCGGGTGCGACGACGATCGCCGCCGTCGCTGACTTCTTGGGGGTCGAGGAGGCGCAGACGCTCAAGGCGGTCTTTTTCCAGCGGGCCGACAGTGGCGAGGTCGTCTTTGCGGTGATTCGCGGCGATCTGGAGGTGAACGAGGCCAAGCTCTCGGTCGCGCTGGGCGGCGTCGATCTGGTCCCCGCCACGCCCGAAGCGCTGGCGGCGGCCGGCGTCGTGCCAGGGTACGCCTCGCCCATCGGGTTCTCCAAGGGGATTGTGGTGGCGGACGAGTCTCTGCGCAGCGGCGCCAACTTTGTCGCGGGTGCCAACCGGCCGGGGCACCACCTGCGCAACGTCAATGCGGGGCGCGATTTCATACCGGACCTGGTGACCGACATCGCCCTCGCGCGGGCGGGCGACCCCTGCCCGAACTGCGGCGCTACCCTGGAGGCCGTGCGTGCGATAGAGGTGGGGCACATCTTTCAGCTTGGCACTAAATACGCCGAGGCGCTGGGCGCGGGCTTTCTGGACGAGTGGGGGGAGAGGCGGCCTCCGCAGATGGGCTGCTACGGGATCGGCCTGGGGCGGCTGATGGCCTGCATCATGGAGGCGCACCACGATGACAAGGGGCTGATCTGGCCCACGGCGGTGGCGCCCTTCTACGTGCACCTGGTGTCGCTGGGGCAGCCCGGGACGGACGAGGAGCGGGCGGCGGAGGCGCTCTACGCGGAACTGACAGCGGCGGGCCTGGATGTGCTGTACGACGATCGCCCCGAGCGCGCCGGCGTCAAGTTCAACGATGCCGATCTGCTGGGCGTGCCTGTGCGCCTGACCTTGAGCCCGCGCACCCTGGCCCAGGGCGCGGTGGAACTCAAGCTGCGCTGGGAGACAGAATCTCAGATCGTGGCGCTGGAACCGCCGGATGTTCTGTTGCGGACGATTCGCGAGGCCTGCTGACCGTGACCGCCTGTCGCGCCTAAAGACAGACGGGTGCCTGCGCGTTGTGAGGTGTCCTAGTCGTAGATCCCCATCCGCCACATGCGGTACTTTTTCACCGCTGCGGCGGAGGCTGCCTGGCGCAGGCTCGCGATCGCTTCATCGAGCGCGGTGCAGCGCTCCGGATCGTCCAGGTTGACCATGGCGGCGCAGCAGGCCGCGCCGTACTGCTCCTGGTACTCTTCACACAGCGGAAGCTCCAGGACCAGTTCTTCGAGATTGGTATATCGTCGGCGCATCTCGGCGATGCGTTCGGAAAAGAGCAGACCCCTGAACATGTGGCCGCGGGGCAGGCTTCTGCAGGTGATCTCCCGCGCCAGGGACTGCGCCACCGCGACGATGTTACACTCGCGCCAGCCCGCCCCGGCGTCTCCGATCTCCCGTTTCGACCAATCCTCCATGCGTTCCTCCCCGCTCTGTTTGTTCACGACATACTGATTATACGCACGACACGACAAAACGATTCATCCGGCCTCCTTGTGGGGCTCCTTGCGTGCCTGTCAGAGTTTTGACACCCAATCGGTCGCATGATATGATCGTCTCATCGACAAGTAAGGACTGTGATCGGGAGGAGTAGGGAGTAGCGCGCTGATAGAGAAGGAGGGTCGCCGGCTGTAAGCCCTCCGCAGCAGATGCTCCTGAAGGTCGCCCCTGAGTCTGGTGACGAGTACGTCACTTCGGGATCCGCCCGTTACAGCGGTTCGAGTGTGTCGCCCCTCAGGGCGGCAAACCGGAGTGGTACCGCGGAAGGATGACCCCTTTCGTCTCCGGAGACGGATGTCTCCGCGAGATGGAGGGGTTTTTTGATGCCAGGAAAGAGGAAGGGAACGCACCATGAGTGAACGAGCGCCGCTACCGCAGGAGATGCCGCAGACCTACGATGCCGCCGCCATCGAGCAGCCTCTTTATCGCTGGTGGTGGGATCGCGGCGATTTCAAGCCGCGCATCGACAGGGATCAGAAACCTTTTGTGATCTCCATGCCGCCTCCAAACGTCACCGGCGCCCTGCACCTGGGGCACGCCATCGTGGCAGCGGTCGAGGATGGCCTGATCCGCTACCGTCGCATGACCGGCCAGCCCACGCTGTGGGTGCCCGGCACCGACCACGCCGGCATCGCCACGCAGGCGGTGGTGGAGCGCGAGATCGGCAAGGAGGGTCTCACGCGGCACGATCTGGGCCGGGACAAGTTCCTCGAGCGGGTCTGGGAGTGGAAAGAGGTCTACCACAAGCGCATTACCGAGCAGCATTACGCTCTCGGTGTCTCCTGCGATTGGGATCGTGAGCGCTTTACGATGGAGCCGGCCCTCTCCCGCGCCGTGCGCGAGGCCTTTGTGCGGATGTATGACGACGGCCTGATCTATCGCGGCGAGTACCTGATCAACTGGTGCCCGCGTTGCGGCACGGCCATCTCCGACCTGGAGGTGGAGCACGAGGCTACGGCCGGCCATCTCTGGTATGTGCGCTACTGGACCGAGGAGGGGGACGCCTCTATCACGGTCGCCACCACGCGTCCCGAGACGATCCTGGGCGACACGGCCGTTGCGGTGCATCCGGAGGATGAGCGCTACGCGACGCTGCTCGGGCGCAAGCTGCGCCTGCCGGTGATCGGTCGGCTGATCCCCGTCGTGGCGGACGAGGCCGTGGACCGCGAGTTTGGCACGGGCGCGGTCAAGGTCACTCCGGCGCACGACCCGGTAGACTATGGCATCGGGCAGCGCCACGGCCTGGCGACCATCAATGTCATGAACGATGATATGACCATGAACGAGGCGGCGGGTCCTTACGCGGGCCAGGATCGGTACACGTGTCGCCAGAACATCGTCAGGGATATCGAGGCGGCAGGCGACCTGATCAAGGTCGTGCCCTATGAGCATGCCGTGGGCCATTGCCAGCGGTGCGCCAGCGTGGTGGAGCCGCGTATCTCCACGCAATGGTTCGTCCGCGCCCAGGTGCTAGCAGAGCCAGCGATTGAGGCGGTGCGCGACGGGCGGATTCGGATCGTCCCCGAACGTTTCAACGCGATCTACTACAACTGGATGGAGAACATCCACGACTGGTGCATCTCGCGCCAGCTCTGGTGGGGCCACCGCATCCCTGTGTGGTACTGCGAGTCGTGCGGCGAGATGGTGGTGGCGCGCGAGGACCCCGAGCGCTGCCTAAAGTGTGGATCGACGTCCTTGCGGCAGGACCCGGATGTGCTGGACACCTGGTTCTCCTCAGGGCTGTGGCCTTTTTCCACGCTGGGCTGGCCTGACGAGACCGAGGATCTGGCCTACTTTTATCCCACCTCTGTGCTCGAGACGGCCTATGACATTATCTTTTTCTGGGTTGCCCGCATGATCATGATGGGCATGTATTTCACCGGGGAGGTACCCTTCCACACGGTGTATCTGCACGGCCTGGTGCGCAATGAGCAGGGCGAAAAGATTAGCAAGTCCATGGAGGACGCCTGGCGCTATGACCCGCTCTTTATCATCAAAGAGTACGGTCTCGATCCGCTGCGCTTTACGCTGCTGACGGGGTCGACCCCCGGCAATGACATGAAGCTCTCCGAGACCCGCATCGAGGCCAACCGCAATTTCTGCAACAAGATCTGGCAGGCCACCCGATTTGTGCTGGGCAATCTGGGGGAGAACCCCGGCCAGCACGCATCGTCGGGCTTGCTCGACGCCGCGACCTTTGACGACGATACTGACCGCTGGATCATCAGCCGTTACCATGCCCTGGTGGACGATGCGACGCGCCTGATCGAGGGCTACCAGCTGGGCGAGGCTGGGCGCCAGATATACGAGTTCCTGTGGGGCGAGTACTGCGACTGGTACATTGAGATGTGCAAGACGCGCCTGCGCGGCGAGGATGTGGCAGCAGCCGATGCCGCTCGCCGCGTGCTGGTCTATGTGCTGGACGGGGCGCTGCGCCTGCTGCACCCCTATATGCCCTTTGTGACCGAGGCGCTTTGGCAATATCTGCCTCACGAAGGTGAGGCGCTCATCGTCGCGGCCTGGCCTACGTCAGGCGCACAGGACGCAGCCGCCAGCGAGCGCGTGGCGGGGCTGATGGATCTGGTACGGTCCATCCGGAACGCTCGCACCGAATACGAGGTCGATCCTGGGCGCCGCATCGCGGCGATCATTGCCGCCGGCCCGCTGGCCGAGTTCCTTGCCCGGCAGGCTGCTGTGCTGGCCTCTCTGGCGCGGATTGACCAGGGTCAGCTGGAGATCGCTGCGCAGTTGCCCGCCGCACCGGAAAAGGCACTGGCGCTGGTGACGGCTGGCTATGAGGCATTTCTGCCCCTGGAGGCCCTGGTGGATCTCGACCGTGAGCGGGAGCGATTGGGCCGCGAGTTGGAGACGGTGGCCAAAGAGTTGGAGCGCGTCACAGCGCTGCTCGCCAACGAACGCTTTACCGCGCACGCACCAGAGGCCGTGGTCGCCAAAGAGCGGGAAAAGCTTGACAGCTATACGGAGCAGCGGACGCGGCTGGAGACGCGCCTGGCCGAGTTGGGACAATAGCGGCTGGTAGCAGCGCGCTGCGACTGGACAGCCTGGTTTGTGAGGCTATACTCGGCTGTGGGGATGTATCCCACAGGCCGATTTCAGGGGGGTAAAGATGCGCAGATTTCTGGTAGGGGTGTTCATGGGCCTGGTGGCCGGTTGGGCGGCCGGGATTCTCTCCGCACCGCAGCCGGGCAGCGAGACACGCGAGACGCTCGGTGAGCGTGCTTTGGATCTCAGGGATCGGGCGATCCGCAAGGCCGAGCACTATACCGAGGATATCGTCCTGGACTGCTAACTTTTTTGGGGAGCAAAAGCAACGAGCAGGGCCCTAAGGCCCTGCTCGTTTTTCGTCCAGCGCCAGGCGGGCCGGCTGATGGTTGACAGTGCCTCCTGTAATCCTATCATCAGCGCAACAGCTGCACCGTGGAGCACGATGGTACCGGAGGATGGGATGGGGATGGAACAGCTACGCATCGGGATGGTTGGGGTCACGGGGCGTGGCGGGTTGTGGCGACACTGGCACACGCCCGGCGGGCGCTCTGTCGTGGTCGCCGGAGCGGATATCGACGAAGGTCACCTGGCGCGGTTCCGTGAGGCGCACGGGGGTGACCTTTTTACTGCTAGAGACTATCGCCGACTGCTGGATCGCAAGGACATCGACGCCATCGCGGTCACCTCGCCCGATAACTTTCACCAGGAGCATGCGGTGGCCGCGCTTCAGGCGGGTAAGCACGTGTTCTGCGAAAAGCCGCTGGCGATCACCGTCGAGGGTTGCGATGCCATTCTGCGCGCCTGGCGCGAGTCAGGGCGGCACCTGATGGTCGGCTTTAACATGCGCTACATGGCCATGTTCCGCACCATGAAAGAGGTAATCGATTCGGGGGCCATCGGCGAGATCAAGGCGGTCTGGGTGCGGCATTTCGTGGGTATGGGCAGCGACTTTTACTTTCACGACTGGCACGCCCGCCGGGACAATACCTTTTCGCTGCTCCTGCAAAAGGGCTCGCACGATATAGACATGATCCACTGGATCACCGGCCGCTACACCCGTCGCGTGGCGGCTTTTGGCGGGTTGGACATGTTCGGCGGCGACCGCCCCAATGACCTGACCTGCCCTGAATGTCCCGAGCGTGACACCTGTGTTGAGGCGCTGGCGGAGACGCGGGTGCAGTGTGCCTTTCGGCGCGAGGTCGACGTCGAAGACAACCAGGTGATGATCATGGAGCTGGACGGCGGCATCAAGGCCAGCTACCTGCAGTGTCACTTTACGCCGGACTATCACCGGAACTATACGTTCATCGGTACTGACGGGCGCGTGGAGAACTCTGAGCCCGAGGGCAAGGTCTGGGTCAAGACGCGCCGCTCCAACTCGTGGCGCGAGCTGGCCGACCGCACCTATGAGGTCAAGCCGGCCACGGGCGGCCACGGCGGCGCCGACCCGGTGATCTGTCGCGACTTTGTCGCCATGTGTCTGGATGGCAAAGCCCCCGAGGCTGCGCCGCTGGCGGGGCGCATGAGCGTGGCGGCTGGCATCGCGGGGGCGGTGTCGATGCGCAGCGGCGGGCAACCGCAGGACGTGGCCGCTGTTCCTGACGACCTGACCGATTGGCTGCTTGCACACTGACGGAATAGTGAGCGCTATTTGTGGCAGGGCCCGTACAGCAGAGGAGGAATGACAATGGGACTCGTCATCACCGGCATCGATACCCTGTTGATCGATCGCTACCTGTTCGTCGAGGTGCACACCAATGCGGGCATCACCGGCCTGGGGGAGTCGGGCGCTTGGGGGTTTCTGGAGGCCTCCGCTGCGGCCGTGGAGACGTTCAAGCGGTATCTCATCGGCCAGGACCCGCTCCGCATTGAGCATCACTGGAACTATCTCTATCGCTGGACCCACTTTCGCGGTGCCGCCATCATGGGCGCGCTGAGCGCCATCGACCTGGCGCTGTGGGACATCGCGGGCAAGCATCTCGGCGTGCCCTGCTACCAGTTGCTGGGCGGCAAGGTGCGTGACAAGGCCCGCGTCTACTACCATGTCTTTGGTGAGACCAAGGAGGAGTTGATTCAGGGCTGCGTGGACGCCAAGGCGCGCGGGTTCACCGCGGTGGGGCACCTCACACCGTTCCTCGACGAGCCTCGCAGCGTGCCCTATTTCGAGACGCATGCGAGCAAGATGGATGCCGCCATCGAGACGGTGGGCCGCTATCGCGAGGCCCTGGGCGATGAGGTCGATCTCTGCATCGAGATTCACCGACGCATGGCGCCCGCCGAGGCGATTGTGCTGGCGCGTGGTATCGAGCGGTACCACCCGTTCTTTTACGAGGACCCGATCCTGCCCGACAATCTGGATGCCATGGCGCTGGTGGCCGAGCGTATTCACATCCCCATCGCGACGGGCGAGCGGCTGCATACGATTCAAGAGTTTGAGATGCTGCTGGCGCGTGGTGCGGTGCAGTACGTCCGGCCGGACGTCTGCCTGGCGGGCGGCCTCAGCCACTCGAAAAAGATCGCGGCGCTGGCGGAGGCGCATAATGTCGGTGTGGTGCCGCACAACCCCTTGAGCCCGGTGAGCACAGCCGCTTGCATCCAACTCGCGGCCTGCATCCCGAATTTCGCGCTGCAAGAGTACCCGCTGGGTGAGGACGAGCCTCCCAAGAGCGAGATCGTCAAGAGCACCGTGGCGTTGGAGGATGGCTTTTTGATCATCCCGGAGACGCCGGGGCTGGGCATCGAACTGGCGCCCGACGCCGCCGAACGCTTCCCGTACCGCCCGCGCGAGGTGCACACGCGCCTGCATGTGGATGGTTCGGTGGTGGACCAGTAGTTCTTATCTCGGGCAGAGGACGCACATGAAACTGGTGTTCATCCGTCACGCTGATCCCGACTATGCCAGCGACAGCCTGACCGATCTGGGTCATACGCAGGCCCGGCTCCTGGCAGAGACGCTGCTGACCATGCCGATTGATGCGTTTTACATGTCGCCGCGCGGCCGCGCACAGACGACGGCCGCGTACACCCTGGAGCGGCGGGGAGAACAGGGCACCACGCTGGACTGGCTGGCAGAGTTGCACGGGCTGTATGCTCCCGGTGCCGTGGCCTGGGACATGCACCCCGTCGATCTCCTGGCCTCTGACGCGGCTCCGGCCCTGGCATCCTGGCCCGTACAGGTTGTCTATGGCGAACACCTGAGCACCGTGCTCGAGCCTTTCTATCGGTCATGGGACGCCTTTATGGCCGAACGGGGTTATTTCCGCGACGGGCTGCGTTACCGTATCGAGGCGCTTTCTGACGAGACGCTGGCCTTTTTCTGTCACGCCGGGGTTACACTGTCACTTCTCGCGCACCTGCTGCACATCGCACCGCCGCTCGTCTATGCTCATTTTGGCTGCGATCCCTCGAGCGTCACCATCCTCGAGTCCGATGAGAAGGATGGGTGGGCCTCTTTCCGGCTCGTGGTTGCCAACGACATGTCACACGCGCCTGGCCTTCGCAAGAGCCCGCGCCAACACAGGCGCTATGGCTTCTAGTGAATAGCCTATATTCTATACTACTTTAGTTGACAATGCGGTCTGTCCGGGGTATAATCTATGTAGTGCACGCGGTGCACCGGGTCCATTGCTGGGAGACGGCTCTCTTGATGGGCTCATTACAAAGGAGGACAGACTGATGAAGTACCGGAGACTGGGAAACGCGGGTATCAAGCTGAGCGTGGTGGGATTGGGTGGTTGGACCACCTTTGGAGACAGCATCACGGCAGAGAAGGATGCCCGGGAGATCATCACCGCTGCCTATGAGGCCGGTGTGAACTTTTTCGATATCGCCGATGCCTACGCCCGCGGTGAATCCGAACGCCTGATGGGCAGCATTCTGAAGGACTTGCAGCGGCATACGCTGGTGATCTCCAGCAAGCTGTATTGGCCCATGAGCGATGATGTCAACGACCGGGGGCTGTCGCGCAAGCACATCATGGAGTCGGTGGACAAGTCGCTCAAGCGCATCGGCACAGATTATCTGGACATCTATTTTGCGCATCGTTACGACCCGGAGACCCCGCTGGAGGAGGTCGTACGAGCCATGGATGACCTCGTGCACCAGGGCAAAATACTCTACTGGGGGACCAGCGAGTGGACCGGTGCGCAGATCGCCGAGGCGGCTGGCATTGCGCGGGCGCACAATCTGTATCGTCCCCAGGCCGAACAGCCCGGTTACAGCCTGTTGCGGCGGGCGCGCGTGGAGAAGGAGATACTTCCGGCAGTTCGCCCCCAGGGCATCGGTCTGACGGTATTCAGTCCCCTGGCGAACGGCGTGCTGACGGGCAAGTACGATGACGGTATTCCTGAGGACAGCCGCGCGGCTCGCAACGAGAATCTCCGCGAGAGCCTGACCGAGGATCGCGTGGGCGCGGTGCGTGAGATGAAGGCTATCGCTGACGAATTGGGCATTACACGCTCCCAGCTGGCGCTGGCGTGGGTGCTGCACCATCCTGAGGTGACCAGCGTGATCACCGGTGCCACCCGTCCCGGGCATGTAGCCTCTAATGTGGGGGCAGCGGACGTGGAACTGAGTGACGAGCATGTCGCCAGGCTCGATGAGCTGTTCCCATTGCTCTAGTGCTACCGTGAACACAGAGGCCGCGGAGATCTTCTCCGCGGCCTTTGTGCGTGCTTCAAACGTCAGGCTACTGGGTCTGAGCCAGTTCCTGCAGCACGAGCACCAGTTTCTCTTGCCAGCCCTCCTGGAGCTTGAGCCTCACATGCGTTCCGCGAGCCTGGCAGTCCGGGCAGTGTCTGGCGATTGACTGGCTCACGGTTCTGGAGATCGTCTGTGGCAGCTGGGCGACAACTTCCTGGCCCTCTGTGCGGAGCGTGTTCAGCCCGGCGTCTGCCGCCAGCACACGAACACGCAAGATGTACAGCAGGTTCAGCACAGGCTCGGGCAATGGGCCGAAACGATCCTGTAGCTCCACCGCCATCGCGTCGACTTTACCCACTGTGTGTACACGGGCCAGCCGGCGGTAGAGCCGCAGCCTCAAGGGATCATCCTGAATGTATTCCTGCGGCAGATGTGCCGAGAGAGGCAGGTCGATGCTGGGGCCGAAATCGAGCGCCAGCGATTCCCCTGCCGCCCGATCCTGTGCGTGGCGGATGGCGTCGCCCCGTTCGCCGGCCGATTGCTGCAACTCTTCGATAGCGCTCCGCAACAGCCGCGTATAGAGATCAAAGCCGATAGCGGCGATGTGGCCATGTTGCTCGGCCCCGAGCAACTCTCCTGCGCCGCGAATCTCCATATCCCGCATGGCGACCCGGTAGCCCGCGCCCAGCTCCGAGGCCTCCTGGATCGTATTCAGTCGCTGCTGCGCGACATCGCTGAGGGGGGGCTTGAAGAGGAGATAGGCATAGGCGCGTTCGATGCCCCGGCCAACACGGCCGCGCAACTGGTAGAGCTGGGACAGCCCAAAGTGATCGGCGTGGTCGATGATGATGGTGTTGACGTTGGGAATATCCAGCCCGTTCTCGATGATCGTTGTGCACAGCAGGATGTTTCCCTCGCCCTGCGCAAACCCCAGCATCACCTGCGCCAGCTCATCCTCTGGCATCTGACCGTGGCCGATCAGAATGCTGGCCTCGGGCACGATGCGCTGCAGGTCGGCGGCTACCAGGTCGATATCGCGAACCCGGTTATGCACAAAGTAGGTCTGCCCGCCTCTGTCCATCTCGCGCAGGATCGCTCTCCGAATCAGGCCTTCATCATACTCTGCGACGAGGGTCTTGACCGCCACGCGATTCTCCGGGGGAGTGTCGATCACGCTCATATCGCGGATGCCGCTCAGCGACATGTACAGCGTGCGCGGAATCGGCGTAGCCGTCATGGTCAGCACGTCCACCTCACGGCGCATCCGCTTGAGGCGTTCCTTGTGAGCGACACCAAAGCGCTGCTCTTCATCGACGACCAGCAGCCCCAGATCCTTAAAGGTAACATCCCGCGACAGGAGGCGATGGGTGCCGATGACGATATCCACCTGGCCGGTCTGCAATCTTTCGATGATGTCTCGCTGCTCTGCGTCGCTCTTGAATCGCGAGAGCATCTCGATCGTCACCGGGTAGGCGCGCAGGCGCCGTCGGAAGGTGTAATAGTGTTGCTGGGCTAGGATCGTGGTGGGCACCAGGACGGCCACCTGCTTGCCGTCCATCACGGCTTTGAAGGCGGCGCGCACGGCGACCTCTGTCTTGCCATAGCCGACGTCGCCCACCAGCAGCCTGTCCATAGGGCGGGGCTGCTCCATATCGCTCTTGATGCGTTCCACAGCTCGAAGTTGGTCGTCGGTCTCGACATACGGGAAGGCGGCCTCCATCTCATGCTGCCACAGGCTGTCCTGTGGAAAGGCATGGCCCTCCGCCAACTCGCGCAGGGCGTACAGTTCCAGCAACTCCCGGGCGATGTCGCGCACCGCCTTTTCGGCGCGCCCCCGCACGAGTGCCCACTCGGTGCCGCCCAGGCGGTGCATGTAGGGCTCACGATCGTCAGCCCCGAGGTAGCGACTGACGCGATCGGAGTGATGGATCGGCACGTAGAGACGATCCCCGGACTGGTACTCGATCTCCATGTACTCGCGTTCCAGCCCGGCCAGGCTCTTGCGCACCAACAGCTGGGTCGGACTTTTGGTGAAGGGTTCCAACGCGCCGGGAGCGATGATGCGGATTTCCATGCCGCGGTTCCAGGCGTTCCACAATGAGGTGACGATGGCGATGCCGCCGACGTCGATGGACCCCTGCGTCAGAAAGGCGATCGCCTCGGTGCCCGACTTCACACGCTCGAAACCGACCTCGAGGCCGTACTTCTTGAAGAGATTGCGCTGCGCCGCCACGTACATCGTGGCGAACTTCAGGATCGGCACATAGGCAACCTTGACCTTCTGCGGAGGGCTAAGGGGAGCGAGCGGCTCCGCCGCCGTCGCGCCGCCGGCCACCGCCAGCAACGCCGCGCCGGCCAATCCCCCGACCAGACGCTTCAAACCGTTTGTCCAAACCATGGCCACTCTCCCTGCATGTCGTTGGCTATCCCGGGCTCGATGCAGCCGCCCGCCCGTTGGCGCACGGATCGGCCATCGATCGAGCATTCAAGCCATCCGTTTCCTGATGGCTTTGCCCCGTCCCGTCGCGATACTAATCCGCAAACTCGGGATGGACACGCAAATTTGCAGGGGAGATCACGCCGACGCCGTCAGTCAGCGCCGATAGACATGAACCACTCGGATCGGTTCCCGGAACTTGTACATCACCGCCAAGTTGCGTACGCGCTCGGCCTGGATGCCGTTCAGCGTATTCCCGGCCTTGAGGATCAGCCGTCCATCCTCGGTCACCAGATCGGACTTCAGGTGATGGCCGACCCCCAACTGTGCAGACGAGACCTCCTGGATGAACGGTCCGATCGGTCCGGCGTCGAGCGGAACAAGACGGTCGCGGACAAGGCGCAGCAGGTC
>ENA-OSEO01001910-OSEO01001910.1-sediment-metagenome-genome-assembly--contig:-NODE-1910-length-33350-cov-26.757311_pt1 | contig 33350 bp, 23 predicted proteins | sample MGYA00237883_ERZ534232 | MGnify/ENA metagenome assembly ERZ534232 | reverse complement strand
GGCAATGTCCCACCCGCAGAACTTGAAGCGGCGTACTATCGCCAACAGGACGAGTCAGCCATGGTGGCCTGACTCAACTAAAACAGTCTCCGGTAAACCCGGTGCGGTTCATCTACAACATCCGTTGTGACGCTGGCAGAATCGAAGTCAACAGGATTTCAGATAACTTATTACTATTATATCTCCTTGACTCGTGCTGGCGATTACAGCCGTTTGCGTCTATGCAAATATGTCATACAGGAGCGTAAGAATGAAGAAGAATTCCATCAAGGCCTGTATTGCTACTGCCCTTTTATTCATGATGGTGAATGCAGAGGGTGCACAGGATAATGAACTCTATTTTATAGATGCTCACAGTCAAGTGGATCATACCGTTGTGCCCCTGGAGAGGGTCCTTTCCACTATGGAGCAGGGCGGCGTGACTCACACCATTCTCTCCGCCCGTGGCGAATTACAGGGGAAAACCATTCTGAATTTTGCAGACCGGCACTCTGATCGCATAACTCCTGCCGTCAGGACCAAGGGGAATCACTATGACGCCGGATCACCAAAATATTACAAGGCGCTCAAGGCACAAATTGCCAGCGGCAAATACTCTGCCATGGCGGAAATACTCCTATATCATGCACAAAAAGGCAGCAAGGCTCCAGAGGTTGTGGTCTACCCCGAGGACAAGCGGGTTCTTGCAGCACTTAGCAATGCAATTGAAAATCAATGGCCATTCATGATCCATATCGAATTTTCCTCACTGCACGGAACAAAGAAACAGCGCTTCATGGAATCCTTGGAAAACATGCTTGCGGACCATCCTGAACTTCCGTTCGTGCTTACACACATGGGTCAATTGGGACCGGACGAGTGCCGTCGGCTCATTGAGCAACACAAGAATATTCACTTCCATACAGGATGGAGCAATCCGGTAGCCGTCAGAAGATCAAATCAGCCTTGGATCAATTTGTTTGAAGGCCAGCGACTGTCACCAGAGTGGAGCAATCTCTTTAGCCAATATCCTGAGCGGTTTGTATTTGCACTCGATAATGTATTCGCTGAACACTGGGCCAGTCTTTATCAGGAACAAATGGAGTATTGGAAGAAAGCACTCTCAGAGCTTCCACCGCAAGCAGCGCACCTAATAGCGCACGGAAATGCAGAGCGCCTGTGGCGAATTGCACAACAAGAATGAGCCCCCCAGAACTGTTTATAAGTATTATCCTTCCTTCGCCGTTCCTGAAAAACTTGACCTGAGACAATAGACTTGATATCAAGCCACGCGACACTGCACTGCATCACAATCTCGGGAGATGTTCTATAGTAATCTACAAGAACAAGGACAAATCGTGATTGACGCCGCCACAGACGGAGGTGATCATCATGAAACGGATCAACACCTTGGCCATCTCAACAATGCTTTCGTTAGTGATGGCCAGTGCAGCTTGGGCAGGGGGGAAACCGGTCACGGAAGTTAATGCAGGCCCTGGGCTCTCCAGTTCCACCGACGAGACCGAAATCACGTTAAGCGTCGATTTCGGGGGGAACGGAATAAACGATCAGGCCGCACGCAGCGACCACGACCATGACGGCCAATATTCGCCTGTTGGCCACCAGCACACGGATCTCCAGAATCAAATTGACGACCTTCAGGCCCACTCGGGAAGATTCCTCACCGCGGACTTCCAAGAGGCCCCGGAGATTGTTCAAAAGCGCTTCGTGGTTACCACGGTAAATACCCCGGGCGTACCTCCCTACAATCTGGACATGACCGTCGACATCAGCAGGATTCCACAAGGAGATGATACGGTTCTGATTGCAAACGACTATTTGTTCTATTACCAGTCCAATCTGGTGGCCAAGGCCCGGGATGAGTTCCAGCAAACGGAGGCGGGAGTGTTCTGGCTCCGAAGCATTGAGTACCACTGGAACGGAGGCAGTTGGCAAGTACGACATGGAGTCGACTTCGATCAGCCCTTCATGGTGGCGGCCAGCGAGGGACAGCTTGGAGTCCCTGCTGCCACTGCCACTGCAGCCACGGTTGAGGATTTCGACGAAGACAGCCAGTCATACTCCACATGGCGAGGCTTTCACGTGGAAGAGAGCCTGCCTGTAGCGTTCGAGGATGTAACGCTGCTCACCGGAACGGTGAACGAGCAATCTCTCACGGGCTGCCTCAAGCTGCGCGATGAGCGCAACAGCCAAGTCGTCAACAACCTTTCGGGAACAGCAGGACCCAGGGTCCGGATGCGCTGGAAATGCCCGGACCTCGGTTCTGTTAAAGAGGTCAGAATCGACAATAACGGCAGAGGTCGGATGATGGAGCTCTCCGAAGTCACCTACGCCGACGAATAACTGTGAGCGAGAAACAATTGCTCTAACAGGCAGAGAATCCTAACCCCGCACCAGCGGGGTTTTTTCTGAGAGATCGATAGTTCCAACCTCTGGGGATCCCGTCACCGCGATCAGCATAAGGCTGCTGACTCGCACGGAACATTCTTTCCTTCGAATCGATGGGTCTGGAAACCGTCCAGCCAATCCAGCCACTGCGAGCCTGTCGGTATATGTGCCGTTTGTTACATGATCCTCGTCATTTCTTTAACCATTCAATGTCAGGATTCCGCCTCCCGTTCCCGGCTCCGCGAAAACGGTGATCCAGCCCTGAGGGTCGCTGACAACGTTAACAAATTGTCACAGCAGCACCAGAGAGACCCTGCTTTTCAGGGCCTACAGGTGCTAGGTTTTAGATAGAGGCGGCGGCTTCGTTGCATCCCGTGGTCTGCGGTCGCCCGCTGCAGGAGGTTCCAGCCATGTTCCGCATTTCCTCTTACAACGCACCCCTTTTCCGCCATGCCCTGCTGGTCCTTCTGGCCCTCGTTCTCGTGATGGCGCCCCCGGGCGCCTGGGCGAAGAAGCCGGAGGGCGGTGGCGGCGGAAAGCCGGACAAGACGGCCATTCTCACAGTCACCGCGAGCGGGCCGGGGCAGGTGAGTTTCCTCGATGCAGACGGGACCACGGTCTCCTGCCGTGACACGACCTGCACGGCCACCTATCCCGCCGGCAATACCACCGTCACCCTGAATGCCGCTCCCGATCCCGACGCCACCTTTGCGGGCTGGAGCGGTGACTGCTCGGGCAACGGCGCCTGTGAGGTGACCATGCGCAAGGATCGCAGCGTCGGCTCGGCGTTTGCGGAGACACCCCCGCCTCCCCAGTCGACCGTCAGCATCGCCGATGCCGGTACGGTCGAGGAGGGCACATCCCTGGCCTACGTGGTGAGCCTGGACGGGTCGGGGGACCAGGTGGTGACGGCGGACTTGGCGTTCGGCAACGGCTCGGCTACGGGCGGTGAGGACTACGAGGCGTCCTTCTACGCCGAGGCGGGCCTCATCACCGGGATCACCTCGGTGGCCTTCGACCCGGGCGAGACCTCGCAGACGGTGTACGTGAGAACTTTCAACGACGACCCGCCTTACGGCGAGGCGGACGAAACGGTGATCGTCCTGCTGGGCAACATCAGCGGCGCACAGGCGGGTGACACCAGCGCCACCGGCACGCTGACCGACAGCGACCCGCCGCCACCACCGCCGGCCACCCCTCGGGCCTCGGCCGCCGGTGATAGTATCACCATGGCCTTCGCCGCCAGCTGCGCCGGCAACAAGCGTTTCTGGGATCTCTTCTGCCTGGTGGGCGGCGACCAGCCCGAGAACTCCTGGTTCGACGGCAGCTCCAGCTCGGTCTTGAGCGTCATCGATCGCTACCGCCTGGAGGTGGATCCCGACACTTCCGGGACCAAGGCCGCCGCCGAGAGCGGCAGCGAGATGGTGGGCGTGACCGTGGGCGGGGAGACGCCGCGCAACTTCGTCGACCAAGCCGCCGAGATCGTCGGCCAGGTGCCGCTCCCGAACCGGGTGGAGGTGATGCTGGGCGGCAACGACATCTGCAACCGCGACTGCGCCGACCCCGCCGACTGCGGCAATCCGCTGCTGGACGACGACAGCTGGCGGGCCGGGGTCGGGGCCGGCCTGGACATCCTCGTCGACGGCCTGCCGCAAGGCGCCACCATCCTCCTGGTGGGCGTACCCCGGGTACAGGATCTCTATGCCGCCGGCATCGCCCGGGAGCAGGCCGACTCCGGAGTGAACTGCCAGAGCGTCTGGAGCACTTACGGGATCTGCCGCATCGCCACCAATGACGGAACGCTGAACGGCGAATCCCACGCCGAGCGCCTGGCCGCCATCGGAGAGCGCCAGCAGCGCTACAACGAGATCCTGGCGGAGTTGGCACAGACCTACAGCGGGACGAACGGTATCGAGGTGGTGGCCGAATACGGGGACGGGCAGGGCCTCTCGGTGGGCACCTACGCCTTCGGCGCCGGCGATATCAACGGCGGCGACTGCTTCCACCCGAGCGTCAGCGGGCAGAACATCGTGGCCGACGTCGTCTGGGGCAACAATCCTGACAACCCGGCGCCCTGACGGGAGGGGAACAGCCTACTCGGCCCGATAGATGAAGCGCCGCGGCAGGCCGCCGCGGCGAATGACGGTGAGATCGATATCGACCCCCTCGGCCAGCAGCCGCCAGAGGGGGTTGTGGTCGGCGTGGATCCACTCGCCGTTGACCCGCATGAGGACGTCCCCCGCCCGCAGCCCTAGGCTCTCGTAGAAGCCCCCCGGGGCGGTCTCCCCGAGCCGCAGCAGGGCGTGCCCTTCCACCACGTGCTCGGCGGCCTCCAGCTGCCGCTCCAGCGCCTCCCGCTCCGCCAGCGCCTCCGTGACGAGCGCCGCGGACAGTGGGATCACCGCTGAGGGCTCGGGCAGCCGGTAGCCCGCCTCCGCCATGCCGGGGTCCACCGGTACCGCGCCCCTCTCCGCGCTGCCCGGGGCGTCGTCCGCCGGGGCGACGGGTTCCGCTGCGTGGCCGGAAACCGGCAGGTACTCGATGCGGCCGTCGTGGTCGAGATAGACACGCTCCGGCTCGATGCGGGCGATCATCACCCCCGCCTCCAGACGCTGACCCAGCCGGAAGGCTCGCCCGGGGCCGGTCGCTCCCTCCGGCGCGATGAGGGCCAGCCGCCCCGCCCCGCGCCCCGCCACCCCCGAGACACTCCAGGCCAGCCCGCTGCGGGGCGCCGCACGCAGGATGCCGGCATCCAGCCGGGGCGGAATCCCGTAGCCCAGCCGCTCCAGCTCGGCATCGATCAGCCGCCTGAACCCTGCCTCGCCGGCCGGTCCGCGCAGGTAGAGGCCGTTGACGAACGAGACAGGCACGCTCCCGAGGCCGATCCGGCGCGCGCTCGCCGCGTCGCGCTCCACCGCCGTCCGCTGCCGCCCTGCGGCCAGGCAGGCACCGATGACGTCGGCATCGACCTCGGCCACCCGGGCCACCGCCCGCAGCGCCGCGGCGTTGAAATCGCCGCCCCGCAGGTAGAGGGCGTCGTGGTAGGGCCAGTAGCGTCCCTGCTCCCCGGCGCAGCGCGCCGCCTCCGCCGCCATCCGGGCGTGCCTGTGGTAGGGCAGCGGCAGATCCCGGTGCACCTGGCGCAGCAGGATGCCGTAGCGCTCCCGCAATGCATGGAGCACCGGCTGCAGCTCCGCGCAGTGGCGGGACTGAAAGTTGCAGTAGACCGCCAGGGTCACGGGAGCATCCGTACCGCCGCCCCTGATGGGCCCGGCCGCCGGCGCCAGCGTCACCCGCGGCGGCATGGGGGGCGCGAGCAGGATCTCCGCACCGGATTCTCCCGCACCTTCTCCAGCGACGAGCCCCCCCAGGGTCTCGAGCCGGACCCGATAGGCCTCCATGGCCAGATCGTGCAGCGGCAGCGCCGCGGCCGCATCCAGCTCCGCCACGGTAATCTCGCGCTCGCCCACGCGTGCCGCCACTGCATTGGGATCATCCGGCTCCACCGCGCCGGCGGCCAGTGCCAGGAACCACAGCCCGAGCGCGGCCAGCGCGGCCGGCGACCTGAACCACCGGGAGACGGCGCGGGGCGAGGGAAACAACTGGTGCGTCGGATTGCTCACTGGCATGGCGCGCTCCTTGGCTCCCTGCCGTTGCAAGGGATGACTACCAAGATAGCTGAGTTGCGGGCATTTCGGGTCGAACCATGGGGACAGCCCGCCTGTTTCCCCGCGGCCCCTTGAAGGGCGGCCGGGGGAAGCGCTTCCGGGGGCAGGCAAACCGCCCCCGCTGATTCAGCGGTTGGAGCGGACCTGCGCCAGTCCCGCGCCATAGTCGATGACCATCCCCTCCGGAGTGATGCGCTCGACCACGGGGCCGTCCTCGCCGATGCGTTGCCCCTCCCGGTACTTGCGCATGCCGATGAGGACGAAGCGCCGCGCGGGCTCGGGGTTGTAGACATGAACGTTGATGGAGAGCCCGGGCAGGGTGCGGCGCACCTCACCGGGAAGTTCCTCCAGCCATGGAATGCGCGCGGCGGCCGGCTCCTGCTCGGCAACTTCCGCAACCGGCGGCTCCGGCATCGGCGCCGCCGACGGCTCGAGCCGGGCCACAACCTCGGGCGGTTTCCGCGAGGCGGGCGGAAGAGGTTCCCGGAGGGGGGCGGCCACCCCTTCGTCCTCGCCCGGCGTCACGGACGGATCGGTTTCAGCCTGCAAATTTCCAACCGGTTCCGTGCGCGGGGCGGGGGCAGGCACCCGGCCCGATTCGGTCGACGGCTGCGTGCGGATCTCGGGGGCCGGTTCAGGGCGTGGTGGGGGAACCGGCGCCAACCGGGCTTCGGCGGCTAGGGGGCGCGGAGCGGGTGGGCGCGGGGCGACGGGGGCCGGCGGCGCTGCGGTCCTGGGCGGCGCAGCGACCGGGGCGGGTGGAAGGGGAGCTGCCTGTCCGGATGCCGGTGCGGGGGCCGCGGCAACCGGGGGTGCGCCGCCTGCGGGCGGCGCCGCGGCCACAGCCGTGGATTCCACGGCACCTGGTGTCGCCGGCCGCCTGGCGGATTCCGGCCGCTCCGGGGCGCCGGGCCAGAGGCGGACCCCGGCACCGACCGCGAGGCCGAGCAGGACCACCCCCGCCACGGCTGACGCCCATCCTGTGCCGCTGCGGCCGCCCCGGCCGGCGGGCTCAGCGGCGATCTGGATGGCCAGCGGCGGCGGTTGGCCCATCCGCCGCTCCCGCTCCGCCCGTTTCAACGCTGACAGGATGAAGGACATGTGGGCTTCACTCCCTCGGGGCGGCCGCCGTTGCCGGGATGCCCGTGCCGAGCCGGGGCACGCCCGGCTGTTCACCGGCATTGATCAGCTGGATCAGGGTCTCCTGGCCGACGATGGCGTCGGGGACCAGGCCGTGATCGCGCTGGAAGGTCCGCACCCGCTCCGCCAGCGGGGCGTCGTAGGTGTCGGAAGGCGATTCGGGCGCCGGAACCCCCTCGGCCAGGGCCAGCTGGCGGCGGAGCCAGATCACCTCCGGCCCGGTATCCCCCTCGTCGATGCGGCGGGCGCCGGCCGGCGGACGCTTCCACAGCAACAGATACTCGCCGTACCAGTGGGACTCCACTTCGCTGCGCCGCCAGACGCTGCGCGCCCCGCCGAAGTCCAGGGTGGCCCGTTCCGCGTCGAGCGCAGCCAGCACCGCCTGGTGCCGTCCGCCCTCCCGGTCCACCAGCTCCAGCACCGCCGGCCGGTCGTAGTGGACCAGCCGGGCCCAGCTCCCGCTGCCGTGCAGGCATTCGAGTTCCGCCCGCAGCGCGCGGTCGCAGGCGGTTCTGCCATCCAGCTCCCGGTAATCGACGCCCCAGTAGCCGAACAGGGTCGCCATTGCCGTATCGGTGTCGGTGGGGTTGTCCGGCGAGAGCAGCGCCCTGTGCAGCGGTTGCGGCGCGTCCGCCGTCGCGGCGATCGCGTGCTTCGCCGGGACCGCGTCGATCACCACCGGAGCCGGTGAAGGCACCATGGGTGGCTCCGCTTCCATCACCTCGGGCTCCGCCCCTCCTTCGGCAGCCGCGGACGGGTCTTCCGGCGGCGCCGTCGGCCCGGAAATCGCGAATACGGGGGCAGGCACCATCGCCACGGCGACATCACCACCCTCCTCCGCCGACGCGGGGATGTCGCCCTTCTCCGCACGCGCCTCAACGCTCTCCTCGGCGGTGCTCCCGCTGGCCGCGTCCTCCTTCGCCGACGGCCCGTCAACAGCCATCCTCGCGTCCGCCGGCTCCGGTGTCGCCGCGCCGGAGACGCCCGCGACCGTCTCCAGGCTGCCAATGTCCCATGACGTCAGCCGCCATGCCGCGGCGACCGCCAGGACCAGCCCCGCCGCGAGCGCCCAGCCCAGAGCGGCGCGTCCGCTTTCACCTCGCCCGCTCACCTCCCGCTCCGCCCGGCGCACGAGCTTCGCATCCACCCGCTCCGCCTCCTCGGCGTAGGCGCCCAGCAGGGCACGCTGGCAGAGGATGTTGATGAGCCGGGGCACGCCGCCCGAGAGCCTGTGGACCTGGCGCACCGCGCCGGGGGTGAAGAGCCGGGGCGTCAGGCCGGCGACTGCGAGCCGATGGCGGACATAGGCGCCGGTCTCCTCCCGCGAGAGGGGCGTCAGGTGGTAGCGGGCGGTGATGCGCTGGGCAAGCTGGCGCAGCTCGGGGCGGGCCAGCACCTCGCGCAGCTCGGGCTGACCGATGAGGAGAATCTGCAGCAGCTTCTCGGTGGCTGTTTCCAGGTTGGTGAGCAGGCGCACCTGCTCCAGCACCTCGGGACTGAGATTCTGGGCCTCGTCGATCACCAGAACGGTGCGCCGCCCCCGGGCGTGGGCCTCGAGCAGGTGGGCGTTGAGGCGGTCCACCAGCGCCTTGATGCTGGTGGTGCCGGCCGGGTAGTCGATTTGCAGCTCGTCGCAGATGGATGCCAGCAGTTCCACCGGTGTCTGGCGCGGGTTGAGGATGAGCGCCAGGTCCACGTACTCCGGCACCTGCTCCACCAGGCTCCGGCACAGGGTGGTCTTGCCCGTGCCCACCTCGCCGGTGAGCTGCACGAAGCCGCCCCCCTGCTGGAGCCCGAACAGGAGATGCGCCAACGCCTCCTGGTGCCGCCCGCTCATATAGAGGTAGCGCGGGTCCGGCGTGATGGAGAAGGGATCCTCCCCGGTACCGAAGTAGGCCTCGTACATGCCCTCAACCGTTCGTGTCGCAGGGGACCGGGTGTGCACGGTCCGGATGTCCCGATTGTGCCAGAGACCGGGCCGGGGGGGGAGATTCCTTAAAAGACGACATTGCCACCGCCAGCCCTGTCACGAGGCCAGGAACCCCGTCGAAACACGCGGCTTCCTTCATTCCATTCAGCCACCTTCCCCCGCAGAAACGAATCCGTCCCGATTCGTTCATGACCTGTGCAGGAATGAATAGCGGATTATCCGATTCATGCCGCGACAAATATTGCAACGTCAAGCATTGCCACCGGGCCAATCAGGGATGCAGAAGGAAATACAGATTCGAATACTGAAAAAATATGAAATGAATACAAAACAGAAGCCTATTGAATGGAGCTGAGAATCCCGATCAGGTACTCCGCTCATTATAGCCTGATGGTATTAATACAAATTATCTATCTTACTGTTTTACATGGTATTTAATTGCCATTGGGCAACAAGGCAACATATTGGCAACAGTACTTTTCCACAGAAGAAACACCGTCCGATAAAAGCAACGCCATCCGATAGCCGACGACGATTAATTTATTTTTTCCGTGCGCTATTTAAAATATTCAAAAGCCATTTTTAACAAACTCGTGACGTTTATCACAGAACCCGCGTCCATATTTATAGGCAAGGGATTGGAATGATTCCAAGTGCGATTCTTCACTGTACGGATTACCGCATTAAGGGATCTTTGTCTCAGGGACGGGGGGGTACCGCATGCTCCGTTCCGGAGCAAAGGGGCTACTAATGAAAACCAGCACGCCATCGAAAAATTCGAGGGTGATCTGGCGTGCCTTCATCTGTCTGCTCGTGGGCGTTCTCGGCTTCGGGGCGGTTCCCGCCTCCGCGGCGTCGGGCGTCTTCACGCAGATATTCGAGATGGAAGGCAACGCGATCGATGAAAACGATGCAGACATGTACAAGGAGGGAGAGGACTGGGAGAGGACAAACTACGACATCTGGGTATGGAACTGGCTGAATGCTGATTGGGGCGGCGGTCCTGTTCCCCCGCTGCCATCAGCGCCACCCGCTCCGATATCCGACATCCCTTACAGCGGTGATGCCGCGGTGCGGGTGTTCGTGCCCGACTATCCCGAGCTGCCGGGCTTCATCGGCACCATCGCCGACGACAACATCTTCGGCGCGGGCTGCAAGGACGACCTCGACCTGCACTATCCCGACGGCTCCGGCTGCGTCTCCGAGACCGGCAACTCGCCGGACAAGAACCAGTGGACCAACGGCTACGCCGCCTTCTTCAACATGGATCTGGCCGGACCGGTTCCGGTTGAAGGCCTGCCTCCTGGCTCGCCTCCTCTCAACCACGAGGATGGCGACCTGGTCATCGTGATGGGCGGCGACGTTTACGCCCCCAACGGGTCGGCCCAGGTGGGCGGCTGGCTGTTCCGGCAGCCGGTGCCCGAAGACCAGATCGTCCCCGGGGAGGTGTTCCCCTTCAGCCGCAGCATCGGCGACATCCTGGTCACCGTGGACTGGAGCGACGGCGGCCGCACCGCGACGGTCCGGGCCTACCGCTGGATCGGCGGCGACACGACCGAGTGTCCGGCACCGGGCATCGTGCTCGGCACTGACGACAACCTGTGCAAGATCTTCGAGGGACCGAACGCGGTCTGCACCCCCGAGTACAACGGCCTGGCCTGCGCCATCGCCAACTACTCCCCGGATGACGGGGGGGTGGGCGCGACGCCGGCGCCCTGGCCGTATCTCGCCAAGGGCGACAAGGACATCGACCCGGCCAACGGGAACTTCAGCGAGATATTCCCGGAGACCACGCTGCTGGAGGGCATCCTGAACCTGAGTGCCATCCTGCGGCTGAACGGCGAGTCGGTGGGCTGCTTCGCCGACTTCATGTGGGAGACCCGCTCCTCCGGCGCGCCGGGCGAGACCTACAACGCCAAGCTGAAGGACTACCTGCTGGGCGATACGGAGCTCTGCGGCATCGGCGTCGACAAGAGCGGCGGCATCCTCTCCAAGGTGGGCGACCTGGTGTCCTACAACATCGAGGTCGATAACACCGGGATCGTGCGGCTCTACAAGGAGAGCATCACCGACACCCTGCTGGGCGATCTGACCAGCGCCAGCGGCAACTGCCCGGGCGGCAGCGAGGACAACCTCGCCCAGGGAGAGTCCTGCGTCGAGTCGAACAGCTGCGGGGCCTACCTGGATCCGGACGATACCTGCGCCATCACGGCCTGGCGGCGCGTGGACTCGGGTGATCCCGACCCGCTGCCCAACACCGTCACCGTGGTCTATGACGCGGATCCCGGCCTGGAAGGCGACGAGGTGACCAGCAGCAACGACCACTCCGTCAACCTGTTCCAGCCGGACTACAGCATCGTCAAGACCGGTACCGAGCTGTCCAAGATTGGTGACCCGGTGAGCTACACCTACACCCTCACCAACCTGAGCTCGGACGATACGCCGGTGCTGCAGCTGGTGAGCCTGGTGGACGACCAGGTGGGCAATCTCTCCGCCGCGGCGACCACCGCCGGGTGCAACGAGCTCTCCTATGGCGAGACCTGCGCCTTCGTGGTGGGTTGGACGGTTCCTGGCGGTGCCTCAGATCCATATGTCAACACGGTGAACGCGGTCTACAGCCCGGACGGATTCCCGAACCTGCTGCCGCGCAGCGACAGCCACTCGGTGAACCTGTTCCAGCCGGCCATCAACCTGACCAAGACCGGTGATTCGCTCTCCAAGATCGGGGACTCGGTGGACTACGTCATCACGCTGTCCAACAACAGCAGCGCCGACACCCCGGACCTCGAGTGCACCATCACCGATACGCAGCTGGGTGTGAGCGAGTCCGCAACCGTGGCCTCTGGCGGCAGCCAGGTGGTCAACGTCAACGGCTTCGTCATCCCCGCCGACGCGAGCGACCCGTACAGCAACACCGCAAGCGTCAGCTGCAGTCCGGTCGGCTTCCCGAACGTCTACAACGATTCGGATACCTGGAACATCAACCTGTTCCAGCCGGCCATCAACCTGACCAAGACCGGTGATTCGCTCTCCAAGATCGGGGACTCGGTGGACTACGTCATCACGCTGTCCAACAACAGCAGCGCCGACACCCCGGACCTCGAGTGCACCATCACCGATACGCAGCTGGGTGTGAGCGAGTCCGCAACCGTGGCCTCTGGCGGCAGCCAGGTGGTCAACGTCAACGGCTTCGTCATCCCCGCCGACGCGAGCGACCCGTACAGCAACACCGCAAGCGTCAGCTGCAGTCCGGTCGGCTTCCCGAACGTCTACAACGATTCGGATACCTGGAACATCAACCTGTTCCAGCCGAGCGTGGACGTGGCGAAGGTGTGCTACGACCCCAGTGGCCCCACCGAACCGCCGTATGACACGGTGGTTGTCCACGGTGATCCGCTGGAGTACCTGTTCACCATCACCAACGACGGGTCTTCCGACTCGCCCAGCCTGGTCCTCGCCAGCGTGCTCGACCAGGTGACGGTGGGCAGCGATCCGCCGCTTCCGGCCGACAACCTCACGGCGGCGGCCACGGCGGCAGGCTGCGACAGCCTGGCCTACGGTGAGAGCTGCAGCTTCACGGTGCAGTTCGATACCTCGGGCGTGATGGCCATGGACGATGTGACGGTCTCCGACCGGGTGGATGTGCTCTACAACCCGGACGGTTTCCCGAACAACATCACCGACTGGGCAACCGCAAGCTGCACGGTGACCCCGGGACTGGAAGGGTGCACGCCCGGCTTCTGGCAGGGCGGCTACGGGATGAATCTGTGGGATGAGCCCACGGATCCCGATTGGCCCGACCGGACCGGCGAGGGCGGAACCGCCACCAACCCGTTCACCCACGACACCTTGTTCTGCGACTTCTTCACCTGCGAGGCTGGCACGAAGCTCGGAGCGATGTCGATGATCGAGATCGTGGGCACGGGCGGCGGCGAAATGCCCGAGCGCAAGGCGGCACGCAACGTCATCGCTGCCTACCTCAACACCGCGTGGAGCATGCGCTACGACTTCGGTCTGTACGACGAGCCGAGCGAAATCGCGGCGCTGTGGGCCAGTGCAGTGAGCGGCGGCATCAGCTACATGGATGTGCACCTGCTGCTGGGCGGGTACAACAACCAGGAGTGCCCGATTCCGTAAGGATTCAGGCGCGGATTCCGGTGGCCGGGTGCGCCGGCCGCCGGAATCCAAATCTCCGGTAGCCTGAACCGGGCGGCCTGCAACAGGCGCCCGGTTTTTTTTCTGTCGGTAGGGCGCCCGGGGCCTGGAAAGGATGAATCATCTCACTCGCGGAGATCGCAAAGTACGCCAAGGAAAGACAAGGGCTTGACTGGTGCATCGGCAAACGGCCGGCAAACCCTGTTCTTGCGCTTCCTTGCGTGCTCCGCGTCCTGACGAGAGGATCAGAATCACTTCTCTCGCGAAGGCGCAAAGATCACCAGGGAAGCCCGCGCCATGCAGGATAGGGTGGCCTGACGGCGGAACAGTCCGTCCTTTGCGTGCTTGGCGCCTTGGCGAGAGGATCAAGGTCAGTTCTCTCGCGAAGGCGCAAAGATCGCAAGGAACGTCCGCGCCACACACAAGATAAGGCGGCGTGACGGTTGTTCGGTCTTTGCTCTGCGTGCTGGCGAAGAGTTGATGCAATCCCAATCCACCCCGGAGCATCCTCATGGGCATCTACAGCGAACACTCCGGTCCATGCCAGGGCTCTCGTGCAGCCCGATGGGATCTCGCGTTTCTACTGCTGCTGCTGCCGGTCTTCGCGGCTGCCGAACCACCGGAGAAAAGCGGCGGGCAAAGCCGCGCCGCGGCCCTCGCTGCATTGGCGCAAAAGCAAGGTTTCTCCCTCTCCGGCGCCGAGCGGCTGGGAGAAGTCGCTGCGCCGGTCATGGAAGAGGGTCTGGAGCCGGAGCAGCGCCTGCGACTCCTGCTCGGCGGATTCAACCACGTGCTGGTCAGGGGGTCCGACGGCGCGATTGAAAGATTGATCATTACCGGGCGCAAGCGCGGCGCGGCGGAAGTGCCGCGGGAGATCGCCCTGCCCACCCGCCGCCGCGGCCCCCACCACCTGGTGGAGGTCACCGCTCTCGGCCGTGGCAACCGGCAGCTCGATCTGACCCTGATGGTGGACACAGGGGCCACCTACCTGGTGCTGCCCCTGTCGCTCGCGGAGCGGCTGGGGTTGGACCCCGGGGCGCTGCAGCCGCGCCAGGTCCAGACCGCCAACGGGCCGGCGCCGGCCCGCGTCGGCCGCCTGCCCGGGCTGCGCCTGGGCAACGAGCGGCTCGAAGACGTGCAGACCGCATTCGTCGACGACAAGCGCCTGGGCGGGACGATGCTGCTGGGGATGAGCGTGCTGGAGCGCTACCGGGTCACCCTGGACGACCGCAACGACCGCCTGCTGCTGCTGCGGGAGCCGGAATCCCCGACCGGCGACGAATGAGGCCGGCCCGCACCCTGCAAGGCCGCACTGCAGCGGAGACTCCTCCTCCTCCGTAGGAGCGGCTTCCAGCCGCGATTCACACCCGGTGCATCGGCCGTCGCGGCAGGATGCCGCTCCTGCAGGGGGAGATGGTTCGTACCGGGGGTGGGTCGCCCGCAGGTCAGGCGCACTCCCCCGGGGAGGGGAATCACGGCCATCACCCCATCCCCCCTAATTGACCGCAGGAGCGGCGGAATGCCGACCAGTCCCCCCACTCCCCTTGCGGGAGGGGGTTGGGGGGAGGGGGTTCGGCCTCGTGCCGGCAGGCGACGCGCTTTGCCTCAGCCAGCGCCCTTCACCCCCCACCCCGGCCCTCCCCCCAGAGGGGGAGGGAGCGCATCGCGGCAGGATGCCGCTCCTGCAGGGAGGTTGTTCCACACCGGGAACAGGCCCCGCCTCAGGGGCGCATTGCCTGTTCCGTCTCGTACTGCAGGTTCTTCAGCCGGCGGCGGAACTCCTCGGTGATCTCGGCGGCATCCTGCTGGCTCTCCACCACCTGGGGGGTGAGCAGCACCAGCAGCTCCGTGCGCTTGGTGGACTGCTCGGTGGCGCCGAACAGTTTGCCCAGGACGGGGATGCGGTAGAGGCCCGGGATGCCGCGCTCGGAGTCGAGCTTGTTTTCGGTGATGAGGCCGCCGAGCACGATGGTCTCGCCGCTCTGCACCGCCACGGTGCTCTGAATGTTCCGCTGCAGGAAGCGTCGGGACTGGGCGCCATTTTCGCCTGTGCTCAACTCTTCGATGTCACCCACGTCGGTGACCTCCTGGTTGATCTCCATGGTCACCAGGCCGCCGGAGTTGACGCTCGGGGTCACCGAGAGCAGCACCCCGGTGTCGCGGTACTGGACCGCCTCAAACTCCGTGTTGGCTGAGGTCACAGAGCGGCCGGTGGTGACGGGCACCTGCTCGCCCACCCGGATCTCGGCGGTGCGGTTGTCCAGCACCATGAGCGAGGGGCTGGAGAGAACGTTCACCTTGGAGTCGCTGGCCAGAGCATTCAGCACCGCGTTGACGGCGCCGGCGGAGTCCACCAGGGCGTAGGAGAAGCCCGGGATAATGGAGCCGAGGCCGGCGCCCGAGTTGAGGTCGAGCAGCCCCTGACCGCTCTGGCTCCCCGCCAGGGAGTTGTTCTTGAAGAACCACTCCAGGCCGTAGCTGAGCTCGTCCTCCAGGGTCACCTCCACGATGGAGGCCTCCACCAGCACCTGCAGCGGCAGGACGTCCAGCTTCTTCAGCGCCGCCTCCACCACCAGGTACTCGGCGGCGGTGGCCAGCACCAGGATGGCGTTGTTCTGCTCGTCGGCCACGATGCGCACGTCGGTGCCCTCCAGGAGGGTCACCCCGGCGTCACCGCCCCCGCTGCCGCCCGCCGGGGGCGTCTCCGGCGTCGCCGGCTCCCCTTCGCCCTCGGGGGCGGAGGTCAGGGCGATCGCCTCCATCCCCGGGGCGGTGCGGGGCGCCGCCGGCTCCCGCTGCCCGCGCCGGCCGGAGAAGACTTCGCTGAGAATGCCGGCCAGATCGCCGGCCTTGCGGTTCCTGACCCGGTAGACGTGGAGTTGGGAGCCGGGGCCGGCGGAGGCACGATCGAGGCGCGCAACCCAGGTCTGCACTTCGTCCAGGTAGCCGGACTGGGGGGTGACCACCAGCAGGGCGTTGAGCCGCTCGATGGGCTCCACGCGGATCATGCCGCCTTTTTCACCCAGACTCTCGCCCAGGATCTGCTCCATCTCCCCGGCCACGGTCTTGGGGTCGGCGTTCTCCAGCGGGAAGATGCCCACCGAGTAGCCCTTGAGCCAGTTCACGTCGAAGATGTCGATGGTGGCGAGCCAGCTGCGGATGTCCTGGCTGCTGCCGGAGAGAATCAGGAGGTTGCGCCGTTCGTCCACCCGCATCAGGCCGGTCTCGCCCACGAAGGGCTCGAGGATCTTCTCCATCTCGGTGGCGGCGATGTACTGCAGGGGCACCACCTGGACGTGATAGCCGGGCCCGGCGTGGAGCCGCTGGCGGCCGATGCGCGATTTCACCGCGCCCTGGGGCGCCTTGGAGAGGGGCACCACGCGATAGAGGCCGTTGTCCTCCATCAGGGCGGCCCCGTTGACCCGCAGCATGCTCTCCACCAGGGGCAGCAGGGCCTCCCGGCTCACCGGGCGGCTGGTCTGCACGCTCACCGTGCCGCTCACCTCCGGGTCGATCACGTAGTTGACCCCCAGCAGATCGCCGAAGATGACCCCCACCACCTCCTGCACGTCGGCGCGCTCGAAGTTGAGGGTGATGTCTCCCTCGGCGGGGCCCGACACCTGCACCGGCTCGGCGCCGCGGTTGCCCACCAGCATACCGGTGCCCTTGCGGATGATGGGACTGCGCCGGGCCGGTGCCGCGGGCGCCTCGAACACGGGTTGCGGAGCCGCCTGCACCGCCGCCGGGGAATCGGTCGCGCCGCTGCCGTAGTAGGAGATATCCCGGTCCGGCGCGGGCTGCGGCTGCTGGGCCGCACAGGCCGCGAGCAGGGCGGCGGCGATGGTGGCGGCGAGCGGTTTGAGCGTGGTCGTGGGCTCGGTCGTACCCTGGATCATGGCGATGTCCTCGGTGTCCCCGTTATCGTTCTAGGTGTGCGGCGGCGTTCAGTCACCGGGCGCTTCCTGGCGTGGCGTCCGCGGTTCCTGGCGCGGCGTCCGCGGTTCCGGCGAACGGTTGGCGGCGGGGGGCGAGGAGCGTTCCAGCACCATCTCGGTGGTGTTCGGCCCCCGCCTCAGCATGACCCGGTCCGGCTCGATGGACTCGATCATCCAGCCCTCGACCCAGGACTCCAGCCCCCCCCGGGCGATCTCGTTCCGCCGGCTGAGCTGGAACAAGGCCTCCTGTTTTTCTTTTGTCAAGACGATCCCGATCAGGCGGAAATTCACGTCCGGCGCCGGGCCCGCCTCGTGGGGCGCAGTCTCCGACGGCCGCCGATCCTCGCTGAACAGCGGTCTTTCAACGATTTCAGCATATTGCCCCAGCGGCGGCAATGTGAACCGGGGCAGCTCCCGTTCCGTGCCCGCGAGCCGCGGGGCGGTATTGCCGGTTTCCACGTCGGGCTCGGGCCGTTCGCTCCAGCGCAGTTCCCAGGCGAGCACGCCAACGAGCACGAGATTGACCGCCACCAGCAGCAGCACCAGCCCCCGGCCTCCGGTTCCCGAGCCGCTCACGATTCCGTTCCTCCGCGGATGAAACCGGTCAGGGTGAAGCGGGCGTCCAGCTGCCAGTCGAGCTCGGGCTCTGCGGTTCGCGTCCGCGACGTGCGGCGCTGGGGTCGCCGGTTGATGGATACCTCCTCCAGCAGCACCAGGGGCGGGCCGGCCTCGAGCCGGTGGAGTACCGCCTGCAGCGCTGTGATTGTGCCGGTCATTCGGACCCGCACCGAAACCCGTCTCGAGGCCTCTTCCCCCTGCTCCCCCGTCAGCGGCTGGGTGCTCACCAGGCTGCCCCCGGCGTCCTCCACCGTCACGCGGGCATAGGCCTGGAGCTCGGCCGCGGCCAGTGCCGGGGAGCTGTTGCGCAGGAAGAGATCCTCCTGTTCCTGCACGGGACCCGCGTTCTCAAGCGCCTGCTCCAGCTGCGGCCGTTCGGCGGCCACCCGCTGGTAGCCGGCCAGCCGCTTACGCAGCACCTGCAGGGACTCTTCGCTGTCCCGGTAGGCGACCAGCAGCGGGTCCACCACCACCAGGTAGACGGCGGCCAGGAGCGCGGCCAGCAGAGCGATTGCGAGTCCCTTGCTGAGCGGCGGGCTGAGGGTCATGGCTGCTCCCCTTCCGGAGTGACGACGCTCGCGACCACCTGGAAGCGGTAACGGCCGCTGCGGGGGTCCCGGATCACCGGCGAGCGGAACGTGGCGTTCTCGAACTGCGCCGAGCCCTCGAGCAGGCCGATGAGCGCGGAGGCGTCGGAGGAGATGCCCTGGATGCTCATCTGGCCATCGTTGAGCTCGAAGCGTTCTAGCCAGGTGTCATCCGGCACGATCCGGGTCAGCTCGCGAAGCACCTCGACGACGATGGCGGTCTGCCGCCGCTGCCGCAGCAGCGACCCGGTTTCCGATACCCGCCGTTCGATATCGTCCCGCAGCGCCTGGGCGGACCGGGCATCGGCGGAAACCGCCTCGATGCGGCTCTCCACATCGGCGATGCGCAGTTTCTGCACGGCCAGGGGAAGGGCCGCCACGGCCAGCGCCAGCAACACCGCCAGGATGCCCAGGACCCGGTTCAGGCGGCCCCAGCCCGTGCTCCGGCGTTGCCGGTGACTGGGCCGCCAGAGGTTGAAGGCCGAGAGTCTGCAGGGACTATCGGGATCCCCCTCGCCACGCTCGTCGAAGGTCACCGCCGTGAGAGACAGTCCCCACTCCTCCAGCCGTTCCCGCGCCCGGTCCAGGTGGCTGCGGGGAACCACGACCAGCGTCACCCGCAACCGCCCGTCCTTCTTGTCGACACCCTCGTTGCGATAGTCGTAGTAGACCTGGTCGGCCGCGAAGGGCGTCTGCCGGTCCATCTCGAAGCCAAGCACCTCGCGCAGGTTCTCCTCCGCCTCCGCGGGCAGGGTCACCGCTTTCACCAGCACCTGGACACGGGGCAGCCGCACCACGACCTCGAGGCGCTCCCGTCGCAGCCGCCGCAGCAGCAGCTGTAGTTCGGCGGGTACCTCGCGCCGGTCCGGGGTCAGAACAAAGACTCCGAGTTCAGACTCGCGCACTCCCCGGCACTCGGTGACGCGCACGCGATCGGCCTCCATGTCCAGGACCACACGGTGCCCGGCGGCCACGGCCCGCCCCCCCGGCGGGGAGGGCAGCAGGGAACCCAACTCCGCCAGCCACCAGCGGAGGAACCCGGAGACGACACCCTGTTGTGTTGCGCTAGCGGCCAATCCGGCCCCTCCTCCCGTTGACAATCATTCGCTTGCGCCCAGGGACGCCCCCTCTCCGACCGGCTCCGCGGACTCCTCTGCCGGCAGGGAGCGCGGCAGGGCGCGGGTCCAGCTCAGCACCTCGTAGGGGCGCCCGCCCTCCGTCCGGTTGCCCGGGACCAGGCGCACCACCGCCAGGAGGGTTTCCTGCGCTCCTCCCTGCGTCTGCGCCTCCACGCGGACGCTGTAGACCGGCCCGCTGGCGTTGGTGAAGTAACTTCGATCCGCCAGCACCGGGAGCGGCGGAGGCAATCCCTCGGCGGCGTTCAGTTCCCGGGCGCGTATGTACTCGTCCACCTGGGTCTCGTCCGCGTCGGGGAGCGCCAGCAGCACCCGCCGGGTCGCAACGTCGGGGTTGATACCCGAAACATACGCATAGAGCGTCACGGAATCCCGCAGGCAGTAGTAAAGATCTGTGTCCACGCCCAATACAAGCGCCAGTTCCTCCAGGCTTTCGAAGGGGGCGTCCTTGGCGCCATAGCCCAGGCCGGCACGCCGGTAGTCCTCATCCTCGGCGCCGTTGAGGTGCACCAGCGAATCCTCGTCGCGCCAGTCCAGGATCGCATCCAGGATCGCCGACCGCGACTCCGGCTCGGCTCCGCACAGGCCAAGCAGCGCGACGAGCAGCTCCGTGCTGCCTGCGTTGAGATCCACCTTGCCCGCCTCGTCGGTGATCTGGATGCGCAGCCGGGTGCCATCGAACACGGTCTCGTAGACGGTGCCGTCGGCCCGCCAGCGCAGGGCGGGGTCGCTGCGCGCCGGTGCGACCAGCAACTCGTGGACGGCCAGGCTCACGCCCGCCTCCGCCGCGCTCCGCCCTGTGGCCGCTTCCACCCAGTTGCGCGCCAGTGCCGTCTCGGTGCGGGTGGCGATGGAGAAGGCGGCAGCGATGCTTCCGAGCAGGGCCAGCACCCAGAGCACCACCACCAGGGCCACGCCTCGCGACCCGGCGGGCCGGGTCATCGCTGCGGACTCCCCGCTGCGCCCCGGCGGCCTGGTTCCCCTTTCCAGCCCATTCATCCTTCACTCCCCCGGCTCAGCGCGGCGCATTGCCGTGCAGGGCGATTGACTCTGTGCCGACCGTCCCGTCGGGACCCACCAGCACCACCCGCACCAGCAGCGGCAGGCGATCGTCCCGCGGCCACTGTCCGACCCAGCCGGGATTCTCACGGCGCTCAGCGGCGCCGAAATAGCCGAATTCTCCGCGCTCAAAGCCCTTGGCCAGCACCACCCGCCCCTCCGGTTCCAGCGACTCCTCCGGCCCGAAGTCCGGAGGGAACAGGGCATAGGCGAGCTCCAGCGCCACCTCGCCGGGGCCGTCGTCCCTGAACTCCAGCGTGTAGAGGTAGAGCCCGGCGAGCCGTCCCTGCTGGTTCGGCATCGGCGCCACGAAGCGCAGCCGCTCCGGCTCGCCCCAGAAGGCGAGCCGGTGTTCCTCGTCGCGGCCGATGGAGACGGCGCGCGCCTGCTCCACCTGCCGGCGCAGAAAGCCCTCGGTCATGCGCAGGCGCTCGGAGCCCTCGAGCACGGCATCGGCCGCCGCCCAGCTTCGGGCGCCCATCCGCAGCCCGGCGAAGGTCAGCGCCAGGATGATCCCCAGCAGGCTGAGGGCGACCAGGAACTCCACCAGCGTGAGTCCGCGGCTGGCGCAGCCCGCCATCCCGGTCGGCTGCAGCGCCCGCGGCCCCATCAGGGCGCCTCCGCGATGCGCAGCGTCGCCAGGGATACGGTTCGCGGCCCCAGCAGGCTGTCCCAGGAGACTTCCACCTCCGCCCGGTAGAGGCGCGCAGTGTCGAACCCCTCGGCGCCCGCTGCGGGATCCAGCTCCACCACCTCTGAGCGCCAGCGGAACAGCCCGGTATCCGTTCCCTCCTCGATGCCCGGCACCAGGGGTGTGGTCACCCCCAGCTCCGCCAGTTTTGATTCGGAAAGGGCCACCGCGGCGCTGTAGTCCGCCGCCAGCCGGGTATTGCGCAGGCCCGCGGAGAAGATGCCGAGCAGCACCCCCAGGGAGAGGGCAAGGATCACGAAGGCCACCAGCACCTCCAGCAGGGTGAACCCCCGGTTGCGGTCACTCCGCGTCCCGTTCATGGATGTCAATCCGTCCGCTTATCCAGTCCACGTCCACTCTCCAGCCATCCTCCTCGCCGCCGAGGGTCACGCGTCCACCGGTGGAGCTGCCGTCGGGATAGAACCGTATCGCGCCCACCCGCTCCTCCAGCAGCTCCTCCCTCGCCGTTACCAGCCCCACCTCCAGCGATCCGGGAAGCTCGGTCACCCGGTCGGAACCCTGCCGCTGGTAGCGCTTGTTCTCGAGGTCGAGTATCACCGCCTGGTCATGCCCCGAAAAGACCGCTTCGCTGCGCGCGTTGCGCAGGGTGGCCGCCAGGGTGCGCGCCGCCCCCCGGGCCTCGACCCCCGGGAACGCGCGGCTGAACAGGGGCGGCACCACGGCCAGCAGCAGAGACAGCAGCAGGAGCACCACCAGCAGCTCCACCAGGGTGAAGCCGCCCGGCCGCGCCCGTTTTTCGTTTGCGCTCTCCGCGTATGTGCGAGAGAACCAGGCATTTCTCTCGCAGAGGCGCAAAGACGCAAAGAATGGACGGGGTCGACGGGTGGACACGGCCAGGGTGTTGGCCGTTCCAACCGTTCCTTCCTTCGCGTGCTCTGCGTCTTTGCGAGAGGCCAACAATTTTCTCTCGCAGAGCCGCCAGGCGCGCCAGGAAAGGCATTGATCCATTGGCCTCCGGGCAAACGCCACGGCCCCGTCACTCCCAGCTGAGAATGTCGGCGTCCTCGCCGCTGCCACCCTCGCTGTTGTCGGCCCCGAGGGAGTAGAGATCGTAGGGGCCGTGGTCTCCGGGCGACTCGTAGCGGTACTCGTTCCCCCAGGGGTCCTTGGGCACGAAACTCTTCTTCAGGTAGGGCCCGTTCCAGCGATCCACGCCGGAGGGTCGCGACACCAGGGCCTGGAGTCCGTCGCCGGTCGCCGGATAGCGGCCCGTATCGAGGGAGTAGAGATCCAGCGCGGCGCCCAACTCCTCGAGCTGCAGGCGCGCGGTCTTGGACTTCGACTCGCCCACGTATTTCATCACCCGCGGTCCCACCAGCCCCGCCAGCAGTCCCAGGATGACCAGGACCACCAGCAGCTCGATCAGGGTGAATCCCCACTGCCGGACGTTCAGGCTTCCGCCGTCCAATCGCTTCTCTCTCACCGCACCCACCTCTTCGCAATTCGCCTCACTTGGACTCCCGCCGTAATCAGAACACCAGCTGGTTGACGCTGAGCAGCGCCATCAGGATGGAAATGATGATGGCGCCGATGAGCAACCCCAGGCCGATGATGATCACCGGCTCCAGCAACGCCAGCGCGCGCTGGATGGCGAGCTTCACCTCGCGGTCGTAGATGTCCGCCACCCGCAGCAGCGCCGACTCCAGGCGACCGCTCTCCTCGCCCACCTTCACCATGTGTCCCACCAGGCGCGGGAAGCGGCCGTCGGCCAGCAACGTCTGGGCCAGGCCGTGCCCCTCCTTGGCGTTCTCCATCACCCGGTTCACCACCTCCACCAGGCCGCGGTTGCCCAGGGTATCCCGCACGATGGCCAGCGCGCTGAGCAGCGATACCCCGTTGCTGAGCAGGGTGCCCAGGGTGCGGGCGAAGACGGCCGCCTCCACCCGCACGATGAGCGCCCCGGCCACGGGCAATCCCAGCAGCCAGTTGTCCCAGCGCTCGCGGAAGGCGGGCTCCCCCAGTTTCCGGCGCAGCAGCAGCGTCCCTCCCGCGATGATCGCCAGCAACAGCCACCAGTAACCCTGCAGCAGCCCGCCGGCGGCGAAGACCACCCGGCTCACCAGCGGCAGCTCCTGACCCATCTCCTCGAACAGCGAGGTGAACTGGGGCACCACGAAAACCATCAGTACGATGAGCGAAGCGGCGCTGATGAGCGCCAGGATGGCGGGATAGATGAGCGCGGTCCTGACACTGCTCTTCAGGCTGTCGTACTGGGCATGAAACTCCGCCAGCCGCTCCAGCACCGACTCCAGCGCCCCCGCCGCCTCGCCGGCGCGCACCATGTTGACGGAGAAGCGACCGAACACCGCCGGCTGCCGTTCCATGGCCTCCGCCAGTCCGGCCCCGCCGCGCACCCGGTCCAACAGCTCGCCGATGACCGCCGCGGCGCGTTCGTCCTCCGCCAGCTCCACCAGCATTTCCAGGGCCCGGTCGAGAGGAATGCCCGATCCCAGCAGGTTGGCCAGATCGCGGGTGAAGCTCACCAGCGACAGGGGCCGGCGCCGGCTCCACGACGGCCGCCAGCCACGCAGCCTGGCCGCCTCTTCCCGCTCCGCCCGTATCGGGGTGTGGCCGAGCTCCTTGAGCCGCTCGATCACCGCCTCCCGGCTGGCCGCCTCGAGCCGTCCCTCGAGGACCTCGCCTTCCGAGCTCACCGCCTTGTAGTTGAAAGTGGGCATGGCTACCGGTCGCGGGCGACCCGCAGGACCTCCTCCAGGCTGGTGGTGCCGTCAAGCGCCTTCAGCAGGCCGTCTTCGTACAGGGTGCGCATGCCACCCCTGACGGCTGCGGTGGCGATCTCGCGGGCATCCGCGCTCCTGAGCACGAGGCTGCGGATGGCATCGTCCATGACCAGGATCTCCATCACGGCGGTACGCCCCCGGTAGCCCGTCCCGTTGCACTCATCGCACCCCACGGGGCGGTAGAGCGTGACGGGTCCCTCGGCCAGTCGCCCGAGGCCGGTTTCCGCCACCAGCCCGGGCAGGGGCTCGTAGGTCTCCCGGCAGTGGGGACAGAGACGCCGGACCAGGCGCTGGGCCAGGACACCATTGACCACCGAAGTGACCAGATAGCCGGGGATGCCCATGTCCAATAGACGGGTCACGCTGCTCGCCGCGTCGTTGGTGTGCAGGGTGGAGAGCACCAGGTGGCCGGTCAGGGCGGACTGCACTGCGATCTCGGCCGTCTCCAGGTCGCGCATCTCGCCCAGCATGATCACGTCGGGGTCCTGGCGCACGATGGCGCGCAGGGCCCGGGCGAAGGTCAGCCCGATCTGGGGCTTTACCTGGATCTGGTTGATACCCACCAGCTGGTACTCCACCGGGTCCTCGACGGTGACGATTTTACGCGTGGGCAGGTTCAGCTCGCTGAGCGCCGCATAGAGGGTCGTGGTCTTGCCGCTGCCCGTGGGGCCCGTAACCAGCAGGATGCCGTGGGGCTGCTTCAGGGTCTCGCGGAACCGGGCCAGGACCTGTTCGGAGAAACCGAGCGCGCCGAAATCCCTCACCGCGCTGTCCTTGTAGAGCAGGCGCAGGACCAGGCTCTCGCCGTACATGGTGGGCAGGGTGGAGACGCGGATATCGATCTCCTTGCCCTGCACGTGGATCCGGATGCGGCCGTCCTGTGGCAGGCGCCGCTCGGCGATGTCCAGCTTGGCCATGATCTTGATGCGGGATACCACGGCCGCGTAGAGGCGCATGGGCGGGGCCTCCACCTCGTGCAGCACCCCGTCCACCCGGTAGCGGACCTTGAGCTCGCTCTCGAACGGTTCGACGTGGATGTCGGAGGCCTGCTGCTCCACGGCGTTCTGCAGAATGAGGTTGACCAGGCGGATGACCGGAGCCTCGCTGGCCAGGTCCTTGAGATGGGCGATCTCCTCCTCGCTGGCCTCGTCCCCGGGTCCCGCCAATCCTTCCACGATCTGGGCCATCCGGGTGCGGCCACTGCCGTAGAGCCTCTCGATGGCGGCGTGGATGTCGGCGGAGGTGCCCACCCGCCGCACCACCTCCTTCCCCACCAGCAGTTCGATGGCCCGGATCGCGTAATCGTCCAGCGGGTCGGCCACCGCCACCTCGACGGAACTCTCGCCCATGCCGATGGGGAGAACCGTGTGGTGCTTGAGGAAACGCAGGGAGAGGTGGTTCTCGAGGATGGGGATCTCGGGATAGTCATCAGGTCCGGCGACAGTCAGGTCCAGCTTCTCAGCCAGCACCTCGGCCAGGTCGCGCTCGGAAACCAGCCCGAGCCGGGCAAGAATGGTGCCGATCCGGCCCTGCTCCTTGCGTTGCAGCTCGAGCGCCCGCTCCAGGTTGGACAGGCTGATCTTGCCTGCTTCCACCAGGATCTCGCCCAGCCGCTTGTCACGTTCGTGATGTGGAACCTCTTCCATCCCCTCATCCCCTGTCCGCAAGGAGCCTGAGGCGGCATTCCACCGCCGCCGGCAGTGTGCCCCTGGCATGTGTTGTCTTTGTCAAACATGGCGACAACGTCCCTTTGTCCGTTCCCATCCGCACACGCAGGGCCGGGCGGGCGACCACGGCGGTCCGGAGGTCGTTTACTTGATATTAGTGTACTGCGTCACTCTTGGATGCACATTCAGCGAGTCGCCTGCAGGGAGCCCCCCGAAAGTGCCAGGACTGCGTTGCAGCGCTTGACAAGGGAACAACCATTGCCTGCGCACTGCGCCTTGTCCTGGCACTTTCGGGGGGCTCTGAAAGTACCTCCAAGAGTGACACAGTACACTAGCCCCGACCTTCCTGCTCCGCGACCCGCGCGTGACCGGGATGTCAACCGTGCCCGAACCGTCCGGACAGGTGAAGAAACGGGTCCTCGCCCGCGGAGACGGGAAAAAAGACTCGGGGCGGGAAAGTGCCGGTGCAACGCATCCGGCCGGGGCGTTCAGCCGGGCGGATCGGCACAGACGCGATTGCGACCGCTGTTCTTGGCCTCGTACAGGGCGCGGTCGGCACGACCGATCAAGGTCTCCAGATCCTCTCCGCTCAGGCGACTGGCTACGCCGGCGCTGAGGGTGACATGCTGGCCGGCGAGTTCACCCTCGAAGCGGAGCTGCTCCACGGCCCGCCGGACCCGCTCCGCCATGGTGCCCACATGGCGGGCCGACTCGCCCAGGATAAAGACCGCGAACTCCTCGCCGCCGAGACGCACGGGTAGATCGGCCTCGCGCACGGCCTCCCGCAGGGCGGCCGCCACCCCGCGCAGCACCACGTCACCGGTATTGTGGCCCCAGGTGTCGTTGATGCGCTTGAAATGATCGATATCGAACAGGGCCAGTCCGATGGCCGCATTGGCCTCACGATCATGGATGCGCATCTGCCGCCCCACCACGTCCTGCATGTACAGCCGGGTGAACAGGCCGGTCAGCGGATCACGGATGGATCGTTCGAAGAACTCCCGCCGCTCGATATCGAGCATGCGGTGGAGGGCTTCGCGCTCCACCGCCACCTGCAGGGGCACGCTCATCTGTTCGACCATCTCGTCGATGCGCTCGTCGTCCGGCAACTCGCCGTCTAGGCGGACGATGGCCACCGATTCGACCACCCCCGCCGAGGGGGCGAACAACGGGATGAGCAGCTGGTGATCGCTCCCGCCGCCATCGCCATCACCGTCGAGGGATTGGGAGGACCCGCGGTGCCGTCCGGACCAGGCCCTGCGATCCTGGCCCAGCACGGCACGCACTTCGGGCGGCGGCTCCACCAGCGCCCCGCGGTAGCGTGAGGCCGGCGCCAGGTGGAGGGCCTGGCCGTCCTCCGCCCGGGCATAGAACTCCAGCGAGGCGGCGGGAAGGAAGCGGCGGGCGATGTCGAGCAGGGCGGCGGCGATGTCACGGAAGTCCCGGTACAGGATCATGGCCCGGGTGATGTCGCGCAGAGCGGCATTGAGCTGCGAGAGCCGCTGGATGTCCGAATCGCCGCCGGCCAGCAGGTAGAGTCCGCAGTCCAGCGTCCTGACCTTCTCCAGCATGAACGCCACCAGATGCTCGGGAATGATGGAGCCGTGCTGGGGCGCGATGCGGTGGATGGGCACCTCCTGCAGCCGGGTCAGGGCATAGTCGAGAATCTCCCGGCTCGGCATGTAGTGCTCGTGGAACGGGCGCAGGGCCTCGAAGTAGCTCTCGTCGCGGGCATAGAGGGAGAACCCCTCGGTGAAGCCGCCGAACAGGTCGCTGGAGAAGAGTGTTCCGGTCTGCTCGTCATAGGTGCAGAAGGCACCGGGAAAGTGGGCATAGGGGGTGAAGATGAAACGCAGCCGCCGCCCGCCGAGATCCAGCTGCCAGCCGTTGCGGTCCACCAGCCAGAACGGCAGGGAGAGCCCGTAGTGCCTGAGCAGCGCCTCCGCGCGCCAGTGGGTGACCACCACCGCGTCATCCCGGCTCACCAGCTGGTCCACCAGCGGCAGTGCCGCAGCAATGTCCGGATCCTGGTGGTGGCAGACGAAGTAGCGGATGTTGCTGAAGGGCGTGACCGCCTCGATCTTGCGCAGGGTGTGGCGGAAGGTCAGCGACGAGCCCGGGTCGAAGAGAATCGACTGGTCGCCGTGCTCGATGAGGTAGACGTGGCACTGGAACGGATCGCCAGGCTGGTAGTGTCCCACCCACCACACCCGCTCGGCGATCTCCACCGGGTGTCCGGGATCGAGATCATCACCCATCATGTCATAGGGTCCGTTCGTCAGCGGATACCCACCCGGCACGAACGGTGCGCCGAATGCAGGATCTCGCCACAGGGCACACAGAGGTCACTGCTAGGGGGATCGAGCCTGCCGGAGAACCATCACCCGTCCTGCCGGTTCCCATGTCGATTCGGCCACCTGCAGACCCTGTGAACTCTGTGCGCTCTGCGGCAGAAAGTCTGGCAGCCTGTCGGACTTGAGGCGGATCTACTGCGCCGGCGGGACAGCGGCCCATCTATCCTCGCTCTCCCACTCGGCTCGCTACGATCGCTCAAGTCCGACAGGCTGCTAGAACGGAATGTCGTCGTCGAAATCGTCCATGCCGCGGCTGCTGGAGGCCGGCTGCTGCGGCTCGGCGCGCTGCGGCTGGGACCGCTGCGGGCCGCCGCTGTCCGGGACGTCGAAATCGGCGCTGCCCGGACGGCCATCGAGCATCTGCAGATCATTGGCGACGATCTCGGTCGTGTAGCGGTCCTGTCCCGACTGATCCTGCCACTTGCGGGTCTGCAGCCGGCCCTCGATGTAGACCTTCGAACCCTTCTTGAGGTATTCGCCGGCAATCTCGCCCAGCTTGCCGAACAGGACGACCCGGTGCCACTCGGTCCGCTCCTGCTGCTCGCCGGTATTCTTGTCACGCCAGCTCTCACTGGTGGCCAGGCGCAGGTTGGCAACGGCGGAGCCGCCCGCGGTGTAGCGCACTTCCGGATCGGCGCCCAGGTTGCCGATGAGAATGACCTTGTTGATGCCTCTTGCCATGCATGCCTCTCCCGTGTCTTATGGTCACCGTCCCCGCACCCCCGGCGGGACCGGTCTGTCACCCGTCTCTCAGGCGACGGCGTACTGCTGCAGAGCCTCCTCGTCGAGGCGGCTGCGATCCACCTTCAGGTAGGCTGTCTGGTCCTCCGCCACCACCACCGCCTCGGCCACCCCGGCCACCCCGGCCAGGCGTTCGCTCAGCAGGCGGGCCTGGGCATCGTCCACCGGTCCGACCCGTAACAGATAGCTGCTCAGATAGCTGGGATGCCGCATGCCGACGGCAACCAGCCACCACAGCGCCGCCACCGCCGCGGAGCCGAGGAACACGCCCTCGATGCCGTAACGGCCATGGAGCCAGCCACCCATGGCGCCGCCGATGAAGGCGCCGAGGAACTGGGAGCTGGAGTAGAAGCCCATGGCCGTGCCCTTGCTGTCGGGCGGCGCCACCTTGGACACCAGAGACGGTAGCGTAGCCTCGAGGATATTGAAAGCGGCAAAGAAGACGAACAGCGCGGCGACGATGGCGAACAGGGAGCCGTGCAGCTGCCAAAGACCCAGCTCGGCGGCGGCAATCAGGGCAACGGCGGCCAGGAATACGGTTTTGATCCGGCGTTTCTTCTCCGCCAGGATGATGGCGGGCACCATCACCAGCAGTGATCCCGCCATCACGCCCAGGTAGACGAAGCTGTGGTAACCGGAGGCCAGGCCGGCAAAATCGCGCAGCGCCAGGGGCACCACGGTGAAGCTGGCGGTGAGCAGGAGATGGAGGCTGAAGATGCCGTAGTTGAGCCGCAGCAGCTCGCCGTTGCGCAGGACCTTGCCGAACAGGGCCGGCACCGGTTCGGTATCCCGGTGCAATCCGCTCCGGCGGGGCGTGGGGACCAGCAGGATGACCACCGCGATGGCCGCCAGCGCCAGCGCACCGGTGAGCCAGAAAATCCCCGGCACCCCGATCCAGTGGTTCAGCACCGGCCCGGCCACCATGGCCACGGCGAAGGACACCCCGATGCTGGCGCCCATGAAAGCCATGGCCTTGGTGCGATGCTCCTCGCGGGTGAGATCCGCGAGCAGGGCCATGACCGTGCTGGCGATGGCTCCTGCGCCCTGCAAGGCCCGCCCCACGATGACCCAGTGGATGGTGTCGGACACCGCCGCGAGCACACTGCCGGCGGCGAACAGCAGGAGCCCGGCCACCATCACCGGCTTGCGGCCGATGCGGTCGGAGAGCATCCCGGCCGGGATCTGCAGCAGCGCCTGGGTCAGGCCGTAGGCGCCGATGGCCAGGCCCACGAGGGTGGGTGTCACCCCGTCCAGGTGCTCGGCGTAGAGGGCGAACACCGGCAGGATCATGAACAGGCCCAGCATGCGCAGGCCGAAAATGCCCGAGAGGGTCGCGGCGGCACGGCGCTCGCCGGTGGTCATCTGTTCGTTTGGCAAGGGGGTCATGGCTCGGTGTCGGGGTGGCGCCCCCAGCCCGGAGGGAGAGGGCTCCGCTTTTGCCTGCCGGCGTCGTGAAAACGTATAGTATCAGGTTCTTCGCTGGCCACTACAAGGCACCCATGGACACCATCCGCATCCGCGGCGCCCGCACCCACAACCTGCGCAACGTCGACCTCGACCTGCCCAGGGACCGGCTCATCGTCATCACCGGCCTGTCGGGTTCGGGCAAGTCCTCGCTCGCTTTCGACACCCTCTATGCCGAGGGCCAGCGCCGTTACGTGGAATCCCTGTCCGCCTATGCCCGCCAGTTCCTCTCCATGATGGAGAAACCTGACGTGGACCACATCGAGGGCCTCTCCCCGGCCATCTCCATCGAGCAGAAGTCCACCTCCCACAATCCCCGCTCGACGGTGGGGACCATCACCGAGATCTACGACTATCTCCGGGTGCTGTTCGCCCGCGCGGGCACGCCCCGCTGCCCCGAGCATGACTCCGTGCTGGAGGCGCAGACGGTCAGCCAGATGGTGGACCAGGTCCTGGCGCAGCCGGAGGGCAGCCGGATGATGCTGCTTGCCCCCGTTGTCCAGGACCGCAAGGGCGAGCACCAGCAGGTGATCGAGTCGCTGCGCAGCCAGGGTTTCGTGCGCGCCCGTATCGACGGCGCCGTGGTGGAGCTGGACGAGGCGCCGAAGCTGGATCTGCGCCGCAAGCACACGGTGGAGGTGGTCATCGACCGGTTCAAGGTCCGTCCCGACCTGCAGCTGCGCCTGGCGGAATCCTTCGAAACGGCGCTGGAGCTGGCCGAAGGCGTGGCCCGGGCGGCGTTCATGGACGAGCCCGGGCGCCCGGAGCTCGTCTTCTCGGCCCGTTTCGCCTGCCCCCTGTGCGGCTACTCTCTGCCGGAGCTGGAGCCGCGCCTGTTCTCCTTCAACAATCCCGCCGGGGCCTGCCCGACCTGTGATGGACTCGGCGTGAAGCAGTTCTTCGATCCGGAACGGGTGGTGCACCATCCCGAGCTCTCGCTGGCCGGCGGCGCGGTCCGCGGCTGGGACCGGCGCAATGCCTACTACTACCGGCTGCTCTCGGCGCTGGCGGATCATTACGGTTTCGATATCGAGACCCCCTGGAACGAGTTGCCGCAGTCGGTTCAGGAGGTGGTTCTCCAGGGCAGCGGCGAGGAGGAGATCACCTTCGGCTACCCGGGCGAGCGCGGCCGTGTCGTCACCCGCGAGCACCCCTTCGAGGGTATCCTGCCCAATATGGAGCGGCGCTACCGGGAATCGGAGTCCACCGTGGTGCGCGAGGAACTGGCGCGTTATCTCACCACCCGTCCCTGCCCCGACTGCGGCGGCACCCGGCTGCGGCGCGAGGCCCGGCACGTGTTCATCGACTCCCACAATCTGCCGCAGGTGGCCGCCATGCCCATTGGCCGCGCGCAGGAGCTGTTCGCCGGGCTGGAGCTGCCCGGCCGCCGGGGCGAGATCGCCGCCAAGATCCGCAAGGAGATCGGCGATCGGCTGGAATTCCTGGTCAACGTGGGGCTCGATTACCTGACACTGGACCGCAGCGCAGAGACCCTATCCGGCGGCGAGGCCCAGCGCATCCGCCTGGCGAGCCAGATCGGCGCCGGCCTGGTGGGGGTGATGTACATCCTCGACGAACCCTCCATCGGCCTGCACCAGCGCGACAACGAGCGGCTGCTGAACACGCTGTTCCACCTCCGCGACCTGGGCAACACGGTAATCGTGGTGGAACATGACGAGGACGCCATTCGCAGCGCCGACCACGTGGTGGACATGGGTCCGGGCGCCGGCATCCACGGCGGCCGGGTGGTGGCCCAGGGCCGTCCGGAAGAGATCGAGGCCACCCCCGGCTCGCTGACCGGCCAGTATCTTTCCGGCACCCGCCGCATCCCACTGCCGGAACGGCTTCCCGCGCCCCCGCCGGAGCGCTGGATCCGGATCCGCAATGCCCGCGGCAACAATCTCAAGGGGGTGGATGTGGAGCTGCCCGCCGGGCTGATGAGCTGCGTCACCGGGGTCTCCGGCTCGGGCAAGTCCACCCTCGTCAACGACACCCTGTTCCGGATCGCCGCCCGGGATCTCAACGGCGCCGGCGGGGAGGCTCCCGCCCCCAGCGACGGGATCGAGGGACTCGGCCTGTTCGACAAGGTGGTGGATATCGACCAGAGCCCCATCGGACGCACGCCGCGCTCCAATCCCGCCACCTACACCGGCCTGTTCACCCCCATCCGCGAACTCTTCGCCGGCACCCAGGAGTCCCGCTCCCGCGGCTATCAGCCCGGGCGTTTCAGCTTCAACGTCAAGGGCGGGCGCTGCGAGGCCTGCCAGGGCGACGGCGTCATCAAGGTGGAGATGCACTTCCTGCCGGACATCTATGTGCCCTGTGACGTCTGCAAGGGGCGGCGCTACAACCGCGAGACCCTGGAGGTCACCTACAAGGGCAGGAACATCCACGAAGTCCTGGAGATGACGGTGGAGGATGCGCGCGCGTTCTTCGACCCGATACCGCCCGTGGCGCGCAAGCTGCAGACCCTGATCGACGTGGGGCTGGCCTATCTGAAGCTGGGCCAGAGCGCCACCACACTCTCCGGGGGCGAGGCCCAGCGGGTGAAGCTGGCCCGGGAGCTCTCCAAGCGGGACACCGGCAACACCCTCTATATCCTGGACGAACCCACTACCGGGCTGCATTTCCACGACATAGAACAGCTGCTGGCGGTGCTGCACCGCCTGCGCGACCACGGCAACACTATCGTGGTCATCGAGCACAACCTGGATGTCATCAAGACCGCCGACTGGATTGTCGATCTCGGTCCGGGTGGCGGGGACGGCGGCGGCGAGGTGCTGGTATCCGGCCCGCCCGAGGCCATCGCCGCCGCCCCGCGCTCCCATACCGGCCGCTTCCTGAAGCCGCTGCTGGAGCGGGGCTGACCTGAATTCAACGCAAGGACGCGAAACCGCAAGGACACCGGACCGTCAGCGTGCCGCCCCCTGTCCGGGCAATTCACTGTCCCCGGAACACTGAACACTGAACACTGAACACTGAACACTGAACACTGAACACTGAACACTGAACACTGAACACTGAACACTGAACACTGAACACTGAACACTGAACA
>ENA-OSEO01001908-OSEO01001908.1-sediment-metagenome-genome-assembly--contig:-NODE-1908-length-33392-cov-6.686538_pt1 | contig 33392 bp, 32 predicted proteins | sample MGYA00237883_ERZ534232 | MGnify/ENA metagenome assembly ERZ534232 | reverse complement strand
ATCGGCGACAGTCCGCCAGGAGCCGACAGGAATGTCGGCGGTCCGGCTACGGCGGCTGCAGCGCGTTGGGCCGCCGAGAAGACCGGCGCGGGCCGCTCGGTCGGGGCGCGGAGTTGCACTCCGCGGTCGGCCGCAGGCCGAAACCATGGCTGCACCATGAGGCGAGTGTCGCTCGCAGTCGGGCGATGAGTGTTGATATCGGCGACAGTCCGCCAGGAGCCGACAGGAATGTCGGCGGTCCGGCTACGGCGGCTGCAGCGCGTTGGGCCGCCGACCAAACTGGCGCGGGCTGCTCCGTCGGGGCGCGGAGTTGCACTCCGCGGTCGGCCGAAGGCCGAATCGTGGACTGGCGTGCCTATCTTTGCGCTCCCAGAGGAGAGGACCGTTGCGTAAGGAGGCGCTCGTGCATAGCCGTTATGTCGATTGCGCCACTCAGGTCAACGCCTGGGCCTTTTCCACGGGCGTGATGACCCACGTGCTGCTGGTGGCCGCCCTGCGCAACCCGACCATCCGCCGGCGCTACCAGACCGTCCGGGCGGTGCTGGAGGACTACGGCCATGACGCGCTTTACCCTGAGCTGTTGGGATTCCTGGGCTGCGCCGACTGGACCCGCGCACAGACCGCACATCACCTGAATGCCGTGATCGCCATGTTCGACACCGCCGCGGCCCTCGGCACGACGCGCTTTTCGTGGAGCTCGGATATCACGCCGCTGGCTCGCCCGATCCTCGTGGAGGGCAGCCGTGAGTTGATTGAGCGGGGGCACCATCGGGATGCCGTCTTTTGGATCGTGGCCACCGCCGCGCTGCCAGTATATCCTGGCCGCCGATGGCGGCGATGCCGAGCGCGAAGCACACGCGCCCGCGTTCCAGGCGCTGGCCGCCGACCTGGGCGTCCCCGACACCCCCGCGCTGCTGTCCCGCGCCGCCGCCGCCCGCGCCTACCTCCCGCGGGTCTGGGCCGTGGCTGAGGATGTCATGGCGAGAAACCCGGAGATAGACGGGTGATGCCGGGCGGACAGGATCGGACAGGACGGTTAACAGGGATGGACGGGATGCACAGGATGTTGTGAGGCTGACCGTCACGCTGCCGGCGCAATGGTCAGCCAGAGGCTGACCGTCCCCGTTAAGTCACCGTCCCAGCCGGGGCGCTCATAAGAAGACTTTCCCCCACACTTCTTGACATCTCCGCCAGTATGTGCTATTGTCTATATGTGAATGACAAATAGCATGTTGCAGGGAGCAGGGTGATGGGACGGAGACGACATGGCACAGGCATGGGGATGGGGCCCGTTGGCGTGCGCAGGCCGCGGCGCATCCGGCGTTTTGTAGAGCCGGCGGTGCTGTTGCTGCTGCACCGCGAGCCCGCGCACGGCTATGCCCTGCTGGAGGGGCTCCGCGAGCTGGGCCTGGAGGAGTACCCCATGGACGCCAGCGCCATCTACCGCATCCTCTACGACCTGGAGGCGCAGGGGATGGTGGTGTCGCAAGAGTCAAGTGAGGGCAGTGCAGGGCCGCCACGGAGGGTCTACTCGTTGACAGCACAGGGCGACGCCTACCTAAACGCCTGGGTGGAGGACCTGCGGCTGACAGATCAGATATTGCACAACTTTTTCGAGGCTTATGACGCCCAGGGCCACGGCTGAGGGCGCCGCAACACTGCAACCCATCGGGCGTAGCCCGTTGAGCACGATAGAACACACTGAGGGAGATGAACACATGAAGATCGCCTGTATTACCGATGACGGTGAGACCATCAGCCAGCACTTTGGCCGGGCACGCTACTATGCCGTGCTCACCGTAGAGGACGGCCAGATCGTCGATCGCCAGATCGTCGACAAGATGGGGCACACGCACTTTAGCGGCCAGGAGTCTGAGGAAGAGCATGGCGCGCACGGCGTAGCCGGCCACGGCCAGGATGCCGCCAGCCACGACAAACACGTGAGCATGGCCGAGGCGATCCGCGGCTGTGAGGCTCTGCTGTGCCAGGGCATGGGCTATGGCGCCTACCAGAGCATGCAGCAGGTGGGCATCCGCCCCATCGTCACAGACATCAGAGATATCGACGAGGCCGTCAAGGCCTATATCACCGGTGGGATCGTGGATCACACCGAAAAACTACACTGAGAGAATCAAGGAGCTCATAGAATGAAGGTAGTTGTAAGCAGCAGCGGACCCGGACTCGATTCCGAGGTCAGCCCGATCTTTGGGCGTTGCCCCTATTTCGTCCTGGTGGACACCGAGACCAATGACGCCAAAACCATCGTGAATCCGGCGATTTCCGCCTCGGGTGGCGCGGGCGTCCAGTCCTCACAGATGCTCATCCGTGAAGGCGCGGAGGCCGTAATCGGCATGAACGTCGGGCCCAACGCCATGCAGGTCTTTGTGGCGGCCGGCATTCCCGTCTATCAGGCCACGGGGGGCACGGTGCAGCAGGCCGTCGAAGCGTTGCGCGCAGGGACACTCCCCTTGCTCAGCGGCCCCACGGTCAGCACCGACCATGGCAAGGGCGCCGCCGGAGGCCGGGGCATGGGCGGCGGACGCGGTATGGGTATGGGACGCAGAGGGTAGACGATCATGCGTATCGTTGTTGCAAGCGGCAAAGGTGGCACCGGCAAGACGCTGGTGGCTACCGGCCTGGCGCTGGTGGCGTCGGAGACGGCGCCCACTGCGTTGCTCGATGCTGACGTGGAAGCGCCCAACGCCGCGCTGTTCCTGCACCCGACTTTTCATCACCAGCACGCGGTCGAGGTGCTCACGCCGGTCATCGACGAGGCCCTTTGCACGCACTGCGGCCGTTGTGCCGAGGTGTGCGCCTTTCACGCCATCGCCTCTCTGCCCGATCGCACCCTGGTGTTTGAGGAGATGTGTCACGGGTGCGGAAGTTGCACGCTCAACTGCCCGGAAGGCGCCATCAGCGAGGTGCCCCACGCCATCGGTATGATTCATGCCGGACAGGCGGGAGCGGTGGCCTTTGCTGAAGGTGAGCTACAGATCGGGGAGGCTATGGCCACGCCGATCATCCACGGCCTCAGCCGCTATGCAGAGGCCGAGGGCTGGGCCGAGCGCGAGTGGTTTATCGTCGATTCACCGCCCGGCACGGCCTGCCCGGTGATCGAGACCCTGCGCGAAGCCGATGTGGCGCTGCTCGTCACCGAGCCGACACCCTTCGGCCTGCACGACCTGCGCCTGGCGGTGAACCTGGCGCGCGACGTGCTCCAGGTGCCCGTGGGCATCGTGCTGAACAAGGACGATGGGCTAGATCCGTCGGTGGAAGAGTACTGTGAGGCCGAGGGATTACCCATCCTGATGCGCATTCCATACCGGCGTGAGATCGCCGAGTCATACTCGCAGGGGCGCCCACTGGTGGTGGCGCTGCCCGAGTACCGTGAGGGCTTTGAGGCGCTCTTGAAAAAGGCTGCTGCATTGCGCAAACCTGTCGCGGCTGCGTCAGGGGGTGCAGCATGAAGCAGATGGTGATCCTGAGTGGCAAGGGCGGCACGGGCAAGACCACGGTCGCCGCGGCGCTGGCACATCTGATGTCACAGGACCATAAACTGATCCTGGCCGATGCGGATGTCGACGCGCCAAACCTGGAGATCATCTTGCAGCCCGAGATGGGCGAGCCGCAGCCCTTCAGTGGCGGGCAGGTGGCACAGATCAATGGCGATCTATGCATCTCCTGCGGTCGCTGCGAGGAGGTCTGCCGGTTCGACGCCGTGCGGGTGAGCGGGGACGTGTATAGCATCGATCCGCTTTCCTGCGAGGGTTGCGTCGCCTGCGCGACCCAGTGCCCGGTGGAGGCCATCGACATGGTCGACCGGCTGTCGGGCTACTGGTATCGCTCTCGGACGCGCTTTGGGACCTTTATCCACGCGCGGCTGGAGCCGGGTGAGGCCAACTCTGGCAAGCTCGTGAGCCAGGTGCGTGCCGAGGCTTTGGGCTCCTGCGCCGAGGAGCAGGCGGACTGGATCCTGATCGATGGGTCGCCGGGTATCGGTTGCCCCGTGATCGCCGCCGTAACCGGCGTGGATCTGGCGCTGCTGGTGGCAGAGCCCACAGTGTCGGGCTGGCACGATCTGGAGCGTGCCCTGGCGGTGGCTGCGCATTTTGAGACGCCTACTGCCGTGTGTATCAACAAGAGCGACATCAACCCGGAGATGACGCTACGCATCGAAGCGCAGTGCCGCGAGCGGGACATACCCGTACTGGCGCGGCTGCCCTACGATGAGACGGCCGTGCGCGCCATGCGGGCGCTCGTGGCCGTCACCGAACTGCCAGCGAACCCGGTGTCGGACGCCATGCGTCAGATGCACCGGTCGCTCAATAGTGTGATCGCAATGTCAAGCAAGAAAGGAACCGCAACATGACCGTACTGTCGCAGACCGTGAGTGACGCCTGGGAAAAGCGCGAGGGACCGATCGTCTTCACGACTGTCGCCGCTGATGGAACACCGAACGCCGTATACATGACCTGCGTGAAAAAGACCGGCGAGGACCAAATCGTCCTGGTGGACAACTTTTTCAACAAGACGCGGGCCAACATCGCCAACGGCAGCAAAGGCGCCATGCTATTCATCACGGACGAGGGTACATCCTTCCAGGTCAAAGGCGCGCTCGAGTACCTGCCGTCCGGCCCGGTCTTTGACGATATGAAGTGCTGGAACCCGGAGAAGCTTCCGGGCGTAGCAGCGGTTGTGCTGCATGTGGAGCAGGTGTTCAGCGGCGCTGAGCAACTGGCCTAGCAGAAATGGAACGCGGGCGGGGACGGGTTCACCGCCCCCGCCACATGGAAACGAAAACGAACTGGACGGAAGGGAGGTGAGATAGATGCCATTCAGAGATGGAACCGGTCCTGACGGACGCGGGCCGCTGACGGGCGGCGCGCGCGGCGATTGTGCAAGCGGCGCTAGCGCCGCCGTGCTGCCGGATGACCGTCGCGCTGTACCCGCGGGATATATCGGACGTCGTGGCACGCCCCTGGGGTTTGGTCGCAGGCTCTTTGGCCTGGGACGCGGGCTGTGCGGTGGCCGTGGCCGCGGCTATGGCGCGGGCAACCGCCGGCGCTGGTAGAAGTACCGTAGAGGTGCGTGTGTATATCGATAGTAAGGATATGAGGAGGCAAACATGCCAGGATATGATCGTACAGGGCCCCGCGGAGAGGGCCCGATGACCGGTGGCGGCTTTGGTTACTGCGGCACAGGCAGACCGTCCCGCTTTAGCGCGTGGCCCCTGGTGGGGCTCGGGCTCGGGCTCGGGATGCGCTGGGGAGCAAGGCGCTTTGGTCGCGGTTTCGGCGCTGGATACGGACGCGGCTATGGCGTCGGCTATGCTGATCCAGCGGTCTGGGCTGCGCCAACCTCTCAGGAGGAGGCCGCTGGCCTTGAAAAAGAGGCGAGCTTCCTGCGGCGTCAGTTGGAGGCCATGGAAGCCCGCATCGCGGCGCTCCGGGAGGACAAAGGTGAGACAGGCCAGGGTGAGTGATCTCTTGCAGGATGGCACCCAACCTGGCCAGTGAGAGAACGGGGGAGGCGAAACGCCTCCCCCGTTCCGTTACAGCCAGTATACCGATCTGCGCACAGGCGTAAAGTCGCTATGGCTGCCCCCGCACCGGTGTTCTGGCGCTGGCGGACCGGCAGCGAGCACGCTATGATGGGCGCGCGGGCAGTGCCGCCTTCGAGTGCAGCGCCGTCCGGTGTCTGGTTATACGTGTGCCGATCAATGGGGAGGGTGCGATGTCTGTGACGCTTGTTCTTGCGATCGCGGCTATTCTCGTTGGGGTCGTCGCCGTCCTGACCGATCGGCAAGCGCGTACCGAGTTGCGGGCCGCGCACTATGTGAGTAAACCTCTCACGACGCTGCTCATTCTGTTGCTGGCCGTCCTCTCCCCCGCCGACACCGGCCCCGGCACGCGCCTGCTCATCGTCCTTGGTTTGGCGGCCTCGGTCATCGGCGACATCTGGCTGATGCTGCCGCGCGATCGCTTTGTCCTTGGCCTGGCCTTTTTCGCACTGGCGCAGCTCTGTTACATCGCGGCCTTTGGGGGCACGCTGTCAACTTGCCCGTCGTTCTGGGCCTATCTCCCCTACCTGGCCTGTGCTGCCGGGATGAGCGCCTTGCTGTGGCGCGATGCCGGGGCGCTACGCCTGCCTGTGGTGGTGTATGCCCTCCTCCTGGTGAGCGTGGGCTGGGTGGCAGGTGCGCGCTGGCTGGAACAGGGCACGACCCCGGCGCTACAGGGCTGGGTGGGCGCGCTTGTTTTTCTCATCTCCGACAGCCTGCTGGCCTGGAACCGTTTCCGGCGGCCGATCCCCAACGGGGCCGCCTGGGTGCTGGCGACCTACTACCTGGGGCAGGGGCTGATCGCGCTGTCGGCGTGAGCGGGCATGATGGCGCGCCGGTTCACGCGATGCCGGGCGAGACCGCCGAGGATGTGCCGCGGTTCTATGCCGAGTATGGGCTCAAGCTGAGCCCGGGGGCCTTTGCCCTGTCCCGAGCTCTTTCGGGTGCTGGATGCCGCCGGGTTCAACTGCTGGCTCATCGTCGAGACCGACAAGACTGCCAGGGAGTCGCCCCTGGTGAGCGCGACGCTCTCGCGCGAGTACTTGTAGAGCCTGGGGATCCAGGGAGGACTTGGCCCAGACCATGGACGATGGACCGTCTGGCAGTGCGTGCTTTCTGAATTCACCTGACAGGTCTGTGAGCACGTATCTCTAGTGCTGGGAGCGCGGAGATAGTTGAGGAGGGACGTCGCCAGCGACGTCCCTCCTCAACTGCTCCGCATCGATGATAATGGCCTGGCGACACCTCGTCTGGCGGGTATCCTGGCCTTATCCAGCCTCTGAGCAGGAGTTCGGGTGACTTGCATTGGCGGGTGAGCGGGTCGGCCCAGAGCGGAGCAAACAGAGGGGCAGCGTCCTGAAGGACGCTACCGCTCCTCAACTGCTCCGCATCGATGATAATGGCCTGGCGACACCTCGTCTGGCGGGTATCCTGGCGTTATCCAGCCTCTGAGCAGCAGTTCTGGTGACTTGCATCGCCGGGTGAGCGGGTCGTTTCGGAGCGGAGCAATCGGGTAGGAGGAGGCCGTGAGGCCCCCTCCTACCCGATTATCTCCGCGCTCCCAGAGCACCTGCAGCTTCTGCTACTTGATCAGGTGACGCATGTAGCCCAGCGAGAAGGCCGTGCCGATATCCGACACGCCGTTGCCGCCGGGGACGAAGGAGCGGTACGTATCCGTGGGGAGGTGCTCCGAGCGCACATACCCGTCATAACCGCCGGCCTTGAGCGCGGCGATATAGCGCGGAAGGTCCACGTCGCCCTGGTCCAGCCAGTACTCTTTCTCGCCCTCGCCCTTTTTCACATTGCGCACGTGGACAAAGAACACCTTGCCGGCCTTGGCGAACTCGTACGTCGCGTCGTACATCCCCTCGCCGTCGCCGTGGAAGATGTTGCCCGAGCAGAGCGTGAGTCCGCTGTAGGGGCTGGGCACGTCGTTCAGCAGCTGCCATTGGACCTTGCTGGGCATGAAACGGCCGTGGCCGTGCAGGCCCATCTTGATCTTGAACTCGGTCGCCAGCGCAACGAGGGGCGTATAGTACTCGACCACCTCGTCCCACGGCGTGTCGTTCCTGCCGGGAGGGAACATGACCATGGTGTCCGTGCCCACCGCGGCCATCGCCTCGAAATTCCTCCGCAGGTTGGCGAAATGCGCGTCCGCCTCAGCGCCTTTGGGCAGGTCACGCGGCGCCCAGGCCACCATCGGACCCCACTCGACGCCCGCGGCCACGACCTCGTCCTTCATGGGTTTGAGTGCTTCTACATCGACATAGCCCTTGTCCTGAAAGCCCGGCACGGCTGCCCAGCCCACGGACAAGGCCTCGATACCCAGCGTCTTGACATACTTGATCGCGCCTGCGACCGTCCCGTCACCCACACCACCGACATCTGCACACCACTTCATTCTGAACACTTCCTTTCTGCATGAGACTGTCCGATCACTGATATTCAGCGCGCCGCACAGCAGTTGTCTGCCCCGCTGCACGCTCTCGTGCTCACGCACCCATACGCTACGCCATACTGACAACGCTGTCAACCCGATGCGGCACATTTTGGCAAGAATCCGGGCAATTTCAGTGCCAGCTCGAACGCGTCCGCGGGAGACGGATGGCCTGCCACAACGCCGGTGGCTCTTGACGGTCGAGTCCTCAGGCGGGCATCGAGAGGCCCGGCGCCGTCGGGCGGCTGATATACCCATCGATAACGGTGGGCAGGCTCATGCCGGCGGGGAAGGGCAGGCTCTCGGGCACCCAGGGCATCTCGATCCAGGCCGTCATGGGGGAGGCGAACCCCAGGTGGATGCTGGCCGCCAGGCAGGGCCCCAGCCGGAAGTTGTGCGGGCAAAAGGCCACGTTGTAGCGCTCGGCCAGCATGGCGTGCCGCAGGGCCGGCGTGAGCCCGCCGATCTTGGTGATCTCGGGCTGGTAATAGTCCACCGCGCCGCACTCCAGCAGGCGGGCGCCCTCGTCCAGGCTCCACTCGTTCTCGCCGGCGGCGACGGGGATGCCGCAGGTGCGCCGCAGCGCTGCCATGGCGCCGTGATCCTTCATTGGCCAGGTGGGCTCCTCCAGCCAGCCCAGACCCAGCGGCGCCAGGCGCCGGGCGAAGGCAGCTGCCTCGGACGGGGTAAAGTGGCCGTTCACATCCAGCATCACCTGCATCTCCGGTCCCGCGGCGCGCACCGCCCGCTCGACCAGGTCGGGATCCGTCTCGTGCAGCTTGAGTGCGCGAAAGCCGGCGGCCCGCGCCCGCTCGATCTCGGAGAATAGCGTGGCGCCGCCGCCTGCCCGGGGCAGCACCGCGCTGGCGCCATAGGGCGGAAAGCTGGCATAGGCGGGGAGCGTATCGTGCACCGGCCCGCCGATCAGATCCAGGGTGGGGATGCCGTGGCGGATGCCCGCCAGGTCCCACAATGCCAGGTCGATGCCGCTCAGCGCGCAATGGAGCATCCCGCCGTCGCCCCAGCGGTAGGTGTCGCGCACCAGGTCGTACCAGAGCGCGCTGATCCGTGTCTCGTCGCGCCCGATGCACAGCGGCGCCAGGATCGTATCCACGATGGTGGCCGTGGCGCGCACCGGCGCATCGGGCGCCTGTCCGCCATGCGAGGGCACGCCCCACCAGCACTCGCCGGTGCCGGTGCGTTCCGCGTCGTCGCGCACGTGCACCAGCAACTGCACCATACGCCCGGCGATCAGGATCTCGGTCTCGATGGCGGCGATACTCATGAATGTTACTCCTCGTCGATCCGCTCGATTATAAAGATCACGGGCCGCGTGCCGTCGTTGCAGCAGGCGATCATCATCTTTTCATCATTGGTCCAGCCGCGCATGATCGAGCCGCCCTGCAGTGCGGCATAGACGTAACGGCTGATGGCGTCCCAGGCCTCGGCACAGAACTGGCCGCCCATCATGTACCAAAAAGAGTCCCTGCCGACCAGGAACTCCTGGCCATCATAGAACATGTCGCAGGGGCCCGAGTTGGGGTCCGCCAGGTAGTCTTCCTGCAGGTCCTCGAATACCTCGCGGCGCAACACGGTGATCCTGGCTTTGGGCATGGGTGTCGTCCTTCCTGTGCCCCGCCGCACCGGCGGCGCACTGCAGCGCCAGACTGTGTAGCATCGGGGAGTGGTTGGGGCTATTGTACCCTGTTTCCGGCGCACGGGCACAGGCAGCAGGACCGCCGAGCGCGCTCAGGGTTGGCGTGGAGTGATCAGGGCGTTTCCTCCGCCTGCTGTCGCGCCAGACCCATGGCCCGTGCCCGCTCGCGCACGATGATCTGCCAGGTGTCGGTGAGTGTCTCGGGCACCGGCCGGCGTAGGTGCTCTGGCTTCTGCACGAGCGTCAGCGCGCCCGAGAGGCAGGTGGAGACGCACAGGCCGCAGCCGATGCAGCGGTCCGCGTCGAACAGCACGTGCTCGTTGCCCTGGGCGAAAGCGTCCATCTGGCAGCGCTGCAGGCAGGTTTCGCAGTTGATGCACAACGCGGCGTCGAACGCAACGATATAGTCGTTGGCTACGGCCTCGGCGGGTTTGGGCTTGCGCTTGAGCCCGCCCAGGATCCCGCAGCAGCAGCCGCAACAGCAGCAGACAAAAGCCAGATCGCGCGAGTTGCTGGGTTCCAGCACCAGGTTGGCCTCGTCGGCTCGGCGCAGGATCTCCAGCACCTCGTCTCGCTCGATAGTCCTGCCGCGGCCGGTGCGCACTACATAATCCGCCCAGTCACCAAAGGTCAGGCACGTCTCAAGGGGTGCCTCGCAGGCCCGGTCGTTCAGGCCCGCGATCTTGCGGCAGATGCACTCCATCACAGCGTAGCGGTTTTGGGCGGCCACCAGCTCGCCGATGCGCTGGTGCGGCAGCGTCTGGGGCACAAATGTGATGCTCTCACCCACCGGAATGACACGCATTTGCGGTGTGGTCTGCTGCTCAGGGCTCGGCACCGCTCCGCGCCAATAGGTGTACAGCCGCCGGAGATAGCCGCGATCCAGCCGGTTGAGCTGCATCTCATAGATGCCCACGACCCAGGGCAGGGCGTGGTAGCGATGGGGACCCTCGGCGGCCTCCACCGAGTGGATCAGCCCCTTGACAGCCATCTCCTCCAGCAGCGCGGCGGTCTCGTCGAGGGCCAGCCCGGCGCGCGCGGCGATGGCCTGAGCCTCCTCGGCCTCGACCGTCAGGTGCACGGCGAGCGCGGCCTCCTGCGGGGTAAAGAGGTACTGCAGCAGGCGCAGGTGCTCGCCCCTGGCGCCCGGCGCAAAGCCGCCCGGCATCCGGTCCAGGAACGCGGCCAGCGCGAAGTAGACCTGCTCGTTCGTCTGCTCGTCCATAGGGCACCTCCGTGACAGCGCGGGAGCAGCGCCCGCCCGGGCACGCTGTGGCTGCAAACCCCATCATACTGCGAGACTGCGCCGCGCAAAAGTGGAGGATGAGAGCCCGCGCCAGGGAGGGTCAGGCTCCTGGCTGACCTTGTGGGCGTGACCTGGAGCATCGCCCGTTTTGGAGCGCCACGAATCATGGATTGCCGACTTTAGTCGGTATCCGGGGGTATGGCGCTGTACTGCGGGCTCCTGAGCGGACGAGACGTCCGCGGTCCAGAACGTCCAGGAGCGTCGCCTTCAGGCGGTACCAAGTATGGCGCTGCGCGCCATCCGCTGAGTGCAACTCCGCGCCCCAACACTGGCCGAGCCGCCGGCATCCGGGGTCACACGGCCGCCTGTTTATTGCCTTCGATACTCCACTCAGAAACGCTTTGGCATGCGGCACAATCAGGTCGCGCTCAAAGAACCCCTGCCTGTGGGTCACTCCGTGCAGGGTTACCAGCGATGCCTGCGCCAGGCGCTGCACCCGGTGCTGCAGTAGCCGATCGAGCGGGTCCTGGTTACCCGCGTAGAGCAGGCATGGGATCTCCAAACAGGGCAGCGATGCCTGTACCGCGACGCGCTGAGGGTGAGACAGAAAGGCGAGCAGCACCTCCAGATCCGCTCGTGATAGCCTCAAAGAGACGGTTGACGTGACCTCTGCCTCGAGAGTAGAATTGACAGAGTGCGGCGGAGATTCGCTGGGGATGGGAGGCCATGGACGACCTGGAGCTGTTCCTGCGCTTTGGCAGCGCGTTGGCCATCGGCCTGCTGGTGGGTATGCAACGCGAGTACTCACAGGGGGGACGCAAGCAGCGCCTGTTTGCTGGCGTGCGCACCTTTCCGCTCCTGTCGCTGGCTGGCGCGGGAGGTGGGCTGCTCACCGACGTGACCGAGAGCCCCTGGCCGCTGGTGGCGGTGATCATTGGGATGGGCGCGCTGATCGTGCAAGCCTATGCCGCACACACGCGCGCAGGCAGCATGGGGGCGACCACCGAGGTGGCCGCGCTGTTGATCGTCATCGCCGGCGCCTTTTGCTACTTTGGCTACTATAGCCTGGCGGCCGCGCTGGCCGTGGCCATGACAGGCTTGCTGACGCTCAAGGTAGAGATGCACGGGTTCGTGCGCAGCCTCGACCGCGACGACCTCTTTGCGGTGCTCAAGTTCGCCCTGATCACCGCTGTGATCCTGCCGGTGCTCCCCAACCAGGACTTTGGCCCGGAGCCGCTCAATGTCCTGAATCCCTACAGCATCTGGCTCATGGTGGTGCTCGTCTCGGGCATCGGCTTTCTCGGCTATGTGATGATCAAGGCCCTCGGCCCGCGCCAGGGGCTGATCATCAGCGGTTTGCTGGGTGGCCTTGTATCCAGCACTGCCGTTACCGCCAGCTTTTCGCAGCGTAGCCGCGACGAACCGGAACTGGCCGTGCCCATGGCGATGGCCATCGCCGTGTCGTGGACCACCATGTTCCTTCGGGTGCTGGTGGTGGTGGGGATTCTGCACTGGCCGCTGCTCGGGCTCCTCTGGCCGCCCTTTTTGGCGTCGACGTTGGTGGGGCTCGGGTATGCGGCGCTGGCGCTGCGCCGGGCCTCGCGCGTGACGACGCAGGAGATTGCCTACGATAACCCCTTCCAGCTCACCCCGGCGCTCAAGTTCGGGCTGATCTATGCGGTCGTTCTCGTGGTGGCACGTGCGGCCCAGGAATATCTGGGCGACGCTGGCGTCTACCTGTCCAGCGCGGCCGCGGGACTGGTGGATCTCAACGCGATCTCGCTTTCGCTGGCGCGCATGGCCGTCCGGGGCAGGGTGGCCCTCGAGCTGGCCGCGCAGGGCCTCGTCATCGCCGCCGTGGCCAATACCCTTGTCAAGGGCGGCATCGTCCTGATGGGGGGCGCCGCCGCGCTGAGGCGGGCGCTCTGGCCGGTGCTGGCACTCATGGTGCTCGCCGCGGCTGGCGTGGCGGCACTGACGATCTAGAGGCGCACGAGCGGCGCCATCGGAATGGGCTGACGTCGGAACGTCCGAACGTATGAGCGTCCGAACGTCGGAACGTCTGAACGTCACAACGTCAGAACCAATGAGTGTCAGGGCGTCCGCGGGCAGGGCGACATTGGGGCGCGGAGTTTTACTCCGCGACAGGCCGCAGGCCTGTTCCTCGCTCTGGGCATATACTGCCGGGTGGGTGTTGCAGGCGCAAAGCGCGACACCGGGAAAAGCCCCGGTTTGTTGGCGTACGCGCGATGGGGCGCGGTCGGGTGGGAACCCGTCTCCAGAGCCGCAATCTCGGCCTCGTAGGGTCAGCGTCCGGCTGACCGGGGTCGGGCGGAGCCCGACCCTCCGGCGCCAGCGCCCCGGGATCATCGTCGTCTTGGAGGGTCAGCCTCTGGCTGACCCTCTCGGGCGGAGCCCGACCATCCGGCTGCAGCGCCTCAGGTTCATCTCGGCCTCGGAGGGTCAGCCTCTGGCTGACCAGGTCGGGCGTAGCCCGACGCTCCGGTGGCAGCGCCTCTGGGTCATCTCGGCCTCGGAGGGTCAGCCTGTGGCTGACCACGGTCGGGCGGAGCCCGACCCTCCAGCGCACGCGCCCCAGGATCATTTTTCGCCTCGGAGGGTCAGCCTCTGGCTGACTCAGGGTCGGGCGGAGCCCGACCCTCCAGGGCCTTTCCCTTCGCCCTCAGGGCGCGTAGTAGATCCCGCTCTGGCCCACGGTATACACCAGCGGTGATGCGCCCCCGCCGAACTCGCGCTCGGGCCTGGTTCCCTCCAGCGTGCCGTCCTTGATGCCCTTCACGCAGGCGCGCAGCTCGCCGATTGTCTCCGGGCCCACGGGGCAGTCTGCGTGGCAGCAGTAGACGGCGTCAAAGCTTCCCAGGCCGTCCAACCGGGCCAGCGTCTCGGCGTAGACATCCAGGTCGCGGCCGGGCCCAAAGAGGAACACCGGTCCGTGGGAGACAGTGTCGCCGGAAAAGAGCACCCGGCGTTCCTCGTCCAGCAGGCAGATGCTGCCGGGGGTGTGGCCCGGCGTGTGCAGCACCCGCAGCCGGATCCCGCCGAGATCAAAGACGTACCCCTCCTCGATGGGCACCAGCGTGGTACCCGTCTCGGCCACGCTTTGCAGGCGGGGCAACTCCTCGGCATGCACGTACGCGGTATCGAAATGGTTCAGCCCGCCCGTGTGGTCCATGTCCCCGTGCGTCAGCGCCACCGTCAGCGGCAGATCGGTGATCTCGGCGATGCGGGCGGGCAGGTCGGGTCCGCCAAAGCCCGCATCCAGCAGCAGCGCGCGCTCCGTGCCGGTGATCAGAAAGAACCGCACGCCCTGTTCCAGCCCGTAGATCGTGTCGGTGTACTTGACAACGGTGATGGGCAGGTTGGTATCCATTCACGTCCCTCCTCGAGTATTCTGTTGCGAGCTTCGATGCGCTCATTATACCCGGGGCAGAGCAGTCAGCGCCAGCGGCATTCCGGCGGGGCGCGTCGGCTAGGAAGCCGGCTCCAGACCCGCGGTTCCAAGCCGTCCGGAGTGGGACCAAATGTTGCGGCCCAGGGTCCCCACCGGACCGCCGACATTCCTGTCGGCGCTCTAGCGCCTGAGGGGCGGGGCGGCTCCTGACCCGGCTCCAGACCTGTGATTTGCCCGCAGACTTGACGTTGCCACCACCTCGTTCGTCTTGCCAGCGCCTGCTCCTCGAGCAGAGGGCGCCGGAGTCTGTCTCAGTGTCATTAGGAAGCGGCTAAAGCCGGCGGTCCAACGGTCTGGCCGGCGGACCCCTGGTCCGCCGGCCAGACCGTTGGGCGGGCGTTTCTGGGCGGAGAATGGTTGCATCCTGCAACCAGCTGCGGTAGAATGAGCATAGGAGGATTATCTCATGTCTACTTTGCATGTCCGTAATGTCCCTGACGAGCTCTACGAGCGTCTGCGGCAGCGTGCCGCCAGGCAGCGACGGTCCTTGAGCGCCGAGGTAGTCGTCCTGTTGGACCAGGCTCTGGAGCAGGAGGAGGCGTCCGTCACACTGCTGCGGGAGATCCGAAGCAGGCGCGCGTACAGCCCTGAATTGGCCGGCGCTCCTGACAGTACACGTCTCTTACGTGAGGACCGCGAGCGATGAGCGTGGCCTGTGTGGTAGACGCCAGCGTCGGCATCAAGCTGTTCCTGGTCGAGCCACTGACAGAGGAGGCCGATGCCCTGTTCGAGCGGGCTGTTGCCGATCCTGACGCGCGACTGTATGTGCCTGATCTCTTTTACATCGAGTGCGCGAATATCCTGGCCAAGTACGCGCGCTGGCACGACTACCCTGTTCAGTCCGCGATGCGAGACCTGCAGGACCTGGTACGGCTGCCGCTGACCTCCGTGCCAACGCAGGAGATCTCTGTCAGTGCCCTTTCGCTGGCATTGACGCACGGCGTCTCCGCCTATGACGGGGCTTATGTGGCGCTAGCGGGCATGCTATGCGTTCCTCTGGTGACTGCTGATGAAGCGCTGGTGCGGCGACTGTCCGGCACAGGGCTGGACGTCCGGCTGCTGGGGCAGTGACCCAGGCGTAGGCGGGATAAAGCACCGGCGAGACGCACACCGGCGGGTGAGGGCACCCGCCGGCCGAGCCGGAGCGCTAGATCATGGGGCACGGGTCTCCAGACCCGGGATCCGGGCTGTCGGCCAGGGAGTGTCTTCAGGAACCGGCTAAAGCCGGCGGTCCAGCGGTCCGGCTGGCGCACCCCTTGGTCCGCCGGAAGCTATAGCCTCGGTGACGGACACCGGCGGGTGAGGGCACCCGCCGGCCTTAGCCGCGCTGCCCGTTTGCCGTAAGCGCCTCAAAATGCTACATTCCGCCTGTGCCGCGCGGACAGGCGACTCAGCTCTCATTGTACGGCTTGCCTCGTTACCCAGAGGAAGCGCGCATGGCCTTGACAGTAGAGTACGGAACCACCCCTGCCTGTTTCCGATCTTGGTGACCTTTGTCGCGCTGGGTATGCCCGACGACCTGCTGGGCGTGGCCGCCGGCCCGGGTGTGCGAGCGTGTGCGATCTTGAGTTCATAGTGGGTCCGAGTGCGTGTCAAAGGAGACGACGATGAAGGACGTAATGGAGATTCTGGCCGGGATGACTCTGGAAGAGAAAGCGGCGCTGTGCACCGGCGCCAGCGCCTGGACCACCACGCCCGTGGAGCGGCTGGGCCTGCCCGAGGCGATCATGTCCGACGGCCCGCACGGGGTGCGCCGCCAGGCGGATGTGCACGCCATGGGACAGAGCAGCCTGCCGGCGACCTGTTTCCCCACCGCCTCCTGCGCCGCGTCCACCTGGGATGTGGACCTGGTGAGGCGGATGGGTAACGCCCTGGGCGAAGAGTGTCAGGCCCTGGACGTCAACGTGTTGCTGGGCCCGGGCGTCAACATGAAGCGCTCGCCCCTTTGCGGCCGCAACTTTGAGTACTACTCCGAGGATCCCTTCCTGGCGGGCGAGATGGCGGCTGCGCTGATCAACGGGGTCCAGGAAAAGGGCGTCGGCACTTCGCTCAAGCACTATGCCGCCAACAACCAGGAGTACCAGCGTTTCAGCATCAACGCCGTCATCGACGAGCGCACGCTGCGCGAGATCTATCTCACCGGCTTTGAAAAGGCGGTCAAGCAGGGCCGGCCCTGGACGGTGATGTGCTGCTACAACAAAGTCAATGGCAAGTACGGCTCGGAGCAGGATTACCTGCTGAACGATATTCTCAAGGGCGAGTGGGGCTTTGAGGGCGTCGTGGTGTCCGACTGGGGCGCGGTGCACGACCGCGTGGCCGCCGTCAAGGCCGGGCTGGACCTGGAGATGCCCGGGCCGCGGCCTGCGCGCGTGCAGGCCGTGATCGACGCGGTGCGCGCCGGCGAGCTGGCCGAGGCTGTGCTGGACGACTCCGTGCTGCGCTTGCTGCGCATGGTGGAAAAGGGCCTGCAGCGCCCGACGCTCAAGGCCTTTGACGTGGACGCGCACCATGCCCTGGCGGCCCAGATCGCCGCCGAGGGGATGGTCCTGCTCAAGAACGACGGGGTGCTCCCGCTCAAGGGCGTCAAAAAGGTGGCGGTCATCGGCCGCGCCGCGCAGCACGCCCACTTTCAGGGGGGCGGCTCGTCGCACATCAACCCGACCAGGGTCGCCGTGCCATTCGACGAGCTCAAGGCGAGGTTGGGCGATGCTGAGGTTACCTACGCCGAGGGCTATCCCGCCGACGACGCGCTGCGCCCCGATCTGATGGGCGAGGCTGTGGCCCTGGCGCAGGCCGCCGAGGCGGCAGTGCTCTATATCGCGCTGCCTACCTACAAAGAGTCCGAGGGCTATGACCGTACCGACCTGGACCTGACGGCGCAGCAGGTGGCGCTGATCAAGGCGGTCTCGGCCGTGCAGCCGCGGACCGTGGTGGTGCTCAACAACGGCTCGCCGGTGGCCATGTGCGAGTGGATCGACGGCGTGGGCGCGGTGCTCGAGGCCTACATGATGGGCCAGGCGGGCGGCGTCGCCATCGCCGCGGTGCTCACGGGCGCGGTCAACCCCAGCGGCCGGCTGGCGGAGACCTTCCCGCTGGAGCTGAGCGACACGCCGGCCTACCTCAATTGGCCCGGCGGCGCGGGCGAGGTGCGCTACGGTGAGGGGCTGTTCATCGGCTACCGCTACTATGACGCCAAAAAGGTGCCGATGCTCTTCCCCTTTGGTTATGGCCTCAGCTATACCACCTTTGCCTATAGCAACCTGCGCGCCTCGGCCGGCACCTTTAAGGATGTGGAGGGCGTCACGGTCAGCGTCGATGTGACCAACACCGGCTGCGTGGCGGGCAAGGAGGTCGTGCAGGTGTATGTGCACGACCGCGAGTCCGGGCTGATGCGCCCGGAGAAAGAGCTCAAAGGCTTTGCCAAGGTGGCGCTGGAGCCGGGCGAGACCAGGACCGTCTCGATCCCGCTCGATTTTCGTGCGTTTGCCTACTACCATCCGGACTATGCCCAGTGGATCGCCGAGCCGGGCGACTTTGACCTGCTGGTGGGTGCCTCGGCGGACGATATCCACGGCTGCGTCACGGTGACGCTGGAGAGCACGGTGGAGCTGCCCTGCGTGCTGGACCGCGAGTCGACGCTGCGCGAGTGGACCACCGACGCCCGGGGCAAGGCCGTGGTGGCCCTCGTGCTGGAGCAGATGGCCGAGCGCAGCCGCCGGATCTTTGGCGAGGATGGCAGCGAGGGAGGTCTTGGCCTCAGCATGGCGGACATGTTCCTGGATATGCCGCTGCTGAGTGTGCTCGAGTTCCAGTCGGCGATGCTGCCCGAGCCCCCGGAGGCGATCATCGACCGGATGCTCAAGCAGGCGCACGGCTGGTAAAATCGATAAACGGCGCCGGTGATACTGCCGGCGCTGCCCGCAGTCGCGTAGCTCTGGTTCATCCTGGCGGCCGCTCCGGCGGCCGCCACACTGTGTCCCGAGAGAGTGAGGCCATGACAGCGATCCGCCGCCATCCCATGTTCCAGGCCCTGCGTGAGTTGCGGGGCAACCCGCGCGTCTGCGTGCTCACCGAGCCGATGTTCGGCGTGCCCTTTAACATGTTCCACCCGTTCATGTCCGTGTACATGCTCGCGCTGGGGGTCACCGACCAGGGGATCGGCCTGATCGCCAGCCTCAGCCTGATCAGCCAGATCCTGTCCACCATCGTCAGCGGGGCGATCGTGGACAAATATGGACGCCGGTTGACACTGTTCATCATGGACATCATCTCCTTTGGGATCCCCTGTCTGATCTGGGCAGCCTCCCAGAATATGACTTACTTTGTGATCGCCGCGCTGATCAATGGCACCTGGCGCATCTCGCACACCGCCTGGACCTGCCTGATGATCGAGGACGCCGAGCCGCGCCATCTGGTGCACATCTGGTCCTGGATCACCATCTTTGGCGTGTCCACCTCCTTCTTTACGCCCCTGGGCGGCTGGTTTGTGCAGCGCTACGGGCTGGTGCCGGCCATGCGGGGGCTGCTGCTCTTTGGCTTTGTGATGCTCACGGCCAAGGCCATCATTCTGTATTTCCTCTCGCACGAGACTGAGCGCGGCGTCCAGCGCCGGCAAGAGACCCGCGAGCGCTCGCTGGCCAGTCTGCTCGGCGAGTACCGGCAGGTGATCGGCCAGGTGGTGCGCTCGCGGCCCATCCGGGTGGCGCTCTCGCTCATGATCATCACGAACATCTACGGCACGATCAACGGCAGCTTCTGGGGGGTGCTGTTCACGGCCAAGCTGGGCTTTCCAGAGGCATCGATCGCGCTGTTCGCGGCGCTGGGCTCGATTGTCACAGCGGCGGGTATGTTCCTGATCGGCCCCCGCTTGCGCGACCTGTCGCGTTTCCAGGTGCCCCTTTGGCTCGGATTCGGTCTCTACTTTGTGAGCCAGGCGCTGCTGGTGCTGATGCCCGAGCGCGCTGTGCTGCTGCTGGTCGTGAGCGTGATGCTGGCGGGAACGGCGGCGGCGCTGGTCAACCCGATGATCGAGTCGCTGCTGGCGGTGGCGCTCGAATCGCACGAGCGGGCGCGCATGAGCGCCATGGTGTATGCCGTGCTGTTGTTGTTCACCACGCCCTTTGGCTGGATCGCCGGGCAGCTTTCGGCCATCGATCGCGCGCTGCCCTTTGCCTTCAATATGCTGCTCTTTGCGGTTGGCGCGCTGCTGGTGTGGCGCATCGGACCCCCGCGGCCGACGCTGGGTGACGTGGAGGTCTAGGACGAAACGTTGGGACGATCCCGCCTTTGGCGGTATTGTCCGTCTGCGACCCGCCAGATGTGTGAGGCTGTATGTGGTCGACAACGCGTAGGATAGGATGTGCAATGTGGCAACGATCCTGAACCACCCCCTGGTCAAGTCGCTGCGCGAGATGCGCGGCAACCCCAAGGTGAGCGTGCTCACCGAGCCGCTGTTCGGTATCCCCTATAACCTGTTTGCGCCGTTCATGTCGGTCTACATGCTGGCCCTGGGGGTCACCGACCAGGGGATCGGCACCATCGCCAGCCTGGGGCTGCTCTCGCAGCTCTTTGCCACCTGGATCAGCGGCGCGATCGTGGACAAGTACGGCCGCCGCCTGACTCTGCTCATCGCCGACATCGTCTCTTTCGGCGTGCCCTGCGTGATCTGGGCTGTCTCGCAGAACGCGACCTACTTTATCGTCGCGGCGCTCATCAACGGCCTGTGGCGCATCTCGCACACGGCCTGGACCTGCCTGATGGTCGAAGAGGCGGAGGAGCGCCATCTGGTGCACATCTGGACCTGGGTGAGCCTCTTTGGGATGTCGGCATCCTTCTTTACACCGCTGGGCGGATGGTTCGTCGCGCGCTTTGGGCTGGTGCCAGCCATGCGCGGCCTGCTGCTGTTCGGGGCGGTGATGCTGACGGCCAAAGCCATCATCCTGTATGTGTACTCGCACGAGACCGAGCGGGGGGTGCGTCGCATGGCCGAGACCCGCGACCGTTCGCTGCTCAGCCTGGTGGGCGAGTACCGCGGCGTCTTTGGACAACTCGTGCGCTCGCGGCCGATCATGGCGGCGCTGTCGCTGCTGGTGGTGACCAACATCTACCGTACCATCAACAGCAGCTTTTGGGGGGTGCTCTTTACGGGCAAACTCGGCTTCCCCGAGGCACAGATCTCGATCTATATGGCGATCCGCTCGATCGCCATGGCCATCTGCCTGTTCCTGGTGGCACCCCGTGTCAACAACCTGCGGAACTTTCGCGTGCCCCTCTGGACGGGCTTTGGCGCCTATTTCTTCGCACAGGCTCTGCTCGTGTTCATGCCCCCGCGGGCGGTGCCCCTGCTGGTGCTTAGCGTCCTGCTGGAGGCGCTGGCCGCGGCCCTGGTCAACCCGATGACCGAATCGCTGCTGACCGTGTCGCTGGAGACCCACGAGCGCGCCCGGCTCACCGGCCTGGTGTACGTGCTGCTCATCCTGGCCACCACGCCCTTTGGCTGGATCGCCGGCCAACTCTCGGCCATCGACCGTGCGCTGCCCTTTGCCCTGCTGATGGTGCTCTTTGTCATCGGCGGCGGCCTGGTGTGGGCCATCCACCGCTGGGGACCGGTGCTCCAGCACGAGGACTAGGCCGGATAAAGGTCAAAGGTCGAAGGTCGAAGGTCCGGAGGCTGCACGGATCGCCGGCCTCTTGCCGGCTCGGGGGGGTGCGGGACGCCGTCCCCTGGACCGCGGGCTTGTGCCCGCTCCGTAGGCACGACACGTGTCGACGGCCGGAGCAAGTCGTCCCACGGGGAGCCATCGGGTCTGAGCCCGCCTGCAGAGCCCCGATAAACTCCCGGGGGGAGGGTCAGCCTCCGGCTGACCAGGTCGGGCACAGCCCGACCCTCCTGGGGCGCGGTCGGGTCGGAACCCGCCTCCCGGGCCCCGATTCGGTCTGGGCCTCACCCGGTTCGCTGTACTCAGCGGGGAGAGGGCGGTCCGCGGTGGAACACGTGGCGTATCGACGGCCGGAGCAAGTCGTCTCGTGGGGCGCGGTCGGGTCGACACCCGGCTCCGGAGCCGCGATCTGGTCTGGCCCTCACCCGGTTCGCTGCGCTCACCACCCTCTCCCGTCAACGGGAGAGGGTCGCCGTACTCGGCGGGGAGAGGGCGGCAGCATGCGCCTGAGCCCTGAGGAGGGCCGCGGGGCCGCCGCCGAGTGGCTAAACGCGAACCGGCCCGGCACCGTGCCCGGCGACGCGGACCCGTTCTACGGCTACTATACCTTCCACTACCTGCGTGACGGCCAGATCGAGGGCATGTTCAGTGTCCACGGCGACACCGGCGAGGTTTGGTTCCACGACTGGCACGGCGACCTGCTGGCGGCGGAGGAAGAGGGACATTAACATCGATTGACAGGGGCAACCGGATTTCTAACATCGATGGACAGGATGGGCAGGATATAGGGCCTGGTCGGCACGTTTCCCACGGGGCGCGGCGGCTCTCGAGCCGGCTCCATACCGGACCGCCGGCTTCCAGCCGGCACCCTGCCGCCCGCGCACCACGCTCCATCCTGTCTATCCTGTCCATCCCTGTTCAGTTCCCCTGTCGCCCCCACTCCCCCGCATCCACCTCTTCACACTCGTTGAATTTCGCGAACTCACTCAGCGCCTCGCCCAGCGCCTGCCGGAGCGCCGGGGTCTCAGCGACGTCCGGCTCGAGCCACAGCCCCTGCACGCGCAGCACACCGGCCGCACGGTCCGCCTTGAGATCGATCCGTGCCACAAAGCGCTCCTGCCAGAGGATGGGCAGGCAAAAGTAGCCGTACTTGCGTTTGGCCTTGGGAAGATAGCACTCGATGGCATAGTCGAAGGACCAGACCGCCTTGAGCCAGGCGCGGTTGATGATCAGGGAATCAAAGGGTGAGAGGATCTGCGCGCGATCATGGTCCAGCGTCGGTGTGTCGCCCCACGACAGCGCCTCCGGGGTGACGTACCAGTCGCCGCGTGTGATCCCCTCGATGCGCACGGGCACGGCGGTGCCCTCCTCGGCCAGCGCGGCCAGTCCCCGCCCCAGCGCGTCGCGGTGGGCGCCTGCCCGCCAGCGCTGGTTCCTTGTGCTGGCGATCCCCGTGCTGCGCAGCGCCTGCGCGGCCAGAAAGCGCCCCAGTTCCTCATCATCGGGGCAGCGGGTATCCGTCCCCGGCGGCAGAACCCGCTCGGTGAGGTCGTACACGCGCTGAAAGTTACGGCGCGCACTGACCATCACCTCGCCCATCACAAAGAGTTGCTCCAGCGTGCGCTTGGCGGGTTTCCACGACCACCAGCCGGAGCGTTTGTGGCCCTCGGGCGCCTCGAAGTCGGCGGACATCAGCGGCCCCTCGGCGCGGATGCGGTCCAACACGACGCGATGGTCCTCCTCGCCCGTGGCACGCCAGTTGTCGCGGTACCATTCCGCGGTAGCGCGCATGGACTGCAGGGTGTAGCGGTAGTGGGCCATCGGCACGTACGAGGCCGCCGGGTACCAGGCCTCCAGGATGCTGCGGTCGCGGGAGAGTGCGGCGTCCAGTTCGGCGGGCGTATAGCCGGGCTGGCGCCGCCAGAGGGTGTGGTGATGGGCGCGCTCGACCACGGCGATGGTGTCGATCTGGACATAGCCCAGGTGCTCCACGGTGCGGGCCACGGCCTGCGGGCCGGGCAACCCGGGCCAGGCGCCGTCCAGTCCCTGGGCACGGATGCAGATACGACGCGCCTGCGTGCGGGAGAGGGATTCGGGCATGGGGACTCCTGTGGTTGGGCGAATGTGAGGGCCATCGTACCACAGGGGGGAATTGCAGGCCAGCGGGTGGGGCCGTCGGAACGTCCAAACGTCCAAACGCTAGAATGTCAGAACGTCCCGCCAGGCCGCGGCAGGTTGGCTCTGCGTGAGTGGGCACCTGGATCATGTGCAGTTTCTCATCACCTGATCTCAATGGCGAGACTCCGGGACTTGTTGGGTACTGCGCGTCAGCACAGGCTGCCCTGAAGTGTGGTCAGATCGTGAACCAGGGCCTTTGCTCCACGAACTGACAGAGGCTCGGACGTTCAGACATTCAGACGTTCCGACGTTCGGACGTCGCCTCCAGCGCCTCCCACGCTTCCCAGGAGATCTCCCGGCCCGGGTAGGCCACGCGGGAGAAGGGCCAATCGTTCCTCAACCATTGCCCTAAGAAGGCGCCCAGGGTGTCGTCCAGGCCGCGCGCCCGCTCGCTGTCGCGCACCCAATAGTGAACGCGAGCGTCGTATGCGCCGCGGCCGGTGGGGTAGATGTAGACGCACCCCAGGCAGCGGGCGCCGCCGGGCGTCTCCACGGTGTAGGTAAAGCCGGCGCGCTGCTCGAAATCATGCAGGTGCCGCGCGAGGTCGCGCAGGTTGTCCTCGAGCGTCATGTCGTCCGCGGGCCAGTCGTCCTGTGCGCGAAAGACATGCCGCAGGCTCTCGACGCTGGACATGACCGCGCCATAGTCGTGCTCGACGTCATCGACCGTCAGGGGACGCAGGACGTAGCCCGACTGCTCGACGCGCAGCGGCACGGCAAAGGCTGCTGGTACAAAGCTGGACATCGATTAGATGCCCTCCTGAGGAATCCTAGCGAACCGGAGTCTGTACTGGACCGCGGGCGTCTCGCCCGCCCACAGCGGATTCATGAACCGGTGGCACTTGAGCCTGCGGGCTCGGCAGACGCGGAGTGAAACTCCGCGCCCCATAGGGCCTCGCAGTCCACAGTCTCCCAACGTTCCGACGCGCCTACAGCGTCGACCCCGTCTCCTCCGCCTCGGCAGAGATCTGCGCCGCGGCCGTGTCCAGCTCGCGCTCCACCAGGGCCAGCTCCAGTTCTGCCACGGGGCCGGGCTGGGCCACTTGCCCCTCCGCCTCGGCGAAACCCATCTCTATCTGTCCCAGCAACTCGGGCACGTGCTCGCGCGCCTGAGCCAGCGGCGCGGCAAAGGTCTCGCTAAAGGCGGACTGGGCCGCCTGCCACAGGAGACCGATATGCCCGACCACGGCAAAGAGCGCTGTTCGCACCGTAGAGACGGTGGCGGTGCGGCCGGTCATGACGGTCTGTGCCAGTCCCCTGAGCCGGGCGCGCGCCCAGGCGCGGAGCCGCGCTCGCACGGCGCCGACCTGCCGTCCGCCCCCCAGCAGGCGATCGAGTTCACCGCGGGCCGCGTTGCGGGCGGCGGCGATGGCGGCCACTACGGCGGCGACAGCCGCCTGGATCCCCGCACGGATCTGTTGGCCGGTGGCGCGTATGCGCTCGATCAGGCTTGTCACGAGGCCGGTCAGGCGTGCGATCCCTTGCAGCCGGGCCGACTGCACCATTTGCACCACGCGGGCGTACGCCTGGCGTCGCAGCGCGCGGATGCGCTCCATCACCGCATCGGCAGCCCCGCCCAGGGTGGAGGTGACCACCTGCACCACCCGCTGCGCCTCGGCCCGGGCCGATGCCAGCAGCGAGGAGGCCTGCCGGGTGACGAAGGAGACCACACTCTGGATGGCGCCGGAGACTGCCTGCCAGACGGGGGTGACCACGCGGCTGACCGAGCGCGCCATCTCTGTGATGACGTTGTGGATGGCGTTGAGGGCACTCAGCACGGCGCCGACAGGATTGAGCATCCCGATCATGCGCGAGACCACGCTCTCGATCCACTGGCGTGCCCGTGCCAGCGCCCGCTCGGCCTGCGGTCCGAGTGCCGCTTCGTCCAGCGGCGCGGCGTCCAGGGCACCAGGCTCTACCCCCAGGGTCTCTGTTCCCCCGCTGGCTGGCGCCGTCTCTGGCGCGGTGCCCTCGCGCGCGCTGGTTTCTGCTGCTGCAGCCTCCTCCCGGCTGGTCTCATCGACGGCGGCCGTCTGGCCGCGGCCTTCGGAGGCCAATGTGGAGGCCTGATCCGAGGGTTGCGGCGCTTCTGTGGACACCTCAGCCTGTCGGCTCGTCCCACCGAGTGCGGTGTCCTCCGCCTGTAACTCGCCGACGGTGGCCTGCACCTCGGTCTCCGTGGTGAAGCCGGTGGCTTTGGTCTCCGGGAACGGGTTGGGCCGCAAGCCCGAGGGTGTGAGCGGTGCCATCGCTTGCTGCTCGGCCTCTGTGGTCGCCCCGGCGGCCTTGGTCTCGGGGAACGGGTTGGGCCGCAAGCCCGAGGGTGTGAGCGGTGCCGTCGCTTGCTGCTCGGCCTCTGTGGTCGCCCCGGCGGCCTTGGTCTCGGGGAACGGGTTGGGCCGCAAGCCGGAGGGCGTGAGCGACGTCGCCTGCTGTTCCCCCTCAGTGGTAGCGCCGGTGGCCTTGGTCTCGGGGAACGGGTTGGGCATCAAACCTGACGGCGTCAGGCCCGCGGCGGCGGGCTGGCCGCCGGCGGGGCCGGCGGTGTCGTCGAACGGGTTGGGGCGCAAGGTGGAGGACAGACTGCCTGTCTGCTTTTGCTCCTCGTCCTTCCAGTCGCGCCGGATCAGGGATACCCCATCGCCGTCGGTGACCGTCTCCGGCAACGCCTCAGTCGTGGGGCTCTGCGGGCTCTGGCGTTGCGCCACCCAGCGAGTCAGGCGGCGGTTGCCGACGCGGCGGGCGAGGACGCGCAACGACTCCGCTGTCGCCCCGGAGGGGCTTCCAGAGACGCCCACGCTGGCCGCCATGATGCGCGCCGCGCGCGCGGTGATCTGCCCCTCGGGTTCCTCAATCTCGCGGTCCACACGCACGACGGGGGTATTCCGGGATGCAAGCGAGGCCCGTTGCTTTTCGGGTGTCCGCCGAGACGACTCCATGCAGCCGCTCCTTGTGCTGTGCAGGACGCGGGATCATCGCTCCCGGACATTGTAGCATGTCCAGACTGCGAGTACCACCCCGCGGACGCCCAACCGTTGCGTGACTTGACAGCGGCTGTTGCGACTCTAGACTGGGGTTATCGTACCCTGCGATGCTGCATGGGCAAGGGGGCAGCCATGACGGCTGAGGGAACTGGGGTCTTGCGCAGGCGGCGCGCGCTCCTGCTGGTCGGGGCAGGCGTGCTAGCTCTGCCGGTGCTCGCTACCTATCTGGCCCAGGCATCGGGGTGGTTATTCCGGGCAGCGCGAATCGATCTCGCTGGTCCGGCCGGCACGCTCTACTACTATAGCACCTGGCCATACTATCAGGCGGCGCGCTGGGTGCTGCGCCACACCGCCGTGTACCTGGGCGCCAGCCTCGCGTCCGTCGTGCTGGCGCTGGCGGCGCTCTTTCCGCTGCGCGGGTCCTGGAGTCGCCCGATCCTGCCGGTACTGCTGATCCTGGCCGTGGGGTTGTTCCCGCTTGCGTATCGCTACCAACCGGCGCTGGCAGCGGCCCCCGGCTACTGTGAGACGGTGCTGACGCCGTTCCGCTTCCCGGACAGCGTCACCCGTCAGGCCCGAGAGGCTATCGAGGAGCGGTGGTGCGACTATACCCTGCTGGGATGGAGCATGGGGCAACTGTACTATCAAGAGTGCTGTGGCAATGCCGTGCGGTATCGCGTATTCGACCCCCTTGCCGGCGCGGAGCCCTGGAGCGTTCAGGAGTTGCCATCGGAGTGGGATCACAGCGTCGTGCCCCGTGAGGCGCTGCTGGCCTGCCTTCGGGCGGCGGCTGTCCGCCCCGAGGGGCAGGAGCCCATCGTGCGCGGTGTTCTGCTGAGCGGCGACGGCCTTGCGAGCCATGACGGTCGCTGGACGGCCCTGGTCAGCACGCGCCCCTACGGCTTGCAGGACGTGCTGGTGCTGGAGGCGGAGTAGGGCGGCGGAGCGTCGGAACGTCGGAATGTCAAAACGTCGGGACGACCAGGCCGTCGGGGCCCAACGTCCAGAAGTCTGGAACGCACCGAGCGCTCCCTCACTTATTGGACGGTCAGCCTCCGGCTGACCGGCTCGGCCAGAGGCCGACCCTCCGGCACAGTGGGGAGGGTCAGCCTCTGGCTGACCTGTTGCTGGGCTTGCGTTGCCTGTGCAAGCTTACGGAGCGGGCGGGACGCCCGCGGTCCAGCCCGGGCGTCACAGCCATCGGCGCGCCTGTGCGAGACGCTGGGCCGCAGACGGCTGGCCGGGTACAGCCGTGACGTTCTGACTTTCAGACGTTTGGACGTTCAGACTTTCAGCCCCCGCAGCGCCCCCGGCAACTGCTGCAGTCCCCCCAACACCGTCCCGCACGGGTGCCCGTCGACGACCTCCACACACCACTGCGGCGTGTAGGGCGTGCGCAGCAGGAAAAAGGGAATGCCCATTATCAGTGGGAGCGAGCCGGGGAGCGAGAGGCTGTCAGCGACTACGGCGACACGCGGATCGCCCTGGGCCCGGGTGCGCGCCTGCACCCGCAGCAGCGCGGCATGGTAGGCTGGACGCCGCAAGTCGATCGAGCGCCGCTCGCTCACGGGCCAGGTCTGGATGGCGCCCAGGGTCGGGTGCTCAAAGCGTTGCTCCCAGGCCGGATCCATCTCGTACTGGCGGGTGTCGCCCAGGATCTCGGGCTGGGCGCTCAGCGGCAGCGTGGCGAGTTGCCGGGCCACCTTGTCGCCCAGCGAGTTGGTGAGCACCAACGGTGTCGTGCCCGGGTCGTCGATCAGCCCCTGCAGCACCGGGAGCGCCGCGGGGCGAAAGGCGGTGCCCAGCTCGGCTGTGTGCCGGTGAAAGAGCCAGTTGGTGCAGTCCACGACGGGGTCGTACTCGGCGGCACGGAACTGCTCAGCGATCCGCGCGACATAACGGGGCTCGCGCCCCAGCATCGTTTGCAGCGTGACCGTGTTGCACTGAAAGGCGCCCTCGTCCGGGTAGCCCGCCAGCAGGCCGTTGACCCACCACCCATAGTCCCAGGGTGCCGCCAGGATATCGGCCCGGGTGCGCCGGTAGGCGGCCAGCAGTTCCCCGGTGGGCACGTGCAGCACCTCGGAGGCCAGCGTGCGCAGGGAGCGTCTGGCAAGAGATGGCGCCTGGCTCTCCTCGGCGGTGAGCGTGCCGTCAAAATCGAGGATCACGATCATCTTGCACTCCCCGGTATGGTGCCATTGAGCGCCTGAGACTCTTTCGCGGTGAGCGTCCCGTCCAAGTCCAGTATGACGATCATGGGCGTCCCCCGTTGTGGGCGCCGTTGAGCGCCTGGCTCTCCTCCGCCGTGAGCGTCCCGTCAGAATCGAGGATGACAATCATCGGGCGGATCTCCTTCGCCTCAAGGGGCGCTGGCGGGCCAGCCCCAGCCGCACAAAGAGCCACGGTGCGCCCACGGCGGCCCAGGCCCCGAGTACGAGGAAGCCGATGTAGGCCAGAGCCCCTGGCAGCGCCAGCGCGCCCAGCGCCAGCAGCGCGGTCGCGCCGAGGCCCACCAGCCAGCGCAGCGCGCGCTGCAGCGGCGTGCCGCCCATCTCGTCGCGGGCGGGCGGCCAGAGCAGGTGGTAGCCCAGGCCTCCGCCCAGCAGCGCCAGCGCGCCGGCCAGTGCGTTGCTGTCCGCGCCGGTGAGGCTCTGCAGCAGAAGCGCGGGCACTACCGCGGTCAGAAGGATCCGCCAGGGCAGGGCGGCGCCGTCCAGCCACCGCGTCGCGCGGGGCTCCAGCCGGTGGAACGCCCACAGCAGCGCGCCGCCCAGCAGGTAGCCGCCCAGCACATCGGTGGGAAAGTGCATCCCCAGGTACATGCGCGAGAGGGGCACCAGCAGCATCAGCGCCACGGCCAGGATCGTCGTCCAGCGCTTGCGCACCCAGAGGGCGATATAGCCCCAGACCACGACCGCTGCCTGCGTGTGCCCGCTGGGCAGGCCGCCGCCCGAGGCGTGGTCCAGTTGCAGCACCCGCGGGTCATACTGGAAGGGTCGCGGCGCCATCACCAGTTGCTTGGCCAGGGTGTTGATGGCCAGTGAGAGCACAAAGAGCAGCACCAGCCGCACCGCCAGCCGGCGGTCCAGGCTCCAGTAGAGCAGCGCCAGCACCAGAACGATCCCCGCTGCCTCGCCAAACTGCGTAATGAAGGTCATCACGCCGTCCAGCCCGGGGCTGAAGCGCTGAAGCCACAGGACCCACTCTATGCCCTTATCAAGTATCGAAGCAGCCACGTGTCGCTCCTATAGTCGAAGGTCGAAGGTCAAAGGTCCAAGGTCCCCTTGCTGGCAGTAGTCTGCACAGAGCAGAGCGCCATGGTCAGACTGAGGCAGATGTAGCATACCCGTCGGCCTCGCCGCCAGTCCTTTCGTTCAGACCTGCATCAGGAAGTGGGATTTCCAGATCTCCGCTTTCACGGACGTGATGTCTTTCCTGGCTGGGCTGCAGATAGGTCATCAGACCGGAGACCTGCCGGCTACAACGCTCGGCCAGCGCTCGGAGGTCACTAAAGGTCGCTTCATCCAGGTACCCTACGTCGAAGGCGACATAAAGCTGTGCTCGGAGTTCGCCCGCGGAGCCTTTGGCGTAGGCGAGATAGCGCGCAAACTGCTGGTCCGAATGGCTCTCAAAGCCCTCGGCTATGTTCGACATGATTGAAATGGCTGCTCGCCTAGTCTGGTCTCTCAGGGCAAAGTCTCGCGCCCATGTGCCCGATCCGGTCAGGGAGTAGATTCGCCGGGCAAGCGTGCGCCCGGTTTTCCAGGATTCCAGGTCTTCGAAACGCTCAATTGTCGGCATTGGTACTTGCCCCTTGTGCTTTTGGTCCCACATAGCTTCTGTAGGCGCGCAGCTCAAGATAGTGCAGGAGACTCACGCCCGACGCTCCTAACAGCAGGCATGTCCCCTACTGTAGATTTCGGCTCCGCAACCTCTGACCTTTGACCTTCGACCTCTGACCTTCGACCTTAACCCTATGACCGTGCTCTAGCCGCTGGCCATCGTCTCCAGGCGCCGCGCAACCGCCTCCACCCCCAGCCGCGGGCTGGTGAGCACGGGGCGGTTGGTGGCCGCCGCCAGGGCGCCCTGCATCCGCCCCATCGAGGCCTGGGCCAGCAGGAACAGGTCGACGCGGCCCACCAGGCTCTCGGCTGCCGCCAGGATGCGATGGTCGTGGTCGGCGCTGTTGCCGCTCACCAGTTGCTGGTAGGCCCCCTCGGCCAGCCCTTCAAACACCCTCACGCTGGTGCCGGCCTCCTCGGCCTTGCGCTGCACCAGCCGCACCGTGGGCCCCAGCGTCGTCGGGAGCGTGGCGAGGACCCCGATGGATGCGCCGCTCTGGCGCACGGCCAGCTCGGCCATGGCGTGATCGATCTGCACGATGGGAGTATCGACCAGATGCTGGCCCAGCGCCACGATCTCGCCCACGGAGGAGCAGGTGTTGAAAATCAGGTCTGCGCCCGTCTGCTCGGCCCCCTGCCAATAGTGCACGAGGCGTCGGATTACCGAATCGGTCACGGCGTTCGCGGCGATGACGTCCTGGATCAGGGCCGAGTCGGCGATGTTGATCAGGCGCACATCCGGCAGCAGCTCTTCAAAGAGCGCCTGGATCGAGTCGATGATACTCATCGAGGTATAGACGGCGGCGACAGTAGGCATGCGAGTCCTCCTCAGGATAGGGTAAGGTCCAGACCGAGCGCGGCCTCAACGCGGCGCACGGTGAACCGGTCGCGGATATAGTGGCTGTAGCGCAGCCCGTCGTCGACCTCGGCCGCGGTCAGCCCCAGCTCGGCGGGTGACACGGGTGCGCCGGCGGCGTGTAGCAGACCGGCCAGCGTGTCGGGTGCCGGGACCTCGGCGGCGATGGCCTGGATGGCCGCCCAATGCGCCAGGATGTCGGCCTGCAGGCGCGCCCGGCGGCCGGGCGCCAGCGGCAGCAGGTCGCCCTGCGCGGCGATGACCTCGTCGGCGATGGGGCCGTAGCCCCGGCGGATGGCGTCTTTTTCGGGCGCGGTCTGTGGTTCCGGGGTGGCCGACAGCCGCGCGGCCGCCTCCTCCCGCGAGAGCGCCCGCAGCCGCGCGTAGGCCTGCGCCATTAGCACGGCCCCCACGCCGACCTTGGCGCCGTGCAGCATCGCCGGCTGGCCATGCAGCAGGTGCATCGTCTCCCAGTAATGTGAGACGTGGTGCTCGGAGCCCGAGGCGGGGCGCGAGTTGTGCCAGCGCGCCATGGCAGAGCCCGAGGCCAGCAGCGCCCGCATCAGCGCGGCGATCGCCTCCGGCTCGCGCCGGCCGACCCCCGCGGCGGCATCCGACACGGCCGCCAGAGCGGCGTACTGCTCGGCCACGATGTTGGCATCGATCTCTTCGTCCCAGAGCAGGTGGGCCAGGCGCCAGTCGGCCAGGGCGGTGTACTTGCCCAATACGTCGGCGGCGCCGGCGGCGACCATAGCGGGCGGCGCGGCGCACAGCACATCGATATCCGCGAACACCGCCAGGGGCTGCTGCGCGTCGATGGTCACCTTGAGCCCGCGGATCACCAGCGGCGCGTTCATCGAGGTGTAGGCGTCCACCGAAGGCGCCGTGGGCAGCGAGACAAAGGGCCGCCCGCTGCGGTGGCTGGCAAAGCGCGTCAGGTCGCACAGTGTGCCGGAGCCCACCGCTATGAACAAGCGACCCGCGGGAGCGCCGGCAGAGAGCAATATCTCCACGATGCGCGCCTCGTCGGCCACCACCTCGGGCCCCGCCAGGCGAATCACTTTCACCGGGAGGCCTTCCGCCCGTAGCCGGGCGTCCACCGTGGCGCCCAGCACGGGCCAGGTGCGGTCGTCGCAGACAAGCGTATACTCGGTATATTCTTTGCCGCGGAGCCAGTCAGCCAGCGCGGCGGGGGCAGCGGGGCCGATGTACTGCGTGTCAACGGGCAAGGCGCACCTCCGTGGGCGTAAGTGGAACAGAGGGATGATGCCCCAGAGGGGAGAGGGTGTCAAGGAGGACGGTTGCAGGTTGGCAGGTTACCGGTTGCAAGTTGGGGATGGCAGATTGAAGAGTGACGATTGCAGACCGGAGGGCCAAGGCTGCATAGCGCGACGCGAACTCGAGCGCCGGCTCCGCCCGGAGTTGACCGGTTCGAGGCCCGCTGTGTTCCCCCAGGCCACCTGCAGATAGCGCTTGACATTTACCGAATGCGCTGTGTAGACTGGCTCAAAGGCGAGTAGATCCCCAATAGTCGGAGGTGACGTGGGCGCGTTTCTCGAGGCCGAGAAGGAACGGTATGTGCGGTTCAAAGCCGAGTGGCCAGGGTTCTCAGATGAGGCCCGCGAGCAGGGCGAGTACCGCGGGCGACTGCGCCCCTTCTGCCTGCCGCACGCCTGCGCTGAGAAGAACCTGTATTCAGGGATCCGGAAAGGCGTGACCGCTTACTTTGAGCGCAATGCCATCAAGTGGCACGACGGCCGCGAGCGCCGGCCCAGCGTGCACCTGTGCGACTCACAGGTGTGCTGCGCGAACATGCTCTTTCCCTTTGCGAACCAGCCGGAAGCGCTGGCGGTGCTGTTGCGGCCCCTTTATCCCGACCTCGCGGAGATGCTCTGCGTCGAGGATGGACTGTTCGTCGGTCACGAGTGGATCGGCGCATGTAACTACCTGCACGAGGTCTCCCGCAACGGCGTGCGCACTCGGGGCGCCAACTATACGAGCGCTGACGCGATCGTGCGCTTTAGGCGGACAGACGGCTCGGTCGAGGTCCTGCTCATTGAGTGGAAGTATTGCGAGTCCTATGGCGGAGCGAATCTGCGCTATGCCAAAAGTGGCAAGGACCGCACCTGTATCTACCGATGGCTCTATGAGCGGGACGACTGCCCGCTGGACAAGGTGACGCTCGACCGCATCGGCTTTGAGGCCCTCTTCTTTGAGCCCTTCTACCAGTTCCTGCGGCAGCAGTTGCTGGCTCACGAGATGGAACTGGCTCACGAGCTTTGCGCGGATCGGGTAAGCCTGCTGCACATCGCGCCGGCACACAACGCAGACTTTCGACGGGTGACCTCCACGGCGCTAAAGCCGCTGGGCGAGACGGCGACCGGCATCTGGTCACGGCTCGTAGTGCCCCGCGATCGCTTTCTGAGTGTGAGCACCGAGGCGCTCTTTGGCCCGCTGCGTGAGGCGCCGCTGCCGCAGATGGGCCATTGGCTGGCGTATGT
>ENA-OSEO01001906-OSEO01001906.1-sediment-metagenome-genome-assembly--contig:-NODE-1906-length-33442-cov-7.790439_pt1 | contig 33442 bp, 29 predicted proteins | sample MGYA00237883_ERZ534232 | MGnify/ENA metagenome assembly ERZ534232 | reverse complement strand
GAGGCGCTCAGCCTGGCGCAGCAGCATGGCGGCAGGATCGACCTTCTGATCACCGACGTGGTCATGCCGGAGATGAATGGGCGGGATCTGGCCGAACGGCTTAAGGGGCACTGTCCGGACCTGAAGGTGCTGTTCATGTCCGGCTACACCGCCAACGTCATCGCCCATCACGGCGTGTTGGACGAAGGGGTGGATTTTATCCCCAAACCGTTTTCCCGCCGGGACCTGGCCCAAAAAATTCGTAACGTATTTGAAAATCAATGATAAGAATCATCGTAAAGGTTGAATTCCGGATAATATCGTTTGGCGCATTCCGGACAGATGCCGTGGCTGAACTCGGCGCCGGAATGCTGATGGATATACGATTCGATCTGGCTCCAGTAACCCTTGTCGTCCCGGACCTTTTTGCAATGGGAGCAGATCGGAAGCAGACCGCTCAAGGTCTTGACTTCATCCAGAGCACGCTGCAGTTTTAAAATCAGCCGGCTCCTCTGTTCTTCCGCCAGCTTGCGTTCCGTAATCTCTTCCACCACCGCTATGTGGCGGCCGGACTGCTCGCCCTTTTGCAGGACGGGCGATACGGTCAGATGCACCCAGACGATGGTTCCGTCCTTGCGGACATATCTCTTTTCCCGGTAATATACATGGATTTCGCCATCCCTTATTTTCCTCACATTGTCCAGATCGGGCTGCAGGTCTTCGGGGTGGGTAATTTGCATGAAGGTGGCTGACAGCATTTCCGCATGGCTGTACCCGGCAATATCGCAATATTTCTGGTTAATCCGGACAAATTGTCCGGTTTCCGTATCAATTTCGGCAACCCCGATATAGGCTTGTTCGAAAAGTGCGCGAAATCTTTCCTCGCTTTCCCGCAGCGCTTTTTCCGCATTTTTGCGCTGGGTAATATCGACAAACATGGCCCGCGAACCATACACAACCCCGTTGGAATTTTTTTCAGGGATGGTCCGCATCAGGGTTTCAACAACGCTTCCCGCCCGGGTCAGCAACTGCCTTTCTTCGGCAAAAATGCCGCCGGCCAGCGTTCGTTGATATCCGCCGCCCTCCATCAGTTCCCGGCCGGATTCATTGGAATAGAAGTTTTTTAAGGGCTTTTGCAGCAGCTCTTCGCGGGCGTATCCCAGGGTGTCGGCAAACAATTTATTGCAGGCCGTGATGATCGGAACGCCATCCTGGTTGTAGGTCCTGATATCCATCACCGGGGCGTTATCAAAAAGGGTCCGATACTTGGCCTCGCTTTCTCGCAACGATTCTTCGGCCTTCTTACGTTCGGCAACCTCCTGAATGAGAATATCCCGGGAAACCGTGGTTTTCTTCAAACCGTCCGCCATCCGGTTGAGCTCACCGGCTAATTGCGCAATTTCATCCCGGGCGCTAACCCCGATGCGGTAGTTCAGGTCGCCGCGGCCGATCCTTCTGGCGCCTTCGATCAATCCTTTGATGGGATTGATAAAATGTTTCATCGATAAATAAAATGCGGCGATCGCAATTAAAATAATGATGGAAATACCGATCAAAGCTGAACGGATCAGCGTTTTTTGCAACTCCACCGTCAGTAATTCCCGGGGAACCACCAGAACGTACTTTACCAGGACATCCTTTTTCGACCCCAGCGTAATCGAAGAAGAAACGGCCAGACCATTATGGATATCATCTTTATATGAATATGAAGCCGGTTTGGGCGATGCGCCTTTTTTCGGTAAAAGCAGCAACCGGTTGTCGGGGCCGAAGACATAGGCAATCCCTGCCTGGTTGAATTTCAGATCGGCCAGATAATTCAGATACCCGCTTAAATCGCAGTGGAAAATGACGGCACCGCCGAACCCGCCGATCTCAGGATCCATTTTTGAAATCCCGACGATAAATGTCAGCCGGTTTTTTTCATCCTTAAACGGTCCTTCAAAGAGGATCGTCTTAACATTTTCCGTTTTTAATTTCCTAAACAGGGAATAAATCCGGCGATAGTGCGTCTCATCCGGAAAATGATCGCTTGCGGCATAGGCCTTCACTCTGCGCCGACCTTCCGTAATGACTTTCTCCACGCCCTTTGAATCAATGAATCGTGCCGAAAGGTAAATGCCGTCGGCCGGATTTGTAAAAAACAAAAACAATCTTTCAACAAGGGGTTTTGTCAGGAGAGCTTCATCTTTGCGGGAAATCAGATAATTATCCAGAAGGGGGGAAGATTCTATAAAACTTAAATCCGTTTCAATGGGTACCGCAAAAATTTTTTGAAAATAATCCCCGGATGCACGCAGGCTGTCGGAGAGATGCGTCTCGATGGTCTGGCGGATAAATTTCGCTTTGGCCTGATAGTGCACCCCGCCGGAAATGACCAGGGAGATCAGCACGACACTTATCAAAGCAAACAGCAGCTTCTGAAAGATGGATAGCCCTTTTCCCTGCATAACCTTTTCCAAGATATTCCCCGGATCGACCGGAGCACCGGTGATCCGATCCGGACCATCACGCCCTGATCCCTTATTGCGGATATTTTTCAAACGCCAGGGATTTATCAATGAATTCTTCGATAAATGATTTGCCCGCCAGGTCGATTCCCAGCATATCCGCCCGTTGCCGGTTTACGATGACGGGGCCCCTTTCAGGCGCCCGCACCGGAATATCGCCGGGGTTTACGCCTTGGGCGAGAATCCGATAAGCGACTTTCACGGCCTCATACCCTTGTTTAAAGCCCGAGTCGTCCACCACCAGCAAAAGCCCTTCTGTAACAAACTGTTTTTCATGCCCGCAATCCGGTTTCAGAATGTTGCGAAGATACCACGCACCAATTTCCAACTGATCGACGGAATTACCGAGGTCATCTTTAAGGGTATTATGATTGAGCACAAAGAATGCATCGACTTCCTTCTGAAGCCTGAACGCCTCGGATTTCCATTCCGACAATGAATTGGTCATAACCGTTGCTGCATGTCTCACAGCAAGTTTTCCCTCTTCCGCCAACCTTTCAAGCTCCTTGACTTTGGGCCGGCCGGTGGAAGAATCATCCGACAGGATGGCAAAGGATTTGACGCCGGGAACCAGCTTTTTGAGATAATCGACGCTTTCCCGCAGATAATTAGCCTGATAGATGCCGGTGACATTATGGCCGGGCTTCTCAATGGAATCGATTAACCCGTATTTTAACGGCAGTCCGTTTATCCCCCAGAAAACCACCGGTGTCCCGGTATCCACATACAGATTGCCGATGTAATTGGCGGCATCATCGTCGCCCAATAAAATCAGGTCCGGCCGGAAGCGATCGGCTTCTTCAGAAATGCGGGCCGTAGCCTCCGCAAGTTCACCCATTGTATTTTTTCGCTTGCTGTCCATCCACACTTTTCGGACAACCGCCCCGGCGCTTTTCACATAATCGTTTCGGGTATATTCCAATACCTGCTTTTCATCTTCAAGAAATCCGAATTCAAGCAGGGCGGCGCAAACGCCGGCATGGGTATCCTGAGACCAGAGATATTCGCGGTGATAACTGTCCACCACAAATATCCGGGCCTGCTTTGATGCGCCGGGAACGCCTGGCACGAAAAAAAGTGCCAGAAACAGAATAGCAATCGTTCTTAAAAACTTCATAGTCGTCTTCTCTTTTCTGGGCAAGCTGGCTAAACGCCGATCTCGAGCCCTTTCAGCACCTTTTCCCTGTCGGTTAAGTCGCCGATAATTTTTCGCAGGGGCACAGGGAGCTTTCGAAGCAGAGACGGGGTGGCAATGATGTTGTCCGTAAAGGCCTTCTGGGGTGTTTCCATAACATCGATAATTTCGATTTCGTATTTTCCTTTAAGATGCGCATCACAGATCTGCCGCACTGTTGAAATTGATTTCCGGTTCTTTTCCGTATCCCCGGACACGTATAGCCCCAAAAGCCATTTTTGATGACTATTCATCACCATCGTCGCTGCCTCCCTATCTGATTAAAATACCCTTATCGGTGATCTCAAAAGGACTCCTGCACCGCGCTTAAAATCGTCGATTTAATTTTGCGCTTCATGCATTATTATCCTTTTGGCCATTTTCATCCAGTATCCTCCTGGTCTCTTTTGCCAGGCAGGAACAGGCGATCGGCTTATACAGCAAGGCTTTGATCCCTATTTCCCGTGCTGTATTTTCCGTTATCTTTTCACTGAAGCCGGTACTTAAAATGATGGGAATATCCGGCCGGATACTCAGGCACTCCATAGCCAGTTTGTCTCCTCTCATGTTCGGCATGGTCATATCGGTTATAATCAGGTCAAAGGCGTCGGATTTGCACTTGAAGAGCTCCAGAGCTTCAATGCTGCTGGTGCGGGTTGTGGTTCGGTAGCCGAGCTTTTCGAGAACCTGCCGGTTCAGATTTACTATTTCCGGTTCGTCGTCGATGAGAAGAATGTGTTCGCTCCCTTTTTCCAGTTCCTTGTGTTCCACCCGCTCAGAATTTGCTTCCTCCAGCGAACACGGCAGATAGACGTCGAAAGTCGACCCTTTTCCGATCTGACTTTCCACGGTGATGATCCCGCCATGCGCTTTTACGATTCCATAAACTACCGCCAGCCCGAGGCCGGTCCCCTTTTCCCCGCCTTTGGTCGTAAAATAGGGTCGAAAGATTTTCTCCATAATGGATCGGTCCATTCCGTTCCCGGTATCTTCAACCCGCAAACGAGTGTATGCGCCGGGCTGGATCTCGGGATAACTCCCCGTAAAATCCGCCGCGAGTTCCATGTCTTCAAGAGACACGCTCAGGATTCCGCCGGCCGCTTCCATGGCGTCTTTTGCGTTGGTACATAGATTCATCAGGATCTGGTGGATCTGGGTCGCATCCCCAATGATGATCCGTCTGCTGGCAATATTCAGACGAATCTCCATGGTTGCCGGAAGAGTGGCACGAAGCAGTTTCATACCCTCTTTTACGATAGGACTCACATACAACGGCTGGAATTCATTTCCGGACTGACGGCTGAACGTAAGGATCTGCCGGACCAGCTCCTTGGCCCGGTTGGCCGCCTGAAGCACCTGTTTCAAACAGTCTGTAATAACCGGATCGATATTTGCCGTTTCGATGACAAATTCGGTATAGCCGATTATCGGCGTCAGGATGTTGTTAAAGTCATGGGCAATCCCGCCGGCCAGCGTTCCAATAGCCTCAATTTTTTGAAGCTGCTGCAGGTGGATGTTCATTTGTTCACGCAGATCCTGGGCAAGTTTTTTTTCGGTATTATCCCGGATCGATGCCAGGTAAACGGTTTCTCCCATCCAGTCAACCTGAGAAGCCTTCATCTCGGCATACCGCAGCGATCCGTCTTTTCTCAAAATTTCCATCTCAAAGGGTTTTGAGTCGATTATGGGAAACCCGAAAAACCGGCCGATCAGTTCTTCCGCATCGCGGTCGAATAATTTCAGAGCGGCTCTATTGACAAATCGAATGGCGCCTTCCCCGTCCACCACAACCACGGCGTCAAAGATGTGTTCAAGCAGGGCGCTGATAAGGATTTCGCCTTGATCTAATGGACAGTCGACTTTACCCTTGCATTTTGCCATAATCGCCTTCTTCTCTATCAATCCTCATATAACGTATTGTTGCATCTTGCAGCCGGACATAAAATTTGGCACTCCCTGCCAAACGGATTTTATCCGCCGGTATTAACCTGGATGCTCATTAAATCCCATTAACTCTCCGGTAGAATTTCCTTTAAATAAATATTCTATGCCTTGCAGGCTGGTGTTTATTTCCATGGAAATCAGCTCTGAAAAGGCATGAAGAGTCAAAATGGCATTTTTATCTGAATCCTTGGAGCCGGCATTTTTGGTTCGCGACAGCAGGCCGGCATTTAAAACCTTGATGGTCTCATAATGCCGGTTGAGATTGCTCAGTTTCAGATCGGGGCTGTAATGCTGCTTGAAAGCAAAGTATTGACGCAGCAGGTAGAATGCGGTCGTCCGGATGATTGTTTCCTCGACGGTTGCAAACGGCAGGTGGAAACGCGCCATCGGCTTGAAGAGAAACATCACGGGGCAGCCGCTGACCGCCATGACCAGTCCGAAAACGGACGAAAGCCCCTCCATGTGCGAAGTCTTTTTCAGGTACGTCCTTTCCGGGGTGATGCATCTCACTTCGCACCTTTCATAAGAAATCTTATCTTTAAACGTCTCGATGATATTGGCGATATTGCTCGCGATGGGGCAATAAGGCTGTTCTTTATTATCCAAGGTGCAGCATGCACATTGATGGTACTCCAGTTTTGTCCAGACCGGCCGGTTTACCGGTTCCGGCGAAAGCATCACCATATTTTCTGGATTAATGCTAAATTTGAACGTTTTTATATCCCGCCGGTCGAACCGGAATTGGTAGAGAATCTGATACATCTTGTTTTCCATAAATTTATCAACCGCATTGCTTTTTCCGGCAGATCGGCATTATCTTTTATAACGTTATTTTTTTTCGACAACCTTATTGATTTCGGAAAGCATTTGCGCAAGCATTTTGGTCCCTCCAGGAAAACCGACGGCTTTTATATCTTCCAGGACCATGCAATCCGTGCCCGGTGCAATCGCTTTCTCCGAAATCACGCAAATACGCCTTCGTTGATATCGATCATGCGGGCTGAAATTTTTTGATTTTTTACAAATATCCCGGCATCGACTTCCGCCCCATGACGCGTATTTCGGCGCCTGCCCGGCTGATTCATTAATTATGGTCTCACTCTATCGTCTTCAGTTAAAAAAATATTGCCTTTATCAGAATTTTTTTCTTTAACCGGAAGCACCCCGATAGCTTTTGTTAAAAGGGTATTCGAGGTTTCGCCGTCTTCCGGAAACACCGCAATCCCAATCAGAATATTTCCCCAGCCGTAAGCCTGAGAAAGCCTAAAAATCCGTTCTTTAACCGCTTCGGCGCCAGCCCTCTCCGTTTGAGGAAGGATGATATGGTATCTTCTCGCCGCAAGATCGATGACCTTGTCGTACAATCTCAGGTCTTTCCTTAGAATATGAAACGACACTGTTTTTCCCGGCAGCAATCGGCTCAAGCCAAGGGGTACGCGATGACTCAGTTCGACCGCCAGAACGGCCAATTGAAAACCGAATCGCCGTGACCGACTGATTTCCTCGTCGATCAATCGCTGTTCATGCTTGTATTTGCTTTGTTTTCGCAAAAATCGGAACCATGACATAAGTTTCTCTTCCCGATATATATTTGGACAGTTTTATAACAAATGCCCATCAGGCGGCAATCTATAAACCGATCAGCCGGCTTACCCTGGCAAGAATCCGCTTGGCATTCAACGGTTTGGTCAGATAATCGTCGGCGCCCGCATCAATTACGGCCACCTCAGCATCCACCTCATCTTTAGCGGTCAGCATGATGATAGGAATCACCCGGGTGGAAAGCTGCGATTTTATTTTCTTAATCAGTTCCATGCCGTTCATCTGCGGCATCAGATAATCCGTGATGATCAGGTCCGGTTTTTCCTGGTATGCCAGTTTCAGGGCATCCAGACCGTTATCGGCTGAAATCACATGATAATTTTCCGATTCAAGGATGTTGATCAGAAGTTTGATAATGATCTGGTTGTCATCGGCCACCAGAATTTTTTTGGGTTTAACGCTTTTGATTGAAAAAGCAGCTTCGGTTTCGATGACCGGCGTTTCATCAGCCGGTTTTTCCTCTCTGGACGCCGGCGCTGAAATATATTCCTGTTCAAACGTCTCGACCTCCGGCGGCGCTACCCTGAAAACCTCCTCAAGGGTTGTCAGCCCCTTGACCGCTTTATGAATTCCGTCCAAAAACATGGGGCGAAAACCTTCTTTTAAGGCTGTATTTTTTATTTTTAAAGACGAAACGCCGGCGGTGATGCTCCCCTTGAGGGCGGGGGTCGCTTTCAAGACTTCAAATATGCCCAACCGTCCGGAATAACCTGTGTATTGGCATTTTTCGCAGCCGGCGCCTTTCCAGAATGTCGTTTCCTTGACGCTGCGTAACTCCATCGGCAATTGGTTGAGAAATTGAAAACTGAGCGGGTCTGAAACTCTGCAATGCGGACAGATCCCCCGCACCAGTCGCTGTCCCACAACCATCAGCAGCGCATCGGCTATCAAAAAGGGTTCAATCCCCAGATCCACAAGCCGCGTAATAGCGGCAGGCGCATCGTTGGTGTGCAGCGTCGAAAATACCAGGTGGCCGGTTTGGGCTGCCTGTAATGCAATCGCTGCTGTTTCCCCGTCCCTGATTTCACCGACCATGACCACATCGGGATCCTGTCGCAAAATCGATCGCAGGCCCGCCGCAAAGGTTACTCCTGCGGCCGGATTGATCTGGACCTGGCTGATGCCCTTGATGTCGAACTCGATGGGATCTTCTACCGTAACAATATTCACTTCAGAGGTATTGATCCTGTTCAGGCAGGCATATAAAGTTGAGGATTTGCCGCTTCCGGTGGGACCGGTTACAAGTATGATCCCCTGGGGCGCACCCACGGCGTTTATTAAGATTTCAAGCTCCCGGCCGGACAAGCCCAATACATCAACCCCCTTGGCGGCTGATTTTGGATTTAAAATACGGATGGTCAGCTTCTCGCCATAGGATGTCGGAATAGACGAAACACGCAAATCATACCGATCATCGCCGAATTTTAACTGGGCCTTGCCGTCCTGTGGTTTTCTGCGGATGGAAATGTCCATGTTGGACAAAATTTTTATGCGCGACACTAGAGAGGCATGCACATGCTTGTCGGTCTGCATGATTTCCCGCATGATCCCGTCGATGCGATAGCGGATGATCACCGCCGTCTTTTGCGGCTCGACATGCACATCGCTGGCTTTGAGTTTAATGGCATCCGCCAATATACTATTCACCAACTTTACTACCGGAGGAAGTTCGGCAATTTGCATCAGCCGCAGCAGGTCTTTTTCATCTGATTCTATCGGCCGGATCAGTTCGATTACATTTTCTTCATCAGCTTCAATCGCAAAACTTTTTTCCAGCCCCGCTTTGGGGTAATGCCGTTCGATGGCATCCAGGATATCCCGCTCGGGTGCGACCGCAATTTGAATGTCCATATGGGTCACAAATCGCAGATCGTCCAGGGCATAAAACTCCAGCGGATTGGCCATGGCGACTACCAGCTTTTTATCCTGCGATTTAATGGGAACGAGCAGATAATTTTCAGCCAGCTCCGCCGGCACAAGCTTGATGACCTCTTCGGGAATCTTTTCCTTATCAAGGCGGATAAAAGGAATGTTAAGCTGCTCGGCCAATGCCTTGGTGATGGTTACATCGTCGGCAACGCCCATATCAATAAGTATCTGGCCGATCTTTTTCTTTTGGGACTTTTGAATCTCAAGCGCTTTTGCCAGGGTTGCCTGGTCGATCAGTCCGGCTTCCATCAGGCAATCCCCGATGCGTTTGCGGCCCACGCGTGTCTTTTGAGTTTCGGTTGTTTTCACTTTCATCTCCTTTAAGGAATACAACAGGTAAACTCCGGAGTTAAGGCGTCAGCCTTTTATAAAACCTTTACGGGTAAACTCCGTCTTATTTTCTATCGCACGCACACCCGGTTCCGGCCCTCTTCTTTGGCTTTGTAAAGAGCATCGTCCGCTCTTTTAATTACCGCGTCGACAGAATCGTCACCTCCCAAAGAAAAAACGGCAACTCCGAAGCTTGCCGTTAGTTGAACCGGCTTTGATTGACCAGAGAGCTCGATTGTTTCCGACGCAACGCTGCAGCGAATTCGTTCGGCAGCCGCCCCGGCCTGGGAGCCGGTGGTCCCCGGCAAACACAGGATGAATTCCTCGCCGCCGTAACGGGCGGTCAGATCATAGGGCCGGATTGAATCCGCCAGTAAATGGCTGACTTTTTTCAGTGCGAGGTCTCCGGCCTGATGACCGTAAGCGTCGTTGATTTTTTTAAAATAATCGATATCGACCATGATAAGTGCAAAGGGTTCCTGCCGGCGCATGGATCGGTGCACCTCTTCTTCCATTCGGTCCATAAATGCCCGCCGGTTCAGCACGCCGGTCAAGGCATCGGTGTTCGCCAGCTCCAGGATACGCTCTTCCAGGTTAAGGATTCGCTCGCCGATACGGATGCGGCATTTCATTTCTTCATGACTGAAAGGTTTTACCAGGAAGTCATCGGCGCCGGCCTCCAGGCCTTTAACAATATCCTCCTTTTTTCCTTTTGCCGTCAGAATGATAAAATAGGTATAGCCGGATTTCCCCATCGCTCGGATCCGCCGGCAGAGCTCAAGACCATCCATTTCCGGCATCATCCAGTCTGAAATCAGCAGGTTGGGCGTATCCGGATTATGGAGGATTTCCCAGGCCTCGCTCCCATTGGTTGCAACCTGGACCTCATACCCCCACCCGCATAGAAATGATTCCAGCAGGCGTCTGGAAACCGGATCATCTTCAACAATCAGAATTTTCACCTTTTTATCTCCACAGAGCTGATATGAATCTTAAAGTCGCTGTTGATTTTTCTCAACCCCCTATTCAATCTCCAACCTTCAATTCCCCGCTTTCCTCCGCCAAAACCCGTTTCAGTTCATGGACCAGGGGCCCAAGCTCATCTTCCAGCAGGGTCATTGCCGCCGGCATGGCGGCAAGGCTTTCCTGCTCGCCCAGTTTTTCGAGTTTCAGGGCCGCTTCATACGACCGCCGGGCGCCGAAGTTTCCCACCGACCCTTTCAGGCTGTGGGCGGCCCGTTCCACCACGCGGCCATCCCCGTTTTTGATGCCGCTTTTGATCTCGGCAATATATCCGGGCAGGGTGTCGATGAATAAATTCCCGATTTCGCAAAATAATTCCCGGTTGCCCATGACGACTTCCAAGGCCGCCGCCAAATCGAAAATTTCGGGAGACGGCGTTTTTACACCTTCCGGAATTTGCGGCACACTTTTCTCATCGCCGATCGTTGAACGACCCACCAGGGTTTCGATGACCTCATACAGCTCCGCTGCCTTGATCGGTTTGGAGATGTATCCGTCCATTCCAGCCGCGAGGCACTTCTCGCGGTCGCCTTTCATTGCATGGGCTGTCATGGCAGCAATGGGGATATGTCTTTTTCCTGTTTGTTCTTTTTCACGTATTTGCCGTGTCGCTTCAATTCCATCCATCTCAGGCATCTGGATATCCATCAGGATCAGGTCAAACGTCCCCGATGCATATGCAGCCACCGCCTCGTTTCCATTCCGCGCCAGGACAATATGGTGTCCCCTGTTTTCCAGCAAGCTCATTGCCAGCTTTTGATTGATGGCGTTGTCTTCCGCCAGCAGGATATCGAGCCGTCGCCGGGCTTCCTGAACCGTATAACGGGTCACCACCCCTTCCGACCTGATATCCGTCTGCCCCAATGCGATTTTTATGGCGTCCAGCAGTTCCGCCTTTTTAACCGGCTTCATCAGATATCCTGAAATGCCTGCTTCCCGGCACTGGACGGCATCTCCTTTTTGTCCCAGGGATGTCAGCAGGATAATTCTGGCGTGTTTACCGAAAGGCGAATGATTAATTTTTGCAGCGGTTTCAAATCCGTCCATACCGGGCATTTGCAGGTCCAGCAGGACTATTTGAAACGGGGCGCCGGACTGATGCGCCTTTTCCATCAGCGCCAGCCCTTCCGGGCCGCCGGCGGCCTCGGCCGGAACCAGGCCCCACTGGGACGTCAGTTCCCTGAAGATCTGGCGATTGGTGGCATTGTCGTCGATAATCACAACCGACTTCCCGGAGATATCCATCTGTGCCAACCGGGCGGTTGCCACCGTTCTTGATCTTCCTTTTTTAAAGCGGGCCGTGAAATGAAACGTGCTGCCCTTGCCAGCTTCGCTTTCCACCCATATGTCGCCGCCCATGAGGGCCACCAGTTCCCGGCTGATGGAAAGCCCCAGTCCGGTGCCGCCGTATTTGCGGGTGATGGAGCCGTCCACCTGGGAAAAATTTTCAAATATCATTTTAAGCTTATCCCGGGGGATGCCGATTCCGGTGTCTTTTACACTGAAGTGCAGCAGCACTGTTTTCTGCTCATTTTCCTGGGGTTCAACCTTGATGCCGATTTCGCCTGTTTCCGTAAACTTAACGGCATTTCCGGCCAGGTTGACCAGGATCTGGCGCAGCCGGCCGGGATCCCCCGCCAGGGCCGTGGGGACCTCCGGCATGATATGGCAGGTCAGCTCCAACCCTTTTTCATGCGCCCGCAACGCCAGAATGTCCGCGGTATTTTCAAGGGTGTTGCCGAGATCAAAGTCAATGTCTTCGAGTTCAAACTTTTTAGCCTCGATCTTGGAGAAATCGAGAATGTCATTGATCAGACTGAGGAGCGAATCGGCCGATAATTTAACCATTTCCAGATATTCCCGCTGCGCTTTTGTAAGATCGGTATCCAGCGCCAGTTCCGTCATGCCGATGATGCCGTTCATGGGGGTGCGGATTTCATGGCTCATGTTGGCCAGAAACTCGCTCTTGGCGCGGCTGGCCGCTTCCGCCTGCTTTCTGGCTTCAACCATGCCCGTAACGTCGATGACATTCAGCAGGACACCTTCGTAATTTAGATCGCGGTATATCGGTTGGGCCCGCAGAATGACTTCGGCATCGCCCAGTTTTTTTTGGATTTCGATTCCCTTTGAACCGGCATTTTCGCGAAATCCTGCAATATGACCGGATACTTTTTTAAGTACGTCGCCGGAATGGAATTCTTCCATTTTTTTCCCGATCAGTTCGTCCCGCTTTTTACCCACAAAACTGCAAAAAAAACTGTTGGCTTCCGTGATGATGTTGCGGCTGTCGGCAAAAATCACCCCCGCATTCATCCCTGAAATCATGGCTGTCAGTTTGGCATTTTCCTTAAGGGCCGACTCTTCAGCCCGCTTGCGCTCGGTAATATCTTCGACCACTGCTATTTGACGGCCGGATTTTTCACCCTTTTCCCAAAGGGGAGAAGCGGTCAGTTTCACCCAGACGATGTCGCCGTCCTTGCGGACATATCTTTTTTCCCTGGAATAAACCCGGATATCCCCTTTTTCTAATTTCCTGACGTTATCCAGGTCCGTCTCCAGATCATCCGGGTGCGTAATCTGCATATAGGTCATTGCCATCATTTCATCTTGGGGGTAACCGGCGATATCGCAATACTTCTGATTGACATTGATAAACCGGCCCGTTTTCGTATCAATCTCGGCCACCCCGATAAGCGCCTGTTCAAAAAAAGCGCGGAACCTCTTTTCACTCTCCCTTAGCGCTTCTTCGGCCTCTTTTCGTTCTCTGTTCTCTTCTTCAAGGGTTTTGTTTAAAGCCCCCAGCTCCTGGGTGCGGATGCTGTTGTTTCTTAAAAATGCGGAAAGGACGGTTGTCATCACCAGGCCGACCAGCAATATGAACCAGGAGCGCCAGTTTCCCAAGGTGGAATTTCCGCGCCCTTTCAGGTCGCAAATCAGCACCCACTCGCGATCCGCCACCAAAATTTTTGATGAAATGAACAGGGGGGTCTTATGGTACATTCTCTCCGCCGGCGCCGCCAGCAGATCGTTCGCTTCCGCAAAAATCCCATGCTTGTAAACCACCCGCTCATCTGCCGGCCCCGAACGATCGTAAAGCAGATATTGCATCTCTTTTAATCTCAACTCCGGGATCGTGTTAGCGATCATCTGGTCAACATCCACAACGGTTATAATATAACCGGCAACATTGACCCGGCGTTCTTCGATCGTGTTGACAAAAAAATAGTTGCGATATACGGGAGTCAAAAAAACGAGGCCGGGTGTGTTCCCTCTTTCGAGGCCAAGCGCAACCCGGCCGGCAACAACCATTTCGCCGGTGTCGCGCGCTTTTTCCAAGGACGATCTCAGGGGCTGCTCGGACCCAATATCAAAGCCTAAAAGCGCGTCATTTCCTTTATAAGGTTCGACAAACGCGACGGGGTAATATTCATTTCTTTTTGTTACGCGCGCCGTTCCTCCCTGGCTATTTCTCTCATGGATTTGGAAACTGGAAAATCCACTTGCCCGGATGCGCTGTTCATAGCTTTCGAGCTGTTCGCGGGAAACAAGGGGGATCCATCCGATCAATTGGATCGTTGCATGTCGCCTTAAAAACGTTTTAACAAATCTGCGGAACTCACTGCGGCTGACTTCCTGGGAGCTTTCAAAAAAACTTCGAAGTGCATGATTAACATCGAGATGGGATTCTATCTCTTTAACAATGCGATTATATTGTTCATTGGCATGATAGGAAAATGCCGCGGCCGTCTGGACGTCATCCTGCCGGCGAATATATCCAAATAAAACCAGGAACAATACAAATCCCGTGATCAGGATCAACCCATATGATTTTGTAAATAAATTCTTTACGTTTAGTTTCATGCCTGTCGACTTCTAAACCGTTTGCTCCATTTTTGTTAATCGCTTTCCAGTTCTTATTCGCACCTGTTGTTAATGATCAAATGCAAAACCATTTTCCTTAAATATCGACAAGCAGGTTTCGGCGACATCGGAATCAAACTGACGCCCTTTCTGCTTTGTAATCTCCGCCAGAGCCGCATCAATTCCAAGGGAAGCCCGGTAGGGCCGGTGCGATGCCATGGCCTCGACCACGTCGGCCACCGCCAGTATCCGTGCTTCCATTAAAATGTCTTCGCCCTTGAGACCGCGGGGATAACCCGATCCATCCATTCTTTCATGATGCTGGTACACGGTTTGGGCGATCGGCCAGGGAAAATCGATGTTTTTTAAAATATCATAGCCCACCTGGCTGTGGGTTTTGATCATGCCGAACTCAAGATCGCTTAACCGGCTCGGTTTGCTCAGAATTTCGGCCGGAACATAAATTTTCCCCAGATCATGAATCACCCCGGCAATATGAATCCCTTCAATCTGGTTTTTAGAAATTCCCAGTTTGACGGCGACTGCTTTGGCCAGATCCGCTACCCGGCGCTGGTGCCCGGCTGTGTATGGATCCCGAACTTCAACCGTTAAGGCGATAGCCTGGACCACCCCGTCCAGCACTTTCTGCAGCCGCCCCAGGCTGATTTGAAGTTCGGCTTCACTGCGCTTGCGTTCTTTCAGGTTTTCCCGTTCCCGGAGAACGCGCTTTAACCGGACCAGCAGCTCTTTTCGGTCCATCGGTTTTTGAATAAAATCGCTGGCCCCTTTTTCAATTACTTTCTCATAGGTAAAGTCCTCGATAAACCCTGTCATCATGATCACATCGGCGTCATATTGCCGCTTGACGCTCTGGGTCAACGTGATGCCGTCCATAACCGGCATCTGGATATCGGTTATCACGACGTCAACCGGGTTTGCGGCCATAACCAGAAGGGCTTCTTCGCCGTGGGCCGCTTCACGGCAGAAATAACCGGCGTTCAGAAGAGTCTGCCGGACAAGGCTGCGCACCGGCTGATCATCATCGACAATCAGGATTTGAATTTTTTTTTGATCAGACAGTCTCAAAGGTTGACTCCTTCCGGGCCGGTAAACCTTGGCCGCCGGCCCTGCATAATTTTAATATCTGTAGAACAACTGCAGCAACATCCCCAAAATCACTATCCGCATAACCGATATACCGCGGCCAAAGCCGGTATCCGGCCGCCACGGTTTTTGGGGACCGATCCGGAAGAACCAGTAGAATGCGCACGTCCGTCAGGAGTTTATCCATGCTTGCGAGCAGTTTCAGCTCGGCAGCATCGGCCGCAAACAAAATAACGGCTTTCGGTTTTTGTTTTTGCCGCAGCAGTCCCTGCTTAAAACCATCCAGGCTGCGATACGCCTGGATGACATCCGGCGAAACCTGACTTTCGATTTTTTGCAGGAGACGATCTCCATCTGCCGCAACGGTATCTGCATAAAAAAGTATATTCATATGGCCAAATCCTGTACGATTACCGTGTCTATTTAAAATGGCTTATGACAAAACCCCTACATTTTTTATGCCAACAGCTTACAAAATTAAAAATTATAATTATTACAGATTGTTCAGTTATTTTATGCGGTCAGGATTCTGTACAGGAAGTGTTCGGTCGTAGCGGGGATTGTTCATAAAAATGAACAAATAGAGAAATAATTACTCCCTTTTACGGAAAGACCCCATCCCCCGGTTTTCGAATGTGGGGTACGGTTCAATTCCCTTGAGGCCGTTTATTTCAATCCATTTCGTCGCTCGATTTATGAGCATCGGACAATAGCAGGTGATATTTTTTCAGCAGGCTATACAACCAGGTCCGGCCTAAGCCGGATTGACGGCTGGCTTCGGATATATTTCCGGCCGTACGTTCCAGCAGATTTTCCAGGTAATGCTTTTCAGCGCCCGTCAAAACCTGGGTTTTGAAATCCTGAAAAGATGGAAATTTGCCATGAACATTGGAAAGCGCGGCCGGTTTTTTATCAATAACAGGCGTTCGGCCTTCTTTCAGCAGGGACTGGGTCAGTTTGATGCGAATATGATCCGGCAGATGTTTGGGAAACAGAATCGGCTCGTGGCCGGCGGCTGCCAGCGACCGCTCCAGGGCATTGACCAGTTCCCGGACATTTCCGGGCCACCCGTAAGCCGACAGGGCCTCCAGAAAATCCGGTGAAAACCCCTTGGGTTTGATGGTGTAAATCTCACACAGGTTGGTCAGATGATGCAGAACCAGTTCCTTGATATCGCCGGTTCGATCCCGCAGCGGCGGCAGTTCGATGGCAACGGAGCGCAGCCGGAATAACAGATCCGGCCGAAAACAACCTTGTTGCGCCAGGGTTTCCAGATTCCGGTTGGTTGCGGCAACCACTCTGAAATCGCTCGATATTTCTTCACCGGAACCGACGGGGCGAAAGCGCCGTTCCTCCAGGACCCTTAAAAACCCCCGCTGCAGCGGCAGGGACAACTCCCCGATCTCATCCAGAAAAAGGGTGCCGCCGTCGGCCTGCAGAATCAAGCCGTCCCGTTTTCGATCGGCCCCGGTAAACGCCCCCTTTTCGTGTCCGAACAGGGTGCTTTCCAGCAGCGTTTCCGGCAGGGCCGCACAGTCCACCACCACCAGATTCCCCTTTGCCCGCCTGCTGTTGGCGTGAATAGCCCGGGCAAAAAGTTCCTTGCCGGTCCCGGTTTCGCCGGAAATCAGGACGCTGGCATCACTGCCGGCGGCCTGCGCCACCAGCTCCAGGCAGGCCATGAGCTGCGTACTGCCGCCGACGATCCCCTCGTGTTTCAGCATTACGGCAGGCTTCCGGGCTGCTTTTAAATTGTCCCGGTATTGAATTACACGTTTGAGCGCGAGTTGAATTTCATTGGGGGACAAGGGTTTTTGCAGGTAGTCCCAGGCGCCGTTTTTAATGGCCGTCTCGGCGCCGCCCGCATCGCCGAACCCTGTCATGATAATCACTTCCGGCGCGTCCGGGACTGATCGAATTTTGGGGAGTATGTCCAGGCCGCTGCCGTCCGGCAGATGCACATCCAGGAAAACGACTTCATGCGGTTTGGTTTCAGCCAGGGCAAGCCCCTCACGGATACTTGGAGCGGTTTCGGCCTGATGCCCCATTTGACGCACCAGTTTCGCCAGGAGCTTGCAGATGCCGGCTTCATCATCAATGATCAATACATTTGCCATGACCCGCTTATTGTTTTACTGTTTATTTAAAGGGATTATTAATCAGGATTCCTTCGATATATTGCCCATGATTCAAATCTTCTGTAAAAATGGTATTTGCATTGCCTGAAAAAGCCGCAGCGACAATCAGGGCATCCCAAAACGTTATTTTATAACTTTCTTCGATTTCGCTTGCCTGTAAAATAAGTTTAGGATCATTTGCTACGATTTCCCAAGCCAAATAACTTGATATAATCCCGCGAACTGAGTTTGCAGACAAAGGCTTCGGGATTTTTTTTGTCAGTGTTATATAGAACTCTTGGAGAACCTGAGTACTAATAATAGCGGATTGGGTTTCCCATAATTCCGCGATGGTTTTATTTGCTGTTTCATGTTTTATCCCGGCATCAAGATCATAGGCGTAAACAAGGATATTGGTATCAACAAAAATCTTAGCGCCCATGCAGCTCCTCGCGACTCCAATGTATGTTTCCCCCCATATGAAATCCTTTTTTAAGCTGTTGTAAAGCCTTTCTTTTTGCAGCTTCATAATCACGTTCTTTGTCGGTTATATCCTTCAAGATATCACCCAGCATTTTACTGATGGATGAATCTTTTTGGGCGGCAATGATTTTACTTTTTCGGAGAATCTCTTTTTCGATTCTAAGTGTGATATTTTGTTTCATAACTGAATCCCTATGATTGATTTGCACTTATATGCGTGTAACACGTTTTTTACGTGCTGTCAATTATCGTAGGACGAAATGTGTTTTCCGCAAAACACCCCTTATTATTGCTCAGACCCCGGCAGACTCTAAAATGCCTCCTGGTGAATGCCGCATTTGCCTCGGAAATCAGGAAGATCGATCTGTTGATAACCGATCAGTTTCTGTAGTTAATCTATTACCCACCCCGGGTTGAATTGTAAACACCTCCTTAGCAATTAATATCTATTCTTTCATATGGTTAAGTCCATTTGACATTAAAACCGCAGTGGTTATCTTAACTCTTAAAATAAATTTTTATTCAGATAAATTCATCAGGGACTCTAAAAATTAGGGAGGCATTTTCATGCGTTTAGACAAATTGACGATTAAATCCCAGGAGCTGATCCAGAATTCACAGGCACTGGCCGGGAAGCATAACAACCAGCAGATTGAACCTGAACATTTGCTTGCATCCATGCTCGTCGAGCAGGAGGGGATTGCCCGCTCGATGCTCCGCAAACTGGGTGTATCGCCCGATGCCGTCGGTCAGGATCTGGCACTGGCAATCGACCGGCTGCCGAAAGTCAGCGGCGCCGGGGACGTGTATATTTCAGCGCGGACTAAAAAAGTTCTGGATGCCGCCTTTGCGGAAGCATCCAAAATGAAGGATCAATATGTCAGTATCGAGCACCTCCTGCTGGCCATCACGGACGAAAAATCCGCGGAGGCCGCCCGGATTCTATCCCGTCAAGGCGTCACCCGGGAATCCATCTTAAAGGTTTTGATGGAAATTCGCGGATCCCAACGCATCACCGATCCGAACCCGGAGGAAAAATACCAGGCCCTGGATAAGTTCAGCCGGGACCTGACGGATCTGGCACGCCTGGGAAAACTGGATCCTGTTATCGGCCGTGACGATGAAGTCCGGCGGATCGTACAGGTCCTGTCCCGCCGCACCAAGAACAACCCGGTTCTCATCGGCGAACCCGGCGTCGGCAAAACCGCCATCGTTGAAGGCCTGGCTCAGCGTATCGTTGCCGGCGATGTTTCCGAAACCCTCAAAAACAGACGTCTGGTGGCGCTGGATATGGGGTCGCTCATTGCCGGCGCCAAGTATCGCGGCGAATTTGAAGACCGCTTAAAGGCGGTTTTAAAGGAAGTCGAAGAAGCCGAAGGCCAGATCATTCTGTTTATTGACGAACTGCACACCCTGGTGGGCGCAGGCGCCAGCGAGGGGGCCATGGACGCCTCCAACATGCTTAAACCGGCCCTGGCCCGGGGCACCTTGCGCTGCGTAGGCGCCACCACTTTAAACGAATACCGCAAATATATTGAAAAAGACGCCGCCCTGGAGCGGCGTTTTCAGCCGGTCATGGTTCTGGAACCGAGCGTGGAAGACACCATTTCGATCCTGCGGGGTCTCAAGGAAAAATATGAGGTGCATCACGGCGTCCGGATTCAGGATTCGGCCATCGTGGCAGCCGCCACCCTTTCCGAGCGCTATATTTCCGATCGGTTTCTACCGGATAAAGCCATTGATCTCATCGATGAGTGCGCTTCAAAGCTCCGCATCGAAATCGACAGCATGCCTTCTGAAATCGATGAGGTTCAGCGTAAAATCACCCAGTTGGAAATCGAACGGGAAGCGCTGAAAAAAGAAACCGATGCCGCCTCCAAAGAGCGCCTGGCAAAACTCGAAGCCGAGCTTGCGTCCCTGCAGGAAGATATTCACAACATGAAAGCCCACTGGCGGAATGAAAAGGATCTGATACAGACCATCCGCAAAATCAAAGGGCAGCAGGAACAGCTCGGCATCGAAGAACAGCAGGCCGAACGCGAGGGGAACCTGGCAAAAGTGGCTGAAATCCGCTACGGCAAAGCAAGCGATCTTAAAAGACAACTGGATGAGGCCAATCGCAAGCTGGCCGACCTGCAGCAGGTGCGAAAAATGCTGAAAGAAGAGGTGGATGCGGAAGACATCGCCGAAGTCGTTTCGCGCTGGACCGGCATCCCCGTCAGCAAGATGCTGGAAGGCGAAAGGGAAAAACTGGTCTTCATGGAAGACCGTCTGGCCGAAAGGGTCATCGGCCAGGCCGAGGCCATCGCGGCTGTTGCCAACTCCGTGCGCCGGGCCCGCTCGGGGCTGCAGGATCCCAATCGTCCCATCGGGTCCTTCATTTTCATGGGCCCCACCGGTGTGGGTAAAACCGAGCTGGCCAAGGCCCTGGCTGAATTTATTTTCGATAATGAACAGGCCATGGTGCGGATCGACATGTCGGAATACATGGAAAAACATGCCGTATCCAGGCTGATCGGCGCACCGCCGGGGTATGTCGGGTATGAGGAAGGCGGGTATCTCACAGAGGCGGTCCGCCGCCGGCCCTATTCCGTGGTTTTATTTGACGAAATCGAAAAAGCGCATCCGGAAGTGTTTAATGTTCTGCTGCAAATCCTGGATGACGGCCGCATGACCGACGGCCACGGCCGCACCGTTGATTTTAAAAACACCCTGATTATCATGACATCCAACATCGGCAGCCAGTGGATCCAGGAACTGGGCGTCGGCCGGCGCAAGGAAATGGAAGCCCGCATCACCGAAGCGTTGCGGGCCAATTTTAAACCGGAATTTTTGAACCGGATTGACGAAACCATTATCTTTCACAACCTGAATCCGGATCAGATCGGCCGGATTGTGGATATCCAGATGGAACGCCTGCGCAGGCGCCTCGGCGATCTGCACATTGAACTGGCCCTAACGGACCGGGCCCGGGATTTTATCGCCGCCAAAGGGTATGATCCGATATACGGCGCCCGTCCCTTAAAACGCGCCCTGCAGCAGTATATTGAAAACCCGCTTTCCATGGAAATACTGAAAGGGTCCATCCGGGAAGGGAGCCGCATCGAGGCGGATGCGACCGGAGAAAGAATTGTGTTTCAACCGGTGGACAGGCTGAAGGCTGAAGGGGAATAGAAGGCTTCAGGAATAAATTGTTCCGGTTCGTGGGTATAAGGTGTCGGGTGTCAGCCCCGCCGCTGGCCACTGGAACGGCCAGTTTGATCATAAAGGAAACTATGCCATTTTGGCGTAGTTTCATATGAGGGGGTGGTGCAACAGGGAATCGGTAGAAAGACAAATGCTTCTTCCTTAAGCCGCCTTCAGCCTGTTTTGCCTATTTTCCAACGGCGCCGGCAATGTAATCCTGAATCAGATTCAAATTGTCCTCGGCCGTCATTATCCGGGGAAGTTTTTCCAGGGCAACTTCAAAGGCCGCATCCACCAGTTCATCTCTTAATGTTTTCCTGGCATGATGAATCCGGTTCTGGACCCGCAGTTGGGTCTGCTCAACCATGACCCGGCTTTTTTGCCGGGCGTCTTCGATGATGCCCCGCTTTTTGATTTCGCCCTGTTCAATTATCTTTTGTTTCAGGAGATCGAATTCCGCCTGGCTTTCATCTGTCGCCTTAAGGATATCCTCAATTTTCTTCTCGACTTCATTTTTTTCGTCTTCCAAGCGGCTGATTTTCCGCTCGAGTTCAGACTGCTTATCGGAAATGAATTTCTTCAGCGGCTTTCGCAGAAACTTCAGCATCAGGAAAACAAAGATTCCGAAATTGATCCACAGCAGAATCAGGTCGTAGGTCTTACGCCAGCCGTCCGGAGAATCGGCTGCAGCGGCCGGTTGCGTCCCAAGCAGGACGACTAACATTCCGACGGCGCCTATACAAATAAATCGGGCTTTTGTTACCAATGGTTTCATTGCAGCAGCCTCCGCGCCAGTAGCTGCTCCATCATGCTGACCGCCAGCGGCTCAGCTTCGGTAAATATACTTTTTCGGGCTTCGACTATCTGGGCGTTGATATCCATTTCCGCCTTTTCCTTAAAGACCTTGATCTCTTCGCCGGCCGAAATGAATATTTCATGGGCCTGTCTGCGCCCATCTTCCTCCAGTTCACTGTAAACCACAAATGCTTCCGATTTTATCTTATCCCTGCGCTTTTCAATCCGGCGGGCATAATCGCGCAGTTTTTCTTCCGCTGCAAGGGTGTCCTGCTTCATTTTATCCATATAGCTGTCGCGTGCGCCCATAGTTTTACGCAGCGGCTGAAACATAACGCGGTTGATGATAAACAGAAACAGCAGAAAAGAAATCAGCTGGACAATCAGCGTTTCATTGATCGTTATTAAGCCGGTGGTATAAATGATTTGCATAGGCTATTTTCCAATAAGCGGCTATCAGACTCTAAACGACAAACAGCAGGAGCAGGGCGATAACCAGCGAATAGATTCCGGTGGATTCCGCCACGGCCTGCCCCACCAGCATGGTTCGGGTCAGCAGGCCCGCCTCTCTGGGATTTTTACCGATCGCCTCGCAGGCTTTTGCCGCCGTGATCCCCTCTCCGACCCCGGGACCGATGGCGCCAAGCCCCATCGCAATACCAGCGCCGATAAACGCCGCCGCTTTGACCAAATCCGCACCTTCGATTGCCATATTCCCCTCCTTAAATTAAAAAACGGTTGCTATAAAACAAAAATCAGGACCAGGCTCACCACCATGGCATAAATCGCCGTGGATTGGGAAACTGCCTGCCCCACCAACATTGTCCGGATTAAATCACCGGAATGTTCAAGATTACGGGCCACCCATTTGACTGCTCCCTGGGCGGCCATACCGTTGCCTATTCCCGGGCCGATTCCGCCGAATCCCATACAGATGCCGGCCCCCAGCAGCGCCATGGAAGCGCTTAGAGCCATTGATTCCGGATATGCTTTAAACATCAGGATGAAACTGATCAACAGACCGAAAATTGAGGCGGTCTGGGCCACCGCCTGCCCCACCAGCATGGCGGTAATCACGGTACCGACCGATTGGGGCTGCCGCGCAATTCCCTCGCAGCTGGCTCCGGCCGCCAGTCCGCCGCCGTATCCCGAACCGATGGCAGCCAGACCGGTGCTCAGGCCCGCCCCCAGAAAAGCAGCCCAAGTCGGGTAAAAGGGTGCATTGCCGAAATCGATGAATATCAGCATCAGGGACACCACAATGGCAAAGATGGCCGGGGTCTGGCATACGGCCGAACCGATCAGCATCGTGGTCGTCAACTGGCCGGCCATCTCCGGTTGCCGGGCCGTACCCATACAGGATTCCTTCCCGGCAAACCCCGAGCCGAGACCCGATCCGATCGCACCAAATCCCATGCACAGGCCCGCGCCCAAAAGCGCAACGGCTTTCAGGGGAGTAGAGGAAGGAATTTTCATGAACAGCAGCATGATGGCGATGACCAGGGCAAAAATGGCGGGGGTCTGGCAGACCGCCGAGCCGACCAGCATATTGGTCATCAGGCGCCCGCTCATTTCCGGCCTTTGCGCCTTTGCCAGGCAGGCGCCCGCTGCGGGAAGCCCGGCGCCGATGCCGGAACCGATCGCGCCCAACCCCATGGATAATCCGGCTCCCAGGATTGCGCACACGGTTACGATAGAACCTGACCCGAAATCGGTGAACAGCAAAATGATGGCGATGACCAGCGCAAAGATCGAAGAGGATTCGGCGATGGCCTGCCCGACCAGCATGGTTTTAACGATATCGCCGGAATTTTTTATATTCTGGGAAATAGCCCAGTTGGCCATCGCAGCAGTGTACCCCTCGCCGACGGCCGCGCCGATGGCGCCGAACCCGATGGCCATGCCGCCGCTCAATAAGGCCGCGGCGTGTATCCATGTTTGAATATCAAAGTCCATACATCACTTTACCTGAACGGAAATATAAACAACCGTAAGCATCGTAAATACAAAAGCCTGAATCGTACCGACAAACAATCCGAAAAACGCATTGAGGAGCGGCGGCAGTATCAGGCTGTAAGAAAGATAGGACACCACCATGATGATTATCGATCCCCCCATGATATTGCCGAACAATCGAAAGGAAATGGATACCACCTTGGCCAGTTCACCGATGACATTGAGCGGCATCATAAAAAAAATCGGCGAACAGTATTCCTTTAAATAGGTTTTTAAGCCTTTTGCCCGGATGCCGGCGGCATGCGCAATCACAAAACCCATGATCCCCAGGCTTAACGGGGTATTTAAATCTTTGGTGGGTTCATGCAGATGGGGGATAATCCCCAGCCAGTTGGAAAGGATCAGAAACATGAAAAGGGCGCAGGTCAATGGGGCGTAAGTTTTGGCCCGTTCCTTGTCCAGCGCATCTTCCGTCAGGCCGTACAAAGAAGAGACAATCAGCTCGCCGATCAACTGGATCGGCCTGGGAAGCGTGGCCCTCTTCCTGGCGGCTATAAAGCCGAAAACCACCAGGGATAAAATAACGATCCACGACATTACAATGACTTCAAGATTGAACGTCAACTGACGCCCCATAAAGGGTATGATTAACTGGTGTATTTTACCCAATTCTTCCATGGTATCTCAACCCTATGTCTGTTTTTGGCGAAATGACGATGACAGGATCGTCAGCAAAGGCTCGGCCAGGATCATCGCCTGCACCAGAAAAATTCCGCAAACAACCGCAATCAGGTTAAACTGCCGGAATTTAATAGCCATGATAAGGGGTATCGCCATAAAAGCATACCGCAGCAGCAGGGACAGCAGCGACCAGATAAATGCCGTGCGGCTGGATTTCCCCAGTCTGATGGGAAGCGTTTCAGCCATCAGGATAAAATTGATAATGCTGAAAACCGTCCCCAGCACAAGGCCCTTTGCAAGTGCATTCTGGCCGGCCAGAATAAAAACAAATCCTGCCGCAATAGCCAGCGTCATGGCTTTGGAGCAGTATTTCTTCTGGATTTGCCGAATCGAATCATCCATTTCCATTATCTTTTTCGGAATTTCCGTTTTTACCTTCGCCGGTTACTTTGAGGATCTGTCGATAAACCGTATTGGCCCCGCCCAGCACGCCCAGGACCGTAAAGACGGCTACAAAAATTCCCTTTGTACCCAGCCACCTGTCCACATACCGTCCCACCCAGAAACAAAAAAAAACGCAACCGGCCATGGTAAGGCCGACCTGCATGACGATCGTTAGATTTTCAGCCCATTCCCGATGCTTTCTGAAATTTATCCGTTTGTCGTTATGCGTCGGCATGAATGCGGATATCCTCATACCCCCGTCGTATTTTGGGCTTCAATAAACCAAGGACATTAGAGCAACAATCGCTGCATGTCAAGCTTTGTATTCCGAATTAAATCAGCTTGAACAGAATAAACTATAATAACATATTGTTACAATACGATTACCCGGTTTTAGCCCATTTATTATTCATGGATTTATCTGGTTTTATCTCGGCCCGGTCCCGCTGCACACACTTTTGCGTCCGGCCGGAATTTAAAGAAAGTCCTTGTAAATCTGACAAATGTTATTATTATAATCAGCAGTTGACCGATCCCGACAGGTCTTTCCTTCACAAACTTTTTGGAAACGATAAGATGCCTTTTTCAGCATCTGGAAAATTACGCCGTTTTTATGGTCAGTTTAAGACGGATGACAATGTGCTGATCGTCATCAACGCCGATCCGGATGCAATTGCCAGCGCAATGGCCGTCAAGCGGCTGTTATGGCGTAAAACCTCAAGCGTAACGCTTTCGAATATCAACATCATCCAGCGCCCGGACAATCTGGCCATGGTCAAATTGCTGGGGGTGAATCTGGTTTTTATTGATAAGATCGATTTTAAAATATACAATCGCTTTGTATTGGTCGACTCCCAGCCGAATCACAATGAAGCCTTTAACCGGTTTGCGCCCCATGTCATCATCGACCATCATCCGGATACCGGCGCCAAAGCACCCTTTCAGGATATTCGTCCGTCCTACGGCGCCACCGCCACGATCATGACCGAGTATCTGCGAACGGCCAAAATCAAACCTTCCGTCAAGTTGGCAACCGGCCTGTTCCACGCCATCAAAACGGATACCAGCAACTTTGAAAGACAGACCCTGATTGAAGACCTGCGGGCCTTTCAATTTCTTTTCCGGCACTCCAACATCCAACTTGCCCGTAAAATTGAGCTGGCGGAACTGCGTCTCGATTATCTGAAATATTACAAGATCGCCCTGAACACGATGCGCAAGCGCAAAAACAGAATATTTGCCTATCTGGGCCCTGTATCGAATCCGGATGTCTGCGTCATCATAGCAGACTTTTTCCTGCGGATCGAATCGGTTGACTGGAGCATCCTTTCCGGCCAGTATGACAACAAGCTGATCGTCATATTCCGAAACGACGGACTGCGCAAAAACGCCGGAAAGGTTGCCAAGGAAAGTTTCGGCGCCATCGGGACAGCCGGAGGTCATCAGAGTATGGCCCGGGCGGAAATATCCCTGGATGCGGTCGCGAAACTCTGCGACTGCAAGGATGAAAATAAATTCTTGCGCTGGATCATCAATCAGATCCAGAAAAGGGCGGGAAAAAAATAATGACACGGCCTATGCCCTTCAAAACACCGGCGCTGACCATTCTGGGGTCAGGCACCTGCGTCCCTTCCCTGCAGCGCAGCGCCTGTTCCGCTCTCATTCAAATAAACGATTCCGGGCTTCTTTTCGATCTGGGACCCGGTACCATGCGAAGGCTGCTTGAAGCGGATACTTCCATTTTCGATATCCGGTTTCTATTTATCAGTCATTTTCATCCCGATCATACAGGCGAACTGGTTCCATTCCTGTTTTCCAGTAAATACCCGGCCGCCAACCGCCGCCTAAAGCCTCTGGCCATCGTCGCTGCAAAAGGGTTTTCCGATTTTTTTAACGGCTTAAAGCAGGTTTACGGTGAATGGATCGAGCTGGCGCCGGAAGTACTTTCCGTCATGGAACTGGACAACACCGGGCCGGATATGCGCCGGTTCGATGATTTTGTCTTAAAATCCATTCCGGTGAAGCACCGAAAAGAGAGCCTTGCTTTCCGGGTGGAAAGCAGCGACGGGATTTCCATCGTATATTCCGGTGATACCGATTACAGTGAAAATCTCGTCCGCCTGGCCGCTGGGACCGATGTTCTTATCTGTGAATCTGCACTGCCGGATCACTTGAAAGTCGAAGGACACTTAACCCCCTCCCTGGCTGGAAAAATTGCGACCGAAGCGGGTGTTAAGAAGCTGGTCTTAACCCATTTTTATCCCGAGTGCGACACGGCCGACATCGAGGCTCAATGCCGCAGAACGTATGCAGGCCCGCTGATTCTGGCGCGGGATTTGATGTCGATCAGCCTCGCTTAGAGCGGGCATGATCCGGATGATCTTTCTTTGCCCTATGAAATGCCGCGCCTGTATCTAAAGGGCCGGCAGCCTAAGTAAATATTCGATCAAGAGGGGCTGGCCTTGGTCTAAGCCCGGAGGCATGATTTGTGTAAACGCCATTGGCAAAATTCGAAATCCGAATATCGAAATCCTAAACAAATTCTAATATCAAATGCCCTAATGACAAAAACAAAATCATATTCGCGCTGTCAGATACGCCTGTTTGGATCATTTAAATTTTGATCATTGGATATTGTTTCGTATTTCGGAATTCGATATTCGGATTTAAAACGTCTAACTTCAACTGCAGAACCACTGAACTCTGACCAGGCTCTGAGGACCAGGTTTTCTATGCGGGAATAGAAACTCAGTACCTCTGTGTGCTCTGTGAGAGAAAAATTCGACCATGCGTTATTACCCGATATTTATGGATATTCAAAACCGTCGCTGCCTGGTGGTGGGCGGGGGCACCGTCGGCTGCAGAAAGGCTCTGACGCTGCAGGCTTGCGGCGCCAGGGTAACGGTTGTGGCCCCTGAAGCCGAAGATAAGCTGCTGGACTTGGCTGCCGCCGGAACGATCGAATGGCGCAAAAAAACCTATCAGGCTGCCGATCTGGACGGCATGTTTCTCGTCATCGGTGCGACCGGTGACGAAAGGTTGAATCTTCAAATCAAAACGGATGCCGATAAACAGGGGAAGCTCTGCAACATTGCCGACCGCCCCGAGGCGTGTCATTTTATTTTGCCGGCTGTTGTGAAAAGGGGGGATCTGGTCATCGCAATTTCCACTTCCGGCCAAAGCCCGGCTTTTGCAAAAAGAGTCCGCAAAGACCTTGAAACCACTTTCGGCCCGGAATATGCTGAATTTCTGAAGCTGATGGGCGCCATCCGACGCAAACTCCTGGGCCGCAAACATGCACCGGCTGAACACAGTCGACTCTTTGAACAGCTGATCGACAAGGGTCTGGTTCATATGGTAAAAGACCGTGACCGCAGCGGCATCGATACCCTTCTGCACGATACTTTCGGCAAAGGGTTTGAATACGATGAACTGATCAAGGCGGAATCCGGAGACCTATAAGATATTCGGCGCCAGAGGGGACGGCTTTGGTCTAAGCCCGGAGGGCATGATTTATGCCGCCGCTATTGGCAAAATTAGAAATCCGAATATCGAAATTCGAAACAAATTCGAATTTCGAATGCACCAATGACAAAAACAATATACATTTGTAGCGATATCCCCATGCTTGGATCATTTGAATTTTGGTCATTCGGTATTGTTTCGGATTTCGGTATTCGTGTTTCGGATTTAAATTTCAGATGGTGTAATTTATGGAAATCCTAATGGCTTTGACGACCCTTTGCTACCTGCTGAGCACGGTGGCCTACATCGCTTATCTTTTTTATCAGAAAGATTATTTTCAGCGAACAGGGCTCTATCTGCTCCTGGCCGGTTTTGCGCTGCATACGGCCGCCATCGCCTTTGCCTTTATTCAAAGCGGGCAGATCCCTGTTCGCAATCTGTATGAAACCCTTTCGATCGCCGGCTGGGCAATGGCCGGGGTTTTTGTGGTCTTCCAGTTTAAATTCCAACTCAAAATTCTGGGCATCTACGCCGCCCCCCTGGTGTCCCTGATCATGATCATCGCCGCCCGGCTGCCCCGTGAACCGGCCCAGACAAACACGCTTTTTAACAGTTTCTGGCTGGTTTCGCATATCGTCGTCATCTTCACCGGGGAGGCCGCTTTTGCCCTGGCCTGCGGGGTCGGCATTTTATATCTTGTTCAGGAACGCGCCCTGAAAACAAAAAACTACGGTTTTTTTTTCAGACGGCTGCCGGATCTGGAACTGCTGGACACCACCGGTTATGCCTGCATTTTTGTCGGTTTTACCCTGCTGACCATCGGGCTGGTGACCGGGTTTGTGTACGCCAAATCTTCCTGGGGTCGCTTCTGGAGCTGGGACCCCAAAGAAGTCTGGTCGGGCATATCCTGGCTGCTGTATGCCGTGCTGCTGCACGGACGCCTGGCTTTGGGGTGGCGCGGCCGCAAAGCGGCCATCATGGCGATTATCGGTTTTGTAATTCTTATTTTTACATTTTTAGGGGTTAACTTTCTGCTGCAGGGACATCACGGTGAATTTACCCGGCAGTAGAAAGGCTGAACTTAAAATTTATCAACACCATTTACGATTATAACCGCAATCAAGATGCCTGATATTGTCAATGTGGGCTTGAACCATAAAACCGCCCCGGTTGAAATCCGGGAGTGCCTGGCCTTTTCAGACCCGGAAGTCGATGTGGCCCTGGAGCGGCTTCAAAAATGCCCGGTGATTGACGAAGTCCTGCTGGTATCCACCTGCAACCGGGTGGAAGTCCTGCTGACGACCGAATCCGCAGCCGCGGCAATCGAAGCCGTTAAAGACTTTTTAAGCGAATATAAACAGGTCGCGCCTGAAAAATTCAACGCATCCCTTTATATCCACAGCGGTGATGAGGCCGTAGGCCATATTTTCAGGGTTGCCGCCAGCCTGGATTCCATGATGGTGGGTGAACCGCAAATCCTGGGCCAGATCAAAGCGGCTTATCAGAGCGCCACCCGCAAAAAGACATCCGGCGTTATCCTCAACCGCCTGATGCATCGAACTTTTTTCGTGGCCAAGCGGGTTCGCAGTGAAACCGGTATCGGCGATCATGCCGTATCCATCAGCTATGCAGCCGTAGAACTCGGACGAAAAATATTCGGATCTCTCGAAGGGAAAAAAGTCCTCCTGATAGGGGCCGGGGAAATGGCCGAACTGGCAGTGGAACACCTGATTCGCAACAAGGCCGGGGATATATTCGTCGCCAACCGGACCTTTGAACGCGGAGTCGCTCTGGCTCGACAATTCCACGGCAAACCCATCCGTTTTGAAGAAATCGCCGAGCATTTGCAGCAGGTGGATATCATTATCAGCTCAACCGGATCCCCCGGATTCATCATCGGACCCGAGCACATTAAAGGGATTATGCGCGGCCGCCGCAACCGCCCCCTGTTCTTCATCGATATTGCCGTTCCCCGCAACATCGATCCTGAAATCAACCGCCTGTCGAATGCTTATGTGTATGATATCGACGATTTAAAAGGCGTCATTGAAGACAACCTGGAAGACCGCAACCGCGAGGCGATCAAAGCCGAACGAATCATTGCCGAAGCGGTCATCCGGTTCCGGCAGTGGCTTGAAAGCCTGAGCGTTGTTCCCACCATTGTCGCCCTGCAAAAAAAACTGGACGGCATCGCAGCAGCGGAGCTCGATAAAACCCTGCATGCGCTGAATCATTTAGCCGAACGTGACCGGGAAGTTGTCGAGCGGATGACCCAGTCCCTGATCCATAAAATTCTACATGATCCGATCCTGTGGTTAAAACGCGAGGGGCATGACAACGACCGGTCCGCACTGCTGGATATTACCCGCAAACTATTCAAGCTGGATGAACCCTGAAGCGGCATAAAAACATGATGGGAGGATACATTTGAAAAATATCGCTTTTCTGTTTCCCGGACAGGGATCGCAAATTGTGGGAATGGGACTCGATCTTTACCAGGAGTTTGGTTTTGTCCGAGAAATTTTCGAAATGACCGATGAAATTGCCGGGGCCAATATTTCGCGGCTGTGTTTTAAGGGCCCGTTGGAAGACCTGACCCAGACCGTAAATCTCCAGCCTGCCATAACAGCCGTCAATCTGGCCTGCCTGGCGGCCATCCAAAACGAAGGCGTGGCGCCGAATGTATCGGCCGGGCACAGCCTGGGCGAATACAGTGCGCTGTGTGCCGCCGGCATCACTTCCCGGGAAGACACCCTCCGGCTGGTCATCAAACGGGGAGAGCTAATGCACCGGGAAGCCACCCGGCATCAGGGCGCCATGCATGCACTCCTGGGCCTTTCCATGGAGACCGTTCAGCAGATCGTGCTTCAGGTTCAGGCCGAGGGCCCGGTCTCTGTCGCCAACCATAACACCGAACTTCAGATTGTCATCACCGGCGCCCCGGGGCCGGTTGAAAAAGTGTCGGCCCTTGCCAAAGAACAGGGCGCCAAGTCCATCCCCCTGCGGGTCAGCGGCGCCTGGCACAGCGAACTGATGAAAGGCGCCGAAGCTGAATTCAGTGAATTTCTCAAATCCATACCCTTTCATCCCCCCGCCGGCGCCGTTGTGCACAATGCCAGCGCCAATACGGCCGCCCAGCCGGACGAAATCAAAGCGATCATGGCAAAGCAGTTGTGCAGTCCGGTGCGCTGGTACGATTCGATGCGCAGAATGGAAGCCGATGGGGTTACGCTGTTTGCCGAAATCGGTCCCGGCAGGGTCCTGACGGGGATGACAAAAAAGATTCTGCCGCACGATTTTTCCGGACAAATCCTGAATGTGAATGATTTAAAAACATTTGAAACTTTCTTGAAAGCCGTAAGCTGATTGGAATTTAGTTTTTACTCTAAAACCAAAGTTGTTGATTCTATCCCGGGAGGCGCCATGAAAACAACAAAAATTATTACGGCAATGCTGATATTGGGGGTTCTTTTTGCAATACCGGCCTTCAATCCGGCTCCGGTTGCCGGTGCGCAAAAACCCTTCATTTTCGGTCTGCTGCTGGTGGGGCCGTCCAATGACCGCGGCTGGAGCCAGGCTCATTTTGAAGCGGGGCATTATGTTGAAAAACATATTCCCGGAACCAGAATGATTTATATCGACAGGGTCAACCCGGCCGATCGGCCCGGTGTGACCATTCCCCAGTTGGTTGACGATATGGTGGAAAAAGGCGCCAAACTGATCATCGCCAATTCCGACGATATGAAAGACGGCACCCGGGAAGCCGCGCTTCAGCATCCGGACATTCACTTCCTGCATATCTCCGGGGATGATGTCCTCACGGGAAAAGCGCCCGGGAACCTCAGCAACCTGATGGGCCGGATGGAATACGGCAAGATGATGGCCGGATTCGCTGCCGCCATGACTACCCGAAGCGGCCGGATCGGATATCTGGGACCGCTGATCAACGAGGAAACCCGCCGGCTGGCAGCCTCGTGTTATCTGGGCGCCCGCTATGCCTGGGAAAAAGTCCTGAAAAAAAAGCCGGCGGATTTAAGGTTTCAGGTTACCTGGATCGGCTTCTGGTTCAATATTCCCGGTGTCACCGCCGACCCCACCCAGGTGGCCCAGAACTTTTTCAATACCGGTTTTGATGTCATCGTCTCTGGCATCGATACGACAGAAGCCGTTGTCGTTGCTCTTCAAAAGAAAAATGAAGGTAAAACCGTTTGGGCTATTCCGTACGACTACATCGGCGCCTGTGAAGGCGCCTCGGAAGTCTGCCTGGGGGTTCCTTATTTTAACTGGGGACCGAGTTACGTTCGTTTTATCAGGGAATCCATGGCCGGCATATGGAAATCCGTATGGGTCTGGCTGGAGCCGGACTGGAAGGATATCAATAACCCCGACACCTCTGCCGTCGGATTTGCCGCCGGACCGGCTCTTTCCGCTTCGGCCCGGCAGACTCTGGATACTTTTGTAAAGGATCTCGGTTCCAAAAAGATTGAACTTTTCAAAGGACCTCTCAATTATCAGGATGGCAGCCGATTCCTGAAAAACAATGAAATTGCCACCGATCAGCAGGTCTGGCACCTGCAACAGCTCCTGGAGGGGATGTCCGGTCAAAGCAGCGCCAAATAGGGGGTAGACAGGCTGAAGGGGAATAGACTGAAGGCTGAAGGTGAATAGACATTATCAAAAAAACCTATCAGCCTTCAGCCTTCAGCCTAAACCCCTTATGCTTATCCCACCCTGCAGATCAACCCTTTCAGGTACTCCCCTTCCGGAAAGTTGAGACTGACCGGGTGGTCGGGAGCCTGGTGCAGCCTTTGGACAATCTGGACATCCCGCCGGGCATCCAGAGCGGCATAGGCAACCGTTTT